>ENA-OQVM01006848-OQVM01006848.1-marine-metagenome-genome-assembly--contig:-NODE-6848-length-10123-cov-7.460681_pt1 | contig 10123 bp, 9 predicted proteins | sample MGYA00237776_ERZ505498 | MGnify/ENA primary metagenome ERZ505498 (study PRJEB26159, sample SAMN06265151) | marine metagenome | isolation source: Helgoland LTER site | place: Germany:Helgoland, sampling... | reverse complement strand
CCAGCACGATCGATTATGGAAATCTGATGCACCGCGCCATGCGTGGTCTTATTCAGCAAGTCCTGACTGACGTGAAAGAGGACGGGCTTCCTGGACAACATCATTTCTTTATCACTTTTGATACCATGCACCCCGACGTCGAGATCGCGGATTGGCTTTCCGATAGGTACCCGGGCGAAATGACCGTTGTCGTGCAGCACTGGTTCGACAATCTGGACGTGACCAACGAAGGCTTTACGATCACGCTGAACTTTGGCGACAATCCAGAGACGCTCTATATCCCCTACGATGCGATCAAGACGTTCGTTGACCCATCCGTTGAATTCGGCCTGCGCTTTGAAACGCAGGATGAAGATGATGACGATGACGACATCGAAGAAGCACCGATGGAAGAAATGGTGGAACCCGACGATGCGCCCAAAGAGGCCGAGGTCGTCAGCCTCGACCAGTTTCGCAAGTAAAACAGACGTTCCTCGATCCTTTGCGATATTGCGATTTCGCCCCTTGCTGCCTATAGGTCGATGTGACTTAGCCTAAGGGGATCACCATGACCGACACACGCACAGAAACCGACAGCTTTGGCCCACTCGAGGTACAAGCAGACCGGTATTGGGGCGCGCAAACACAGCGCTCGATCATGAACTTCCCGATTGGTTGGGAAAAGCAACCTGTGGCGATTGTGCGCGGGCTTGGTGTGATTAAGCAGGCCTGTGCTATCGCCAACAAGGAACGCGGAAAGCTGGACGCAGAACTTGCAGATGCCATTATCGCCGCAGCTGCAGAGGTTGTCGCAGGTAAGCTGGACGACCATTTCCCCCTTGTCGTTTGGCAAACAGGGTCAGGCACGCAATCCAACATGAACGCCAACGAGGTCATCTCGAACCGCGCAATCGAGATGTTGGGTGGCACAATCGGATCGAAAGACCCGGTACACCCCAATGATCATTGCAATATGGGGCAATCGTCAAACGATACATTCCCGACAGCGATGCATATTGCGGTCGCCATGACCGCCCATGACGTGTTGCTCCCCGGTTTGGCCAAGCTGCACGCCGCACTCGAACAAAAGCAGCGCGAATTTGATGACATCATCAAGATCGGCCGCACCCATACGATGGATGCGACGCCGCTGACATTGGGACAGGAATTCTCGGGCTACACACACCAAGTTGCGATGGGCATCCGCCGGATCAAAGCCGCCCTGCCCGCGATTTACGAATTGGCCCAAGGCGGCACGGCTGTCGGAACTGGCCTGAACACACCAAAAGGTTGGGGCGAAACGGTCGCCGCACATATGGCCGAAATCACTGGCCTGCCTTTCATCACAGCACCCAACAAATTCGAAGCACTCGCCGCCCATGATGCCCTGGTCGAAATGTCGGGCGCTTTGAAAACCGTCGCATCCAGCCTTTACAAGATTGCCGCAGACATCCGCATGTTGGGTTCTGGCCCGCGCTGCGGCCTTGGCGAGTTGATGTTGCCCGAAAACGAGCCCGGCTCTTCCATCATGCCGGGCAAGGTGAACCCAACCCAAGTCGAGGCGCTGACACAGGTCTGCGCCCATGTGATGGGCAATGACGCCGCTGTTGGTTTTGCGGGGTCTCAGGGCCATTTTGAATTGAACGTCATGAAACCAATGATGGCCTATAACGTCTTGCAATCTATGCAGCTTCTAGGTGATGCCTCTGTCACATTTACTGACAACTGTGTGGTTGGTATTCAGGCCGACCGCACACGTATTGAAAAGCTGATGCGTGAATCGCTGATGCTGGTTACAGCATTGGCGCCCACAATCGGCTATGACAATGCGACAACCGTCGCAAAGACGGCCCATAAAAACGGCACCACACTGAAGGAAGAAGCGATCAAGCTGGGCTTTGTGGATGAAGCGACATTCGACAAAGTTGTGCGGCCAGAGGACATGATCGGCCCTAAATGAAGCCAGTAAATCTGAACAAAGCACGCAAAGCTAAAACACGGGCCGAGGCAAAAGCCTCGGCTGATGAAAATGCTGTTCGATTTGGCCGCACGAAGGCGCAAAAAGTCCTCGAAGCAACCCAAGCGCAACAAGCAAGCGACCGACTTTCGCAGCTAAAGTTTGAAGACGATTGATGGAACACCGTCGTCCGATCAAAAGGTCACTGACTTTGCGAGGTCACCGCACCAGCGTTTCACTGGAAGATATCTTCTGGGATGCGTTTCGCAGTTACGCAGAAGCCGATGGCGAAACCATCAACGGGCTGGCTGCCAAAATAGATGAAGCCCGAGGTGATCTCGGGCTTGCCTCTGCAATTCGGATTTTTGTCTTAGAGCGCGCCCTTGGGCAGCAACCTCACTTCTTGGCGTAAAGCGCGCCGCGCAAGCTTGAAAGCTGCTCACTCGCTGAAATTTCAGTCTCGCTCAATTTCGCAGGCTTGACCGGCTTTGCAGTGCGCGCGTCCTTGTCAAACAGCCGCGCAAGTTGTGATCCTGCCAGTTGCTTCTTAGCAGTCGGCGATGCGTTCATGTCACTAGACTTACGCTTAAGAAGGCCTGCAAAGCCTTTTCGTGAAGAACCTGGAAGCGAAATTGTCATGTGACTGTGGCCCCCCATACTAGCCAAAAATCCTGTTAATCTCTGTATGACACAAATTGGGCAGCCCCGCAAAGCTGCCATTTTTCCATGAACAACACAAAATGATACTAACACATTGATAATTATACGTTTACCATAACTTTCGATGCAAAGTGACGCACGGAGGCTGCCACATTTACGTTTCCAATTGCTGCTGTTTGCAACAATTTTGGTCATTCTGTTAGCGAATTAGAAACAAATCTTGGTCACCGCGCCCCGATTCGCAGCCAGATTCCATCCTTTGACCGAACCGTCAGGTGCGCCACTGGGACCGGAATCCGTCCTGCAACGATGTCAAAGCGATAGGCTCTGAGCAGGTTCGCCAGAAGAACTGTGCCTTCGATCAGGGCAAACCCCGCCCCCGGGCAAATCCGCGGGCCGGCCGAGAAGGGCATGTAAGCATCGCGCGCGCAACGCTTGCCATTTTCTGTATCCCATCTATCCGGATCAAAGCCGTCGGGATTGTCCCAAAAACGTTCATGCCGATGAAGATGCCAAGGGGACACAACGATCTGCGCCCCTGCGGTCACAGTCCGGTTGCGGAAATTGTCGTGCCGCGTTGCTTCCCGCACCATCATCGGAACCGATGGATACAGCCGCAGCGTTTCTCGAAACACATCGCGCGTCTGCTTCAGATCGGACAGGTCTGCGAATGATCCGCTGAAATTGGCGGCCTCTTGTGCAAGTCGCTCCTGCCAGTCGGGGTAAAGCGCCAGCAAGTAGAGCGCCCAAGAAAGAGCCGCTGCACTTGTTTCATGGCCAGCGAGGAAAAAGATCGCCACCTGATCAACCATTTCATCAAGCGTAAATGTCTGACCGCTCTGCGGGTCCTTTGTTGTCAGGATCTTTGTGGCCAGATCATCGGGTGCTTGGCCTTTTGCAATCAGATCAAGGCGGTCCTGCGTCAGTTGGGTTATTAATCGCCGGATTTTCTGCGCAGTCGCACGGGTTTCCGCGCTGAAAAAGCGCGGCATCCAGGATGGTCCTCGAATGAAGGCCGCAAGGTTCAGAATGGGTTGGCTGCGTTGATACGCACGGAAGGCTTCAAACACCTCTTGCGCGGTCTTGTCCTCAATCGGGATTGAGAAAAGAGTGCGAAAGATCACATCAGCCGCGATGTGGCTGGTGACCGTTTCAATCTCTTGCGGCCCACCATCGGCTTGGCCGGCTAGGCGTTGCACGCCTGCTTGTGCCGCATCGCTTATACCCGGATAGGTGTCGCGCAATCGCCCGCCTGCAAATGCGGGGTCGATTATGCGCCTCTGCCTTCTCCATTCTTCACCATTGGTGACAAAAACGCTGTTCCCCAACAGTGGCCGCAATCCGGCCCCGATCCTGTCGGACTTGGGGAATGCTTCGGGGTTTCTGACCAGAACTTCTTTGACCAATTCCGGATCATTGACCAGATAGCTGCGAAAGAACGGCGTCCGAAACTCGGCCATCCAAGCACGGTAAAGTTTGGCGGGTTGTGCAGAAAGAATATCCTGCCGAAACAAACGCATATAGCGCCAGAGCGAAACCTTTTCAGTTCGGGGTTCCGGCTTAGGAGGGAGCCGTCTCATGGCACCAAAGATGTGTATTTGGAAACCGGAATATCAATCCGAGAACCCGATGAGGCACGCCCTGCGTATCGGTCACGCAATAAAATCGGGCCTGCTGTGATCTGGAAATAGTCATACCCCTGTGGCTGATCAAATGCGCACAAATACTGAAAATGCAGTCGAAAGAACCGCCAGCGCAAGGCCTTCCATCGCGCCGGAGACAGGCTCTGGCTGAATGCAGCAGAGATCACAATCGGCCATTTCTTTCCCTCTGGGGCTACGCCCGTCACTGCGACAGGATCACATAATGCAAAGCAACACCCATCGCCGGGCGCTGAAACATCGATCCACGTAATCGCATCGCTGGCAGCTAACAAAGTCAAATCACTGCGCAATTGCCGCGCGCGGGGTAAGAAAGAAACCATCGGCACAACTTGCCCCAGTGACAGGAAGGCAAGCTGTGGACGTTCAGCCTTAACTTGTCCCGAACGGAGCAGCTCTGCGATAATCGACACCGCCAGATGTGCGCCTGAAGAGTGACCTACGATCAGCACTTCATCAACATCCTCTGTCAGCGCTTTTGCGATAATGGCTTCAAAGGCTTTGAGGCGCGTCTTCAACTCTGGCGGCGTCTCGCCACCACGCTGGGCCGAGTAGGCGTAGTCGTGCATCAGGTAGTAAGCAAAGAGTTTGTTATCGCGCGCCTTAAACCACCTCAGCAAAGCGATCGAAATGCCGATCAGCAAGACCCATCCTATTGCCCATGCAAACCATGACACGGCGACGAAGAACAAACCGTCTGTAACGCCAACGAACTCAGCGGCCGCCAACAACAAAGTCTGGACGGTTCCACCAACAACAGTCCCTACGACGAGCCCCCCTATCAATTGCGCCATCAACATCACAACCGGATAAAGTGCCGCGATCACCGGACCTTTGCGCATCCACATCAAACGGCGCAGCGTGCCTGTGCTGATATATGCCCATGCCGTTTGCACCAGTTGCCAGTATGTCGCCGGGATCGATTGCGCCATGCTGTCACGCACGATATCGGACCATACCAGCACATCAATCTGGGACATCACGGCCTTACCATCGATGCGTGCACCCACCGTCCACCGGAAAGTATTTTCCGAGGTATCAGCCTTCACACCAATCTCATAACCGCTGATTTTGGCCTGTGCGGCACCTTCGCTGCGATAAAGCTCGCGGTAACGGCGCGGATGCATCGGATCATAACCAGGAATGTGAAACACACGCCTTTTGCTGACCTGCTTTGGTTGCCCGTTCATCGCCATCCCTTGCTGATGTTTCAGCCGCAGGTTAGCCGATTAATGCCAGCGCTGGAAACCGCTCAAGCAGCCAATAACTGAACGCAGCGAACTGCCCGGTCATCATCATCAGACCAACGGTCCACAGCAGCAGGCCAGATATCCTTTCGATCCGGTCCAAATGGCATTTCATCCACCCCATGACGCCCTTAAGCCGCGGGAAAAAAGCCGCGACCAAAAGAAACGGTATGCCCAGACCAAGCGCATAGACCGCCAACAGCAGTGTACCGCGAGTGACATCCGCTTCCGAGGCCGCAAGGCTGAGGATTGCGCCAAGGATAGGCCCCAAGCATGGCGTCCAGCCAAAGGCAAAGGCAAGACCCAAAAGGTAAGCACCAAAGGCTGATCCACCTTTGTCGCCTGCATCAACACGCATGTCACGATCAAGAAAACCAATGCGGAACACACCGACAAAATGCGCGCCAAGAATCATGATCAGTGCACCTGCAACGATGACAAACCAATCCTGAACCTGTAACAGCATGCGCCCCATGGTGGAGAAGGCGAGACCCAGCAACAAAAAGATTGTCGAAAGCCCCAAGACGAAGAACACCGCCGACACGAAAACACGTTTGCGCGCCGCGCTGGTTTCTTCCATCTCGCTGACGGATACCCCGCCCATGTATGCCAGATAGGGCGGCACGACAGGCAGCACGCAAGGGCTCAGGAACGACAAAAAGCCCGCCAGCAGTGCAATAAACATTGCAGGCAATAATGCGGCATCAAAGATCAAGGCAGTATCGAGCATTTCGTCCCTTTCTGCACCTTACCTATGTCAGCTAGCCCTCTGCGTCACTGCCCAAGTTCTCACAAGTTAGTGGACAAAGTGAAACATCAGACCTACTTCCCGAACATGACTTATGATGCTGATCTTGATGCCAAAGGGCTGCTGTGCCCCCTGCCCGTTCTGAAAGCCCGCAAGCGCCTGCAGGCTTTGACCTCGGGACAGGTGTTGCGGGTCTTGGCCGATGATCCGGCGGCGATAGTGGATGTACCCCATTTCTGCGCAGAGGCTGGCCATACGCTGATCAGCACGGAAGACACCAACGCGGGCCAGTTCTATTTTATCAAGAAGGCCTGATCGAGGATCGCATCGAACCCCGTGTCGCCCGCAAAGCCCAAAGACTGCGCAAGGCAGGTGTCAAATAGCGTGGGCCATGTGCCGACAATGTCGATAATCCGCTGATCCGGTGCCATTTTGATCAGATCCGCTGTGCCATCGCCTGCACGCGCACGCAAAGCGGCAATCATCGTTAAAACTTTCACGCGCAATCCAGGCACGTTGACCGCACCGAATGATGGCCATTCCGACGATGGTACCGAAGGGGCATGCCAAAGGGCTGCGACGGCCGCATCTGGTGAGGCCACCCAGAGCGCCATTTCAGGATCAACCGGACAGATCGCTGGCACACCGTGCAGCGGTTCACGGATGATAGACGACGCAAACGAAGACGCTGCCGCATTCGGTTTTCCGGGGCGTACCGTTACAGTGGGCAAACGCAACGTACGCGCATCGACCCAACCACGCCTGCGGTAATCCGCCATCACCAGTTCGGCCATTGCTTTCGTCACGCCGTAAGTGTTCTGCGGTTGGATTCGCGTGGCTTCCGTCAACGGCTCCGTGGGACTGCCGCCATAAACGGCCAATGACGATGTACCGATGACTTGCACGCCCGGGCGCACTGCTTTAGCGGCCTCAAGGATCGCAGTTGTACCGCCTAAGTTAACACGCATCCCCAGATCATAGTCTGCTTCTGCCTGCCCACTCACGACGGCAGCAAGGTGATAGACCAGCGCAACATCAGGCGGCATTGCGGCCCGCACTGCGTCAGCATCAGAGATGTCTATCGGTGTGAATGTAACGTTCGGGATCGATGGCACAGTTGCTTCGGGTCGATCCAAAAGGTGAATTGCCGGATTGGTTAGACGCCGCCCATCGGGCAGCGTCACACCGTTTTCAGATATCCGTTTGGCAAGTGCCGCACCAAGAAAGCCGCAGCCCCCGGTTATGACAACGCTGCCAGACATTAGCGGCCCAGTGACCACCATCCCTTGCGCTTAGGCTTGTCAGACGCAGGCTCCGCCTCGGCGACAGGTTCCGGCGCAGGCGTAGGAGCCGGCGCGGGTTCTGGCACAGGGGCAGGTTCAGGCGCAGCAGGCGCTTCGATCACGACCTCACCGGCAGCCGCAACTGGTGCGGCTTCAACTGCTTCGACTTTAGGCTTTGCACGGCTACGACGCTTTGGTTTTGGCTTCTCTTCGGCCACAGGTGCTTCAGCTTCAGCCACCACTGCAGGCGCGTCCTCCGTAGGTTCCACCTTCTTGCGACGGGTCCGTTTCTTCGGCGCAGGCTTTTCCTCTGCAACCTCTTCAGCGGGCTTTTCCTCTGCAGGAGCCGTATCGTTAGATTCCGCCGCCGCAGGCTCTGCCTTCTTGCGGCGCGTCCGAGTGCGTTTCGGCTTTTCTTCCGGCGCAGGTGCGTCTTCGGTTGCATCGGCTACAGGTGCTTCCGCAGCAACTTCTTGCGGAGCTGCATCAGCGCTGCCTTCAGCATTCTCGGAGGACTGATCCTGGTTCTCGCCCTGCTGGTTCTCACCACCATTGCCACTTCCCCGACGACGACGCCGACGGCGGCGCTTGCGCTTGGGTCGGTCTTCGCCTTCGGGCGTGGTGCTCGTCTCGTTGCTCTGGGGGGTGTCGACTTCTGCATCATCATCATCGCTGTCGATGATCACACCTGCATTGTCGTCCACATCATCATCCATCATCACGGCAGAGCTGACGAAAGGTGCCGCATCAGGCACCACGCGGGTCGCTGTCTTGAATTTTTCGATCGCGTAGTCAGGCGACACGAGAGTCGGATCACATTCGATCCGCACGGACATGCCATAGCGCGCTTCGATATCAGCGATATGTTCGCGCTTACCGTTCATCAGGAAGTTGGCAATCGAAATCGGCGCCTTGACCAACACCTCTTTGGAACGACCACGTACGCCTTCTTCTTCCAGCGCGCGCAGGATCGAAAGGGCGACGTTGTCATCAGAGCGCAGCAAACCCGTGCCATGACAATGCGAACACATCTGGGTTGTTGCTTCCAGCATACCCGGACGCAAACGCTGACGCGACATTTCCATTAGACCAAAGCCAGAAATGCGACCCACCTGAATACGGGCACGATCTGTTTTCAACTTGTCTTTGAAACGCTTTTCGACGGCGGCGTTGTTGCGGCGCTCGTCCATGTCGATAAAGTCGATGACGATCAGGCCGGCCAAGTCACGCAATCGTAGTTGGCGGGCGACCTCATCGGCCGCTTCAAGGTTTGTCTTGGTCGCAGTCTGCTCGATCGAGCCTTCTTTTGTTGCCCGTCCCGAGTTCACATCAATAGCAACAAGCGCCTCGGTAATCCCGATCACGATGTATCCACCCGATGGCAGCTGCACCGTCGGATTGAACATGCCGTTCAGGTAGCCTTCGACCTGAAAGCGGGCATAGAGCGGCAATTGCTCTGCGTAGTATTTCACGTTCTTGGCATGGGACGGCATGATCATTTTCATGAAGTCCTTGGCGGTGCGGTACCCCGCCTCGCCTGCCACGATCACTTCGTCGATGTCTTTGGAATAAAGGTCGCGGATCGACCGTTTAATCAGATCGCCTTCTTCATAGATTTTCGCAGGCGCTGTTGATTTCAGCGTTAGCTCGCGAATTTGCTCCCACATACGCTGCAGGTATTCATAGTCGCGCTTGATCTCCGCCTTGGTCCGTTGCGATCCTGCGGTGCGAATGATCAGACCGGCCCCTTCGGGCACAGTCATGGAATTTGCAATCTCTTTGAGCTTCTTGCGGTCGGCGACATTTGTGATCTTGCGAGAGATACCACCACCGCGTGCGGTGTTCGGCATCAAGACGCAATAACGGCCTGCCAGCGACAGGTATGTGGTCAGCGCGGCACCCTTGTTGCCGCGTTCTTCTTTCACGACCTGAATTAGAAGGATCTGACGAACCTTGATAACCTCTTGAATCTTATAACGCTTCGGGCGTGGTTTGCGTACAGGGCGCACTTCATCGGTGTCATCTTCTTCAGCTACACTTTCGATGGTATCATCTTTGGACGACGCATCGGCCTTTGGCTGATCATCGTCGTCGTCGTCATCCTCGTCAGCGGCAGGCGTGTCGACTGGCGTTTCAGCAACCAGCTCCATTGGCGAACTGCCCTCTTCGCTGTCGCCGATATCAATTGTCTCCATGCCGGAGATATCGCCAGAGGTCTCTTCCTCAGGCGTTTCGACGTCACCTGTGATCACTGCATCATCAACCGCGACTTCGGCCGCTTTGGCCCGACTGCGACGGCGGCGCTTTGGCGCAGGTTTCTCATCCTCTGCCTCTGCTTCAGCCTTCAAGCTTTCTGCATAAGCCTTTTCCTCGGCCATAAGCGCTTCGCGATCAGCGACCGGGATTTGGTAATAATCCGGGTGGATCTCTGAAAACGCAAGAAAACCATGGCGGTTGCCGCCATAGTCTACGAACGCTGCCTGCAGCGATGGTTCAACCCGTGTTACCTTCGCGAGGTAGATGTTGCCTGCAAGCTGACGCTTGAACTGGCTTTCAAAATCAAATTCTTCGACTTTGTTTCCGTCGAC
>ENA-OQVM01006841-OQVM01006841.1-marine-metagenome-genome-assembly--contig:-NODE-6841-length-10139-cov-2.932220_pt1 | contig 10139 bp, 13 predicted proteins | sample MGYA00237776_ERZ505498 | MGnify/ENA primary metagenome ERZ505498 (study PRJEB26159, sample SAMN06265151) | marine metagenome | isolation source: Helgoland LTER site | place: Germany:Helgoland, sampling... | reverse complement strand
TTTAAAGATGCATTAAATGATTTGATTGAAAAAGATTTTACAAAGATTGTGATCGACGACTGGTTCGATCTTTTTACGCAGGCGGGCAATCTGGTTGTCGATCGTCCGGTCCAGTGGTGCGTAGCTATGACCACCGATCAAATCCATAAGCTGTTCGCGCGATAGCACCCTTTTGGGGCGGGTCAAAAACACCTCGAGCAATTTGAATTCACCGCTCGTCAGTTCGACCTGATTGCCGTCACGATCCCGCAATAACATTTGCTCCGGAACGGCTGACATCCCGTCGAATTGCCATGTCTGGCTTATGGTGGGTGTCGGTTTGTGGTCCGCCTGATCGCGGGTACGGCGCAGAACCGAATTGATCCGGGCCACAACTTCGCGCAAATGAAATGGCTTTGTGATGTAATCATCTGCACCGATCTCGAGCCCGACAACACGGTCAATCACGTCATCTTTGGCCGTGATCATGATGATCGGTACTTTGGATGTCGCCCGGATCGCCCGCGCAATATCAAGCCCGTCATCCCGGCCAAGATCCAAATCCAGTGTTATTAAATCAACTGATTCGCTTTCAAGAACTCTCAATGCGCTTCGTTTATCGCCAGCTTCGCGCACATTACCACCGGCGCCTTCAATGAAGCGGCGCAACAAAGTTCTGATCTTTGGATCGTCATCAACGACCAAGATTTTAGAATTTTTCATGAAGTAACCCACCGATTTCCTAGAAACTACTTGGGGTTTCCAGACACCATATTCTACCAGATCACGCGTCTTGATACAAATTGATACATTTGAATACGTATAAAGCAACTCGCCTGTTACAAGCCGCACCCAGTTTCTTTTCAACCGTATGAAAGGAAGCTGCCATGTATGTCACTGCAACACTCCCCTCGATGCAGACCCAGAGTATTCCGTCGTTGCGTCCGCGTATTGCGCGCCAAAGAACGTTGACCATCAAACCGGGGAAACACCTTTTTCTAGAAGGCGACGCTGCAGACCAGATTTACGAGGTGGCAACAGGGGTATTGCGCCTGACACGGATCTTGGAAGACGGGCGGCGGCAGGTGATCGCCTTTGGCTATCCGGGGGATACAGTCGGGTTTCCCAGCGACGGCCGCTATCACACTGATTGCGATGCATTGGTGCCGTCGACGCTTGTCGTGCATCGGCGCGCTGATCTTGAAACCGCCAAAGGTGACGCGGCCTTGCACCAGCGCCTGCTGCGGGCCGCTTTGCGTGAAATCAGCGGCATGCAAGATCATTTCATGATGTTGGGCAGAAAGTCGTCGGTTGAAAAGCTAGCATCTTTCTTGCTGGTGCTTGCCGATCGGGTCGGCGCCCCTTTGGGCGATTTTGATCAGGTCAACTTGCCAATGACGCGCGGTGATATCGCCGACTTTCTTGGGCTAACAACCGAGACGGTCAGCCGGACTTTTACACAGTTACGCAAGTCCCAGATCATCGCAATTGATCACATCAATACGGTCGTCATCCTTAAACCCACCGCTTTGCGCAGTATTGCAGAAGGCGCCGACTAACCAAGTTTCCCCCCACTGCGCGAGGTGGCCAGTTTTAGACTGACACCTCGCGCATTTTTGTGTCTGCGGCCCATCAATCGTCCGTGGATGGGGTGCGCATATCAAGTTCCAAAGCAGGATCAGGATCAGGAACGATCAGTGCCAGCGTCCCGCCAGTCATCGCACCTACCCCAAGCAAGACCAGCGTATAGTTCACGACCCAGCCGATGAACGGAATGAAGTTCAGGACGGCGACAACTGTAATTGCAATAGCGACAGTCAACAGTTTCAGGGCCATGGATGGGTCCTCTGGCCCGTCAAAAGCCAATAGAATACGCCGTGCAACTGCGTATGCAGCCAAAAGATAGCCCAGCGTCCAAGCCACCAGAATGAGCAACAAGGCAAACGGGACAAACGGTAGACCAATGATCGTAAGTGCCGTCACCGGAACCATCCCGAACAGGGCAGAAAGTCCGAAAATGCCCAACAAAAACGACTGTAGTGGCTGGCGAATGACCCGCAGGCGCAGCTTATCGACCCGCTTGGGTGCGAATGTCAAAAGGATTGCAGCAAGCACCAACAGGAAAATTGCCGAAATTAGAAATGCCGAAAACATCGACAGCCAAACAGGCAGCATCGGCATATCAACACTGTCCCAGCTGCGGTCAAACTCGCGGTATAGTTCGCGGCTGTCCCAGTCCTCTAACGTGATCCGCGCTGCGGGTATCACGCGCGCCGGAACCGCAACGTCGTCATCAGCCGACAGGGTCAGATTGCCATCAATCCGTGCCTCTGGGCCGAACGTCACTGTTTCGGCAACGATCCAAGCGTCGCCAGAAATGGGTGCGTTTAGATGAACTGTGCCGCCAAAGGCCGTCAACGCCCCGACAACTGGCCCATCGATGGTTAGGGTGCGACCAAAGAAACGCAAGTTGCCTTGGGTAGTCGCATTTGCGGTGCTGCGCACACTGAAACCTGCGGCGGTCGTATCTTGGCCGACAGTTGCGCCAATCGTCACAGAACTGCCCGCGGCATAGACATCGCCGCCGGTTTGGGTGGTGATATTGACGTCGTATCCAGCTGCGTGAATATCGCCGCTGGTGGTCCCGCTGGTTGTTACCACGCTGCCCGCCGCAAAGACGTCGCCAGTGGCAGCGAGCGTTTCAGTGACCGCTTCACCTGCGGCATAGGTATCGCCGCCGTGAACGCGAGACACTTGTTCTGCCGATATGGGCACCGTCGAAAGCGTCAGACAGGTGAGCGTTGAGATCAAAAGATGTCGCATGTGCTGTTTCCTTACAAAGATCATGTTGCGGCCCTTTGTAATGCGCGCGCCAACACTGCGATTGAGCAATATCAAAACCACCCCGGCGAACGCGCGCTAGACACAAAGCGACACCACAATAATTGGAGTACTAATTATGACCCTGCGCACCATTCTCGTCTGTTTGACAAGTGCCGCTTCAGCACCGAGCCTGCTAAAATCAGCTTCGGTCTTGGCCCGGCGTGACAATGCACATGTGATCGGATTGTATGTCACGGAATCGCTGGTGATTTATCCTGACATTGCCATGCACATCCCTGAAACGACGTTTCAGGACTTTGCGGCAAGCCAGAAGGCCCACGCCAAAGAAATCAAAGCGATCTTTGATGCGCACGCCAAGGCAGAAGATTTTCCACATGAGTGGCGCTTAATGAACAGTGACAGCGGGTTTCTGGCCGATAGCATCATCGCATGCGCGCGCAGCGCTGATCTGGTTGTGATGCCACAACGGGATGACAGCGAAGACCGCCCATTGATAAACAACCTGCAAGAACGCGTGATCAAGGAATGCGGCCGTCCAGTCTTGGTGATCCCATTCGATTTCGTCGCAGAAACGCTTGGCGAAACTGTTGTTTTGGGCTGGAGCGAAACGCGCGAAGCTACCAGAGCCGTGCATGATATGCTCAACGTCGCCAATCCAGACGCCAAAGTCAGGGTCCTGCGCATTGGCAACGCCCCCGCCGATACATTGGCCGATTACAGTGCGAATGATCTTGCAGCAGCGCTTGCGCGCCACGGCCCGCAGGTCGAGGTCGTGCACCGCGAAAAAGACGGGGACAAGGTCGCGGATGTTCTAATGCACGAAGCATTCGAATATGGCGCTGACATGCTTGTCTCTGGCGCATTCGGGCATTCGAGGACCTATGATTTTGTGATTGGTGCAGCCACCAGGGCGTTGTTGAATGACGCAAAGCTGCCGGTTCTGTTTTCCAAGTAGGCCACGTCTGCCCAAATAGGCAGATGATCCGATGCGCGTTTTGCCATTGTGCCTTGTTCGACACCGGCATCCACAAGATGCAGGTTGTGGGACAAGGCCACGCGGTCCAAAGCCGCTATCGGACGGCGTGCGTGAAAACTGCGACCGGGTGTGTGTAAACAAAAGCCATCTTGCAAAGCTTCAAACCCGCGTTTGGGTGCCCATTCGTTCATGTCACCGATGATTACGACACGCTCTGATGCGCCAAACTGTGATGCAATTTCTGCCAATTGCTTGCGGCGCGAGCTACGCAAAAGTCCCAGATGCACACCTATTACAGTCAGGCCATCGTCCAAGTGCACCGCAACCGCACCGCGGGGTTCCGCGCCCGGCAGGGAAATTCGGCTGACCCCAGCGACACCAACGCCGCGCCGCACAAGCACCGCGTTCCCGTGCCACCCCAAACTGACATCGTTCACCGCCAGCGGCATCACGTCAAAATCCGTCGCTCTTGCGATCAGATCATTGGGAATAGCTGTCGGGCGGTTTCCCAAGCGCATGTCCACCTCTTGCAAGGCAACGACATCGGCGTCCAGTTTGTTGATGACATCAACAATGCGGCCTGCATCGCGACGACCGTCAAGGCCGCGTGCCTTGCGAATGTTATAGCTTGCGATGCGCAGGTGTGGGTGCTTGATTGCGTGGGCCATGGCCGTCATATAGGTACCTGAAGCCTTAAAAATAGGGTCCCCACATGAAATTCGCGCAACTTCGCCAACAAGGGTACTTTGTACGAGGCCTTTGGGCGTTGCTAATTTTGTCAGCCATCGCCGCCGCATTTGACGGGCGGTGGTCGTTGACGTTTGTGGCAATTGCCGCATTGGGACTGTCGTTTGCGCCACTGTTTCTGGCCAGCCGCTTTGATATCACGCTTCCCCTACCCTTTGTGGCGGCAATCACCGTTTTCGTGATCGCGTCAATTTTTATGGGTGAAGCATTTGATTTCTATGAGCGCGTTTGGTGGTGGGATATTGCCTTGCATGCATCATCGGCAATCGGGTTCGGATTAATCGGGTTTGTCTTTGTGCTGATGATGTTTGAAGGCGACCGCTTTGCCGCTCCGCCGTGGGCGATGTGCCTGATGGCGTTCGGGCTGGCCGTCACGGTTGGTGCATGTTGGGAAATATTTGAATTTCTGATGGACACGTGGTTTGGCTTCAACATGCAGAAATCAGGGCTTCTTGATACGATGGGGGATCTGATCGTTGACGTCATAGGTGCGGCGTTTGCAAGCTGGTTGGGCTATGTGTATTTGCGCGCAAAGGACCCGTCGTTCTGGACGTGGCCAATTCGCCAGTTTGTCACCCTTAACAAGCGGCTGTTTCGCAAGCACAAGTAAGTGTGGCTTAGGGTCGGGATGCTTCAAGCATGGCTAGCTTGTGGGCAAGTGCATCGCGCTCTTCAATCAGGTTCAATACCAGCGCCACACCTTTAAAGTTTAGGCCCAGCTCGCGCATCAATCTTGATGCTTTGCGGGCACGGGCGATGTGGGGTGCTGTGAATTCCCATTCAGGCGCCGTTTGAGTGATCGGTGTGACGACCCCGTGTTCGACTAACGATATGACCCATTGTGCATTAGTATCGCAAAACATCGTTAGCTCTGAAAGGGATAGTGTTTCAACCAAGTCAACTCTGGAGCCATGGCGCGTTGCTTTTTTCATGACTGATATTCCTCGTCTGGATTGGGGGACGCGCTTCCGTTCGCAGGAATTTAGCGGTATTCCGCGTACCTGATGATGGGCTGTGTCAACCATCGCGTCGCCTTGTCTTGTTTCAAATTACACTAGCTGCGACGATCGACAGCCGATTGACTAATCTCAATCCCGGTATCCCCGGTTGCCGCTAGACTAAGGGCGAATGACACAAGAGGTATCTCATGAAGAACTATACATTTCTTGCCCTGCAGGGCCCAGACGGTACGCGTGCCGACCTCGCCCCGCTGGTGGATGCCGCTCGGGTACAAAACGGGCGTCTAAGTGTGATGCATATCGGGCCAGTGCCGATCATGGTCTATTCGATCGGGGCGGCCCCATATGCTGCGCCCATCATCCCCGAAGGCTGGTTGGGGCAACGCAACGAGATGGCAGAAGTTCTGGCCGTCAAACAGGCTGACACGCGCGAATACCTTCAAAACGAGGGGATTACCGGCGAGGTCAGCACATTGTGCGTCGAACCCGCGGCCTTGCACGATTTGGTCGCGATCCGTGCCGTGTTTGCTGATATGTGTATCGTGCAAAACAGCCTGCGCGATAACGAGACTGCCTTTAATAATATCCTCTATGGCTTGTTGTACGAAGCCCCCGCGCCGGTCATGCTTAACGTAGACAAAGCTGGCAAAGCACTTGCCGCCGAGAATGTATTCATTGCATGGAACAGCAGCTTGCCAGCCGCACGCGCCGTCCATGCAGCTTTGCCAATCCTGAAAGCCGCCAAAGAAGTTACGATCGCATGCTTTGACGCTGACCCGTCCAAATGGGCAGATGGCGATAACCCCGGTGCCGATTTGGCAACTTGGCTAAGCCATCATGGCTGTAAGGTTACCGTGCAGGAATACGCGACCGGGCGTAAAAACGTCGCCGACGCGATTATTGAACGGGCCCATGAATGCACAGCCGATTTGGTTGTTATGGGCGCATATGGGCGCAACCGCTGGAACGAGTGGATTTTTGGTGGAACAACCCAACATATGCTGAAACAACGCGATATCGCTGTCTTGATGACACATTAGCCTTGTTGGCTTGTTGTGTTAGACCCGTTGTTTTGCTGTTCTGGAAAGCCTTGGTAACATTGGCGGGATAGCGGTAGCTTTGGATGACGGATTTAGCATGAACCAAGATAGGCCAAACGCCGCAGAATATGCCCTGACAGCGCAACATCTGGAGATGCTGAAGAAATCTGGTGACCGGCACAAATACGACTTTGGGCACGCGGTCATTGTATCGGGTCCACCGGGGCAAGGCGGTGCTGCGCGCTTGGCGGCACGTGGTGCGCTTAGGATTGGTGCGGGGCTTGTTAGCGTCTTCTGTGCGCTTGATAGCCGCGCCGAGCAGGCTGCGCGTTTGGACGCGATCATGGTGAAGACGTATGAAGAAGGCACAGATTTCCGCGATAAACTCACTGCGCTCAATCCGACAGCTGTTTGCATTGGCCCGAACTTCGGGCTCTGCGATCAAAGCCGCCGGAAACTGGCGGAAACCCTGTCACTCGCAGTGCCGCTTTGCATTGATGCGGATGCAATCACCCTGATTGCGCAAGACCCGGATCTGATCGACGCATGCATTCACGACCAAATTGTCATGACGCCACATGAAGGCGAATTGCGTCGCCTCATTCCTGCAGCATTCGACAAAACAAGTTGCCGCGTGTCGCTCGCCAAGATCGCGGCAGATGCGATGAATTGCTGCATACTTTTTAAAGGCTCGGAGACAATCATAGCGCGTCCAAACAGTGACTTCTCAGTCGTGAAATCACGTGCTTTTCAAAACACGGCTTGGCTTGCGACGGCAGGATCTGGTGACGTTCTATCCGGTTTCATTACCGGCCTTATGGCGCGCGGCTTTGATGCATTTGATGCCGCAGCTTTGGGCGCAAACCTGCATCTAAGATGTGCCGAAGTTGTCGGTCCAGGCTTGATCGCAGAAGATATCCCAGAGGCACTGCCACGTGTTTTTTCCGGCTTGTTCAGTAGTTAGTCACAGGACATTCCGTGACAAAGCACGGGTGTATCCCGAGAAATGAACGGGCGCTTGAAAGTACGAGGCCAAACGACATGTGATGCCTTTTGAAAGATGAAGAACTTGCGATAGTATAATGGTGCCAGGAGAGGACCATATTTTTCGATATAAGTATTTGAAATAAAATGTTTAGTGTCCGTGTGGTTTTCCTGAATACCCCCAATGATACCCCCAGGTGGCCAGTTGTTATCAGGTTCGGGTGCAGAACGAGGACTCACACGACCAGCATATGTTTTCTCTGTAGAACATACGATATCATGCTGAATGCATCAATATTGCGCGTAAGTTTTCTTGAATGGATCGATAATTTCCCTAAGCTGAACATTCCTCGGGGAACTTGTCGAAACCCGAGCATCGCGATGCTCTCCTATTATGGAGAGAACGTGATGAGGATACTTTCAAAACGCCAAGTCAAGGAGTTGGTCTTGTACTCACCGCAACACATCGCACGTCTGGAAAAAGCAGGCCTATTCCCCAAGCGGGTACAGCTGGGCTCGAACCGCGTGGGTTGGGTGGAAAGTGAAGTGCTGGAATGGCTCGAAGTACGACTTGCGCAACGTGAAGTGCTGAACTGACACTCCTGAAAGGGAACTGGGTGGCCGGGGTTGCAAACCCGGTCACCTTTTCAGCACGTTGGCAGATGCGGAATGCTTGACTAGCAAAGCACGCTCGCAATGTTTGGAATCCTACGTTTTGCGCGCGCAACAAACTGCTTTTAAAAAAATCGGCTCATCGGAGACTTTCGCTGCGCCCTGCAAGAAGGTCTGCTTTGCATGAGGTTACTTCCGTTCACAGAGTTTGAAAGATAGCCTAAAATTAGAAAAATTTCTGCTTCAAATGAAATTACCCTGTGACCAGACTTGCCATACTTGGAGATGCCCATGATTATTCGAGAAGATTTTTTTGACGCGGCCTCCGCCAAAGAACCCGACTGGAGCCGCGAGCGCACTAGCCGCTGGTGGGACCCGTCGCGCCGCCTTTTGAAGTCTATCCGCCGCTATCAGGCTGCATCAGGGCTTTTCAGCAGAACCACAAAAATCTATTGGGTGCTGCAGCATCGGTTCTGGTCAACTGTCACGGCAGCGGACATTCCGATCAACTCCCGCATTAGTGGTGGCCTTCTGCTACCTCATCCCACCGGAGTGGTTGTACATCCACACTCCCCCATTGGTCCTAATTGTCTGCTGTTTCAGCAGGTCACTATTACAGGTAGGGTGGAAATCGGCGGCCATGTCGATATAGGCGCAGGTGCTAAGATTATCGGTCCAGTCAAGATTGGCGACCATGTTCGGGTAGGAGCCAATGCGGTGGTCACTCGCGACATACCCTCCGGTGCCACTGTGGCGGGTATCCCCGCACGTATTATAGCCCAAGGTGCAATTAGCTGATGATTGCATCAGTTAGAAATCTATTCCACGCAAACACACTCATGATTAGGCAGAGGCATTAGCAGTTCTGTCCCAATTGCGCGTGAGTAAATCGATATGTTGTAAACGGACCGTTGGTGGAAGTGATAGTTACCGCAGCGTGGACCATTTTTGCCAAATAAATATGTATGAATTACTCCGTTGTGTTGAGCATATTCCTGGACACTCTCAAGGATTAGGTGCCAAATTTTAGGTCTGTCGATGAGCTTTGTTGACGTATAGAATAGATATAATAATGGTTTGTGAGGCATGAGTAATGTTGTCAGAGAAATTTGTGGAAAAAGCGGTCATTTAGACCCCATGCGCTAACTTAAAGGAAATACAATGAAGAAACTTGTCCTGACAGGGGCCGCGGGTCAGCTTGGATCGCGCCTTCGCGAACCGCTGAGCAAAATGTGCGACATGCTTGTATCGACGGATTTGGCTGAAGATGTTGGCGCGTTGTTTGATGGTGAGACTTATGTAAAGGCTGACCTGTCTAGTCTTGATGCGATGGTCGACCTTCTCAAAGACGCTGACATGGTCGTGCACTTCGGTGCCATCGGGGACGAAGCCCCTTGGGACGACATTCTGCAATCCAACATCATCGGGGCCTATAACATCTGGGAAGCCGCGTATCGCAATGGCGTCAAACGTGTTGTCTATGCCAGTTCCGTTCACGCTGTGGGTATGCACAAAAAGACCGACACAATAGGGCTTGATGTGCCGCACCGCCCTGACACCTATTACGGTTTGGCCAAGTGCTTTAGCGAAGACCTTGCCAGCCTTTACTGGGACAAGCGCGGGGTTGAGAGTGTGTGCATGCGTATCTTCTCATGTGCGCCAGCAACGAACGCGCGCAGTATTGGCACTTGGTTGTCTTATGACGATCTAATCCATCTGGTGGAGCGTTCGGTCGATAGCCCCGTCGTGGGCTTCAGCATCGTTTATGGTATTTCTGACAATGACCGTGCCGTCGTGGACAACACCAAGGCGCGGCATCTAGGGTATCGCCCCAAAGACAACGCAGAACAGTTTGCCAAAGAAATTTTTGCTAATACCCCGCCTTTGGACAACACAGATCTTGCCAATCTGTGCATCGGCGGACCGTTTGCGACGGTTGAATTAGGCAATTCTGGTGTTGCTGGCATCACGCGTATGAACGCGACAAAAGACGACTAA
>ENA-OQVM01006831-OQVM01006831.1-marine-metagenome-genome-assembly--contig:-NODE-6831-length-10161-cov-2.997422_pt1 | contig 10161 bp, 9 predicted proteins | sample MGYA00237776_ERZ505498 | MGnify/ENA primary metagenome ERZ505498 (study PRJEB26159, sample SAMN06265151) | marine metagenome | isolation source: Helgoland LTER site | place: Germany:Helgoland, sampling... | reverse complement strand
ATTTTACCATGCCAAAATCTTGCTTGTCTTCTTCTAAATCTTATGGATCGTCGCGAAGCGCCAAAATCACCAAAACAAAAAAGAAAGTTCACTTTGGTATTGAAGTTTTAATGCAGAGTAGTTCAATTAGCTCCGTTCAAAAACGACGCTTTACACCCTCCAGAGGATTATGGCGCAAAACCGGAGCTCCGATTAGATATACCATAGAAACAAAAAAATAATAATCTATTTCATTATTTGAGTAATTCTTTCTGTAACTAAACCTCTAATACATCTTTGAATATCGTTTCCAACTTCAAATACAATACATTTCTTTTGAGCTCTGGTAATTGCTGTGTACAATCGTTTTTGGTTATCGCCAAATGTGAATTTACATTTATGAATCACATATTCATATTCAGAACCTTGTGATTTATGTACTGTAAGTGCATAGGCTGGTCGTAATGTCTTTTCTTCTTCAATGTCAAATTCTACTAGATTCGTTGGAAATTGTACTGTTACTTTTGTATCTTTTGCATATATTACAGTGCCAATCTCACCATTTGCACATTCTAAAAAAATATTTTTATTGGCATCTTCGGCATATTTATTGACAATATTAATAACGCGATCATTTACACCAAATCTCCATTGGTCATAACGCCAGACACCGTTTGCGTAATCCATGACAGTCGGGTCTGATTTACTGGTAGGTTTGGGATTATGAATAGATCGCAATTGTTTGTTTAACTGAGATATTTCAGCATTTGTATTGCAAATAACCATCGGCAATGTACCATTAGTTTGGTAAATAGATTTGGCCATACTAATAATAGATGTATCATTAGTATAAGGAATAATTTCAAAAGATTTGGGACAAGTATCTAATTGGCAGTCCCTGTCCCTGATTTTCTGACCGTTTGAAGCAATGAATGAGTCGTTTCTATATATCCTAATTAATTCTGTCTGTGGAATTTCTGAATTGCATATATCTGAAAAGAAATTTCCAGCACTGATTGATGCGAGTTGACCAAAATCTCCAACAAATATAATTTTATTGAAGCTTTGTTTTTTTAATAATTTGGCTAAGATTTCTGGTTCTAACATTGAAGTTTCGTCAATTAATAAGGTATGTGATTCTACCGGTTCTACTTTGTAGGCGAGACGATGAATAGTTGATGCTATTTGTCCTGTTAATTCAGTCATTCTTTGCGCCGCTTTTCCAGTTGGAGCCGCTAGAAGAATTCCGGGTAAACTATCAACAATGTATTTACAGACGGATGTTTTACCGGTACCAGCACCACCACTGAGAATAAACAACGGTTGTGTACAGGCCAGAAAGACTGCTTCTCTCTGTGACGTATCGAGTTGTGCATTAGCCAATGGGGCATTGTAAAGAGGTTGTTCATAGTTAACCATCATATTTCGAAATGTTTCTGTCAAAAAGCCTTCGATCTGTGCATATTTATCCAATGCAATATATTCGCCATGAATAGTAATGGGCCAATCACTTTGTATTTCGGAATGTGGAAAAAGTTGAAGTGGCATCCAATAAGAGCCGGATGTAGCCATGTATTTGCGAACGGAATCAATAGCTTTGCAGCGTATAGAACGGGGATCTGTCAATGATAATTTCAAATCTTTACAGATTAACTCTACCATTTTCTGTCGACTTTTGGGTTTTGTTGCAGTTAGAAATTCACTTCTATGACGATTTTCAAACCCAAAACAATCAAATTCGTTATCATATATCAATCGCCATGGATCATTTAATAAAAAGGTAATTAGGTCACTTTGCCAATTTAAGAGAGGTTCGAGTTGACTTCGATTAAGATATGCAAGTAAACTTGGGAATACTTTGGATATTGTCTGTCCGATTTCTAATTGTGAAGCAACGCTCTCAAAAGCTGTCCAAATTTTAGATAGTTTTTTACTGCCAATTTTCGGTAATTGACTTACTTCAGTACTTCTATTTTGAAGTGCTGCTATTAATTTAGCGACTGGTTTCATTGAAAAGAGTGTAGTTCGATCTTTATATGTTAAACCTTGATTCGAAAGGGCATTTTTAAGTGTATGAGATTGTCGGGATTGTGGACAACCATTAAATGAATTGCGCTTCGCGACGCCATCTCTACCTCTTTTGCTACTTATTTTACCTTTGTAAAATTGTCCCGGAACCATTGCTTCAACTTCACAGCCATATTTACCACCGTACGTATGACACTTACCGTTGGAATCTTTTAACAAACATAAAACCCAATCATTACGATTCAAGATTTTCTTCACCAATTCAAAAACGGGCATATTTTGTTATTCAATGAATAATATTGAAAAAATACAGAATATTCCTAACATAAGTCCCAAACTAGATTATAAGAACCGTTTGACGGGGTCTTGAAGCTGTCTGCCATAAATTACAAAGTAAACAACACCATAGCAATCCCAGTATATTACCCCTCGGATGCGCCTCGGATGGATCAAATTCATTCGAGGGAATAAATTCACTTTTCTCTTGGATATCGGCTTTATCTTCACCGGGTTCAAAATTCAATTGCATTTATCCAAATTGATTGAAGTATTATATAGTAGCGAAATTTAGAATATATGTTACACATATTAGAATATGGACTGGTACTCAATTAATTAAGCAATGTCGCGTCTGCATTGTGTTTTTCAACAATGTCACTGTAATAAGTATAAGAAGAATCGTTCATTGAAATGTGGAAAATGTAATCATGGTGCATCGTGGCATATGATTGATCAGAGTCAGTTTAAGTCAACACGCTTAGCTGCTTTAACACCCATATATATATATAAATCTCGATTACCAATGGTACCACCCTTACCACTATCCGATTTTTGTGTTGCTGTTCTAGCATTACCAGTCTAACCCTTCTTAGCAAGGTCTTTGGTTTTTCTCTACTGCAGTATACAACACCCATCAATAGTCTTTGTTCTATTCTCTATGATTTCGGAGTGTGAGATTATATTGTGTAGTATTGTTTCTCTATTATTTCTAATGGTAATACTACTTTCGATAAATATTATTTCTGGAAATCTCTGTTCAATTTGTATCCGGAAAGGATCGGCACTAGCCAGGTCAATTTTATTACAGATACAAAAAAAAATCTTTTCTTCTGTCTTTAATTGTTGATGCCACTCACAAATATTTTCGAATGAGTTTGGATTATCAGCTGCAAAGACATAGACAATAGTATTACATTGTTTTTCAAACACATGAATCAAAGTTCGAAAATTAGGAAGGCCAGAGGAGTCCCAAATATTTAAATTGAGATTATGATGATGATAATTAATAAGTTCAATACCGATTGTTGGTAGAGGTTGCGATTGTTGTGATTGTGAAAGGCTAGTTTTACCTGTCCCACTATCTCCAATCAAAATACATTGAATATTCATATATTCAAAAACAAGTGTCTTTATTTAAATACTGTTATTATTGATACTAATTTTAGCGAAATCATTGCCGCCAGATTTTCTTCAATTCGCTTAAATTCGTTTTTTTTGGTGTATAAGTATAACAATGACTTACAAAAAAGAATGTCGGGAACACAAGGAACAATCATATATGATCGTAAATTAAATCCCTCAACAATGGCACAGCGTAAATTAGGAACATGGGAGGGGAGATATGGAAAAGAGTCACCTCCCATTGACATTTTAAACGGCGGATGGGACAAGTCAACTGTGCACACGTTAGTGGAGATAATTGAAGGACAAACGCATACAATTACGAGTGTACTTCTTAATCAGAAAGAGCCTGTAGAGATACTTCAGGTAATAAACCTGGTAGGCGGATTAAGTAGAGCATTGAGAATTGTTGTCCAAGAAAACTCCAAACAAGCGCAGGAAATTGATGCAATTAAAAGAACACTAGGTGTAGGACAAAACCACCAAGGAGGCGAGAGTGCTATCAAATTCTAACAAAAATAATGGCCTTGACGCGCCGTTTTCTGAACGGCGCTCCAGTTCAACAAACGCAGACACTTAACACTAATCTACTAAATATTAACAAATATCCATATATAAACACATATTACTTTATTATTTATGAGAAAACGTTCATTATCAACTGATGGTCGCTTAAATTTAAGCGATTCGTCCGAGATTTGTAATTCGCTTAAATTTTAGCGAAATGCCGCCAGATTTTTTTCAATTCGCTTAAATTTTAGCGAATTGAAAAAAACTAACACTGCCAATCTCCAATACCATTAAAACCATGATTTATCAAACCATGATCTTTCAGAGCAACATGTTTGTGGATATATTCTATCATCGAATTCAATTCTGGATTGATCGAATGGATTAATATGCCAGCTTCTCTCAACAACACATATCCTTTATCGCAGTATGCTAGCGTCGAATGTTCTGGTATTGTTGGTTTATCCACATTATTTAATATTATGAGACCCTGTTCGAGTAACTGTTTTATCTGTTTATCTTGACTCATTGTTTGTATTGTTATTTTTGGAACAAACCTATTTTAATTTGATAAATTCTTACCATATTCTAAAAAACTTAGTACAAAGTAGGCAATGTTGAATATATTATGGACTTGCATAGGTTCCGATGTTTGCTTCTTAGTCTAATTACTTTTGTTTCGTTAGTATCAACTCTAATATTAATATATGATACTGAAAAGTTTCCTTTCTATTGGGAAGAAAAGACGTGTGTCATAGAGGCCGACTGCCCATCCTCTGCCACCTGTATAGAACATCTCTGTCATTCGTTTGTACCTTACCACTCTACCAATCAAACTTCATGTCATAAATCCTGTTGGGAGACCTTGGAAATCTATGAAAGAAAATACTATTTACAACGGATCGGTCATCGAATCTTTTTAGAAGGGTTTACAAAACAACAGTGCTCTATCGCCTACAAACAAATCGGATCCATATCCACAATAGAAACCGATTTGCAGGCTGATTTAACCACAATTAGGAGGAGAGAAGAACTCAAAAATCAATGGTTCTATGTCTATTGTGACCCAAAGCACATTGTTAACGATTTTAACAACATTAGCCAATGAACTGTTTCTTTTTATTATTAGTATTTAATAAGAGTATAAATAAATAAATGTTTCGTTCAGATGATGGTAGAACTGCAGTAAATACACTAGAATATTTATTGAAATATAATATTAGTGAGAATAGTCTACATCAATCGGCCGCTATGCTAGCACAAATACAAAAGGTTAGTGTCACAGAATTCTGTAATAAATCTGGTTATTTTGTTTTTGAGGTTTTACAGCATTTACTGTTCTTACGTGGTATGCAATGTAAAATTATCAAACATTCCAATGTTTGGACGATGGATCATCAGTGTCTAGTTGATAATCCAGCGGTAGTCGGTATTATTAATACAGTCACTCTAAACCCATTTGTATTGACAGATAAGGGCTGGAAATCGTTAGATTCAACCGAAACAGTCGACGATATGTTAAATGCAGTTGTCGTTTTAAAGATGTGGCAACCATTACAACAGTTTTATATTGATAATTCTTCTTTCTATATTACAACAGATCTTGATCAATTAAGACACGAGCATTACCCGAGTTCCTCTTGGAAAACAACCTCTGTTTCCTATGAAAACTTAAAGGATGTTGTAAAGAAGGAAATAAAAAAACAGAGGAAATCACAGATAATGATGTCGAATAATAAGGAAATCGTAGTTCTTTCGCCACATCGTAAAGGGTGGGAATCTAAAACCATCTTAAATTATGAATGTATAAATATTGAAAAGATGCATCAAAAAATAGCCGAAGCTTTGGCTGATATTGTTGTTGCACATATTCATCAAACAGGTAACGGTTGGAATATATTAACCCATGCTTTGTTTTCTTGCTTCAATAACTTAAACGGACAATTACCACTCAAGTTTTTTGATAAAATTTCCAACTTGACAGAAGAAGAACTACTCAAACTAAGAGATTACCAAAATGGATTAGATAATATATAACTTTCTAAAAACACATATTTAATAGCTCATACTTTTATATATAAATGGGAAATTATCTCAGTTCTTCTACGACTTATTTCATATATAACCGTGATTCTAAAGATTTGTGGGTAGACAAACCACTCATTACCAATACCACAGAAGATTTAGACTGGCATTGTGGCCGATTTAAACATGCTTTTTTTGAATTATCTCTAGGTACCTTTGATTTCAAAAAAATATATTTATATCAAAATAGAGTAAGACTTTCGCGTGCCGAACTCTCAGTCGATGGTCAAACAATGTCAGTCATCCATAGTACTAGCGCTGCTTCCGATGCGTGGGAAAATTGTAAACGATCTAGATTAGGACTAAAATTTGATAAACTTTTTAAAATCTCAAAGAAAACAAAATTTCAGATAGTGTATACAAAATTAAAATATAGCGAGAAATTGACTGGTAATGTAGAATTTGATGTTGCCATATCAGAATAAAAATATAATATACTTTGGAGTTTTGTCAAAACACCCGTATTTGCCCATATGTAGAGAATATATTTACGAAAACATCGAATTTTTGGTTTGGTGTTTTCGTAAATATATTCTCTACATATGAGGAAATGAAAGGCCTTGACGCGGAGCGCCGTTCAAGTATTGAAGGAAACAATAAAAACAAAAAAAAATATAAATCAAAAAAATGAAACTGTTATTCTTCTTATTATAGTCCGACTATAAACGTTGGATTCTCATTTCTGTATATGTTACACATATTCTGACTTATTCGGATATCTGTAAAGAATGTATAGGTTTTTTGTATATATGACTACAAAAATAATCAAAGTAAAAATGTCAAACAAACGAAATGCTGAAGAAATGGGGGCATATGACGAAGACACGCGCGAAATAAAAAAACAATGCATTGGAATAAAAGATTTGGTTTTTTTATTCTTTACTGCGGCATCGTGTGGCCTTTGCCAGGGGTGTGACCTTTGCCATCCAGAAGAATGTGAACCAAAAGACGCCAATGCAATTGAAAAGGATGGCACAATCTACAAACAAATTGGACATGGATTCGATCTAACCTTTGCCAGTTTAACCTGCCTGTTTATTCGGATGCGTGCAAATTTTAAAAGTCATTCGACTCCAACAGCGAAAAAACCTGACCACAACGGTCGGTTGAAAGTTTCAATTACAGATGATTATGGAAAACCAATGGGTTCACAAGCCTTGAAATTTGCCAGTCTGGCGTGGGGTCAGGTCAGCCAACTGGCCAAGGTCGGCACTGCAGGTATGCCCCTCCGAGATTTTGGCAGTGCCTATCAAGTAGACCATATTGACGGAAACCCATCAAACAATAATGTTTCAAACGGAATGATTATGACAAAAGCCGAACACGGTGCAAAAACGAAACCGTCGGCCGAAACCATAGCCAAGCTGGCCATGAGTCGTTCAGCCCCCTGCACCATGACTGTTTTTGTTTCCAAAGGCAATCCCCTTCACGATTCTGAAAGAAATCCAATCGTCAAAAATTATCCCCATCGCAAAGAAGTCAAGGACGATTACAAGCTTACATCAAATGACATTGCACATTCTATTAAAAATGAAGATATGCCTGCCAGAAATAGCTTGGTCAAGATCAAATACGAAGGTCGGGATTGCTGGGCGCAATTCTCCTGGTACGACTTGCCCGATCTTGAAGGTGAAATTTGGAAACGCCTTACGGCAGCCGATCATGATACTTTGGAAGTACCGATACCTCCATTAACTGAATACTGGGTCAGCAACATGGCAAGATTCAAATTCGTGGTGAAATCCACTAAAAATGCAAGGATTCGAGACTTCCGAGGCGAGAAACGCCCTTCGATCAACTTGATGAAGATGGCTCTTTTGTTTTATCGTGTCGTTGCCTTGGTATTCCACAGAAAACAAATGAATGAATACATTGCCGATCAGTATCTCAAGACAGGCATAGTTTGGACATTTGCTCCAGGACAATATCAACTGGAGGTCGACCACATTGATTTTAAGCCAACCAATCACTGTGCCAATAATTTGCAATTTCTGACACCTCAAGAGAACCAAGCAAGATCAAACAGTCGTCCTTGCCGTATTTGGGAAAAGGGCAAGAAAGATGCAAGAAAAGAATACCCATCGCTTACAGCTGCAGCCAAGGCGATGGGATATAAGAGTACGACGACAGCGCACAGAATTCTTAAAAACAATACACATAAAAAGTGGCGTGGTGAATACATATAAGTAGAGTAAATACATTGTAGAATAATAATCAATAATCAATAATTATATTTTGTATAACTTTAGAAAATATCATTCAATAATGACATCAAATTACTTTCTTCTTCTTTGGCTTCAACAAAGCTTTTTTTTCCTTCAAGCGTACGATCTGTTCGCTCATCATCGGTGATTTGGTCAATTGTCAATAATTTCTTGCAAATGTTCGGAAACATGTAAGAATCCAAAGTTTCGGTTCCGAGCAGATAGTTTATTTCACACTTCTTGTCCTGCCCAATTCTGTGAATGCGATCCTCGGCTTGGATAATTTCGCCTGGTGTCCACACCAATTCGCCAAAAACGCATTCATTAACACGTGTCAAAGTGATTCCCGCACCTGCCGCGCCGATTGAAAGTATTGCAATGCGGATAAGCGGGTCGGATTGAAAACATTCAACGGCGGATGTTCGTTTATGTGACGGTGTAGAACCGTCAATACGAATGTACCCAATGTTTAAATTCTTCACCGCTTCTTCAACGGCATTCAACACGTTCATGTGGTATGCAAAAAAGATGAAGCTTCTTCCTTGTTGCAGTGCATCAGTTACCCAATCAACGACTGCTTTAATTTTTGCCTGCGCAGTCAACAAATAAAGTCCAGATATGACCGTTTTGCGCTCGAAAATCATTTCTCTTTGCTCTTCGGATCCTGAGGGAAGTTTATAAATCCGTTCATTTAATTTTTTCCATCTTTTGAATTCTTTTTCAACTGCACCCAATTCAGATTTTTTAATTTCCAACCAAATTGAATTTCGAATTTTGGCGGGAAGCTGAGACAATACATCTCTTTTAAGACGTCTTACCATGAAACCTTTGCGTAAGAGCCAAGCCAGCTCCTTTTCATTACTGTTGCCACGGTCATCATAGCCAAACGCTGTTTGTTTACCATTGCAGTATCTGGCAGCAAAAGAGGTGTAATTTTTAACGTAAGCTGGTCTCAGCATCAGTAATTGACTAAATAACTCGATGGGTCGGTTTAAAGCGGGCGTTCCTGTAATTAATAATGCCGCTTTCGCTGATTTAACGAGCGGAGTCAAAGTTTTGGTACGCAAAGCTTTTCTCGATTTGGCGTAATGCGATTCGTCACATACAACGACATTGAACACACAAGGTTTGATTGCTAAAGCCTTCAACATCGCATAGGAAACAATGCAGATCTTTTCAGTCAGAATTGCGCTGCCTTTCTTGGCAATCTGCGAATCGAGGTCAAGCCATTCCTTCACGCTGTGTTGCCAATGATAACGCAAATATGAGGGGCAAACTACCAAAACGCGAATGCTATCGGCCGCCTTCGGCTCGAGGTGATAGCTAATAAAAGCTAAAGCTTGGAATGTTTTACCCAAACCCATGTCATCACCAAGCAAACAACGCGAACCATATTGATCGATAATTTGTTCAACACCTTCTTGTTGATAAAGAAATAATGTATTCCACAATTTGGGAGCAATCTTCAAATGATCAAAGACCTTCGGGTGATTTTTTTTACGAACACGGGTAACATACGAGGGAATCTCACTCAATGTGTATTTGTCATTATTATTAATTAGTGAAGTTAACGTGTGAACATCCGTGTTCATAACATTAAACGTTTTGAGTTTTGCATTGGTATTGATTGCTTTTTTTATAACACGTAGATCATCGTTTTTCACTTTGGATGTTTTCACCTGAATTTCAGAATCAGAAACAACTGATAACTGAAAATTTGCTTTTGGTTTGGTTTTTCGGCCAAATCTGGACATTTTGTATTCTTTTATAAAATAACTACAAACAAAAAGAATATATTCATAACATATTCGTGTCAACGCTCTTCAAAAACTTAGCGAAAAAATTGAATACTTTGTTTTTGGAAGTTTGTCAAAACCCCCGGATTTCCTCATATGTAGAGAATATATTTACGGAAACATCGAATTTTTGGTTTGGTGTTTCCGTAAATATATTC
>ENA-OQVM01006830-OQVM01006830.1-marine-metagenome-genome-assembly--contig:-NODE-6830-length-10164-cov-3.592446_pt1 | contig 10164 bp, 4 predicted proteins | sample MGYA00237776_ERZ505498 | MGnify/ENA primary metagenome ERZ505498 (study PRJEB26159, sample SAMN06265151) | marine metagenome | isolation source: Helgoland LTER site | place: Germany:Helgoland, sampling... | reverse complement strand
GCCGCAATTATTTATTACGTCAACAAAGATTTCTTTCTTTCCCCAACGAGGTAGAAACTTCGCGCCTAACAATCTTTCACGCTCCCACCTATCTACAATGTAAAGGTCAGTGGTTACGTCTACGTTAAAAGTTCCTGAGCTATCTCCGTTAACCCAAAGAAAGGATGCCTTCACACACTTGTCGTTGTAGCTTGCCGTAAAATACGGAACACCTTTTATGATAGTATCTCTGATTTCAATAGTGTCTCTTACCTCTCTTACGCTCTTAATGTATTGGTACTTAATGATTTGTTTTGGTTTAACCGCGAGGCTATCTCTAAGAACCTGTAAGTCATCCGCGTAAAACTCTTCCATCTCAGCAACCTTAAGATTCTCTGCTTTTATAGTGCGTTGGTTCTGTGCGCGAACTGCCTCAGCATTACCCTCTAACCTTTCCGACTCCTTCATAGCTGAACGATACATACCGAACAGCACAACTATGATAGTGGTAAGAAGAGCAAACCAAGTCCACTTAGAGTTCAAAAGTCTTAATATGGTTATAGAACTAATCATGGCTTTAATCCAGATAGCACTAAGGCTTTTAGTTTGTCGCTGTGCATATTTAGCTCAACATCAAGCCCATCTCGTTTAGCCTCCTCGTCTAACACGCAACTTATAATCGCTCTAGGATAAACATCTTCTTTATTTGCAAATAAACCAAGAGCTACATATCCCGTTATTTTTAACTGTATCATCTTCTCCAAAAATAGTGGTGGTGAGTCTTTTGGTAAGTTGTCCTTGTCCGTTACCACAACATTACCCTCACGTTGCTTATACAGATTTAAAAGCCCGTACTGGTCGTCTAATGGCTTGTCCTGATATAAATGCATCGTCTCTGGCACACCTACCCTACACATTTGAGATGTCATTGTATATTTTTGAACTGACCTTGCGTTTATGTAATCCCCATTATGAAATTCCACAATGTCAATACTCTTTAAGTTGAAGGTATCCCGAAAGTAGTCCATCTCCTTGTAGAGTTCTGTGGTTCGGTCAATCTCCTTCTTTAACTGCTCTTGATACCGCCCCTTAGTCCAAAAGCCTTTAGCAAATATATTTTGCCCAGATGACTTTTTTATGTACCTAGCCAAAATTCCCAACAACCCCGAGGTTATCAGGAAGGTTACCAAATCCCCTATCCAACTCATATTTTTACGAGAATTGAGGGTAAGATACCGTTGCGTTATTAGTTGCTCCGTTTATAATTACGGGGCGTACTTTCTTACCTACTTGTGCGCCCTCAGAGTTGCCTGTAATGCTTGTAGATACGGGAAGAGCCATTGAGTTGCCATCTTCATCAATAACGTCTGCTGCGCCTCCTGATGGAGAAGCTGCTGAAATTGAAAGCGTTCCTTTTGCATCGGCTTTTGCTACGTACTTGTAACTTGCCGCTGCCGCGAAAGCTGTTGATGGTGCTTTATTGAATTGACCCGATGTTCCTGCGCGGTCTATCTTAATAACCTCAAGAAGTTCGTCATCTGTTGGATTCCAAACAAAAGCGCCTTTTGAGAGTACTGCTGTGGTAGTGGTAAATACATCACCTGAAGACGTTATAGTTCCCGAGGCTGCGGTAGTCGCAGGAGGGCAAGTGTCCTTGGTTGTGTATATTTTTTGTCTTAGTTTCATGTTCGTATGAGTTTACTTGCAAAAGTACGAATACCCTGTGGGTTAGGGTGTAAGGTGAAGGCTTAGTATGGTGATGTGTTTTTCTTCTTTTTATTGGAAGAAGCTCTGATTATCTTATCAAAGTCACGGACAAACGGGATACCAAATGCTGCCGCTAATATTTTAAACGCCGCCATGTGCGCTTTAGCGTCTTCTAACTCCTTGGTAACATCTTCACCCTTAGCGTATGCTTGGGTTAAAGCGTTTATCTTTTTACCAACAACTAACGATTGAGCCATTACATATCCCAATCCACCCATAGACCTGAAGACATCCCTTGAGGTATCCATCTTAGAACCAAAGAATAAGTCACCCTCTTTTTTCATAATAGACTCACCCGAGTTTGTTTCGTACATATCCTGAATGATATTCAGCGCATTACCTATGGTTCCTTTTATTATCCCGCCGAATTGACCAAAGGCCATAATCATAAACACATCAGCACCACCCTTCATAAGAGAGTCTTGTAGCGTGTCTAGTAAATCTTCTTCATCACCATCACCAAACATAGACGCGACAAGAGCGTAACTAATTTGCATTGATGCTGTGTAGACCAACATCCTAGCCATAGCTGAACTAGCTTTTACAATTCCCTCAGATTTAGTCATCGACCCTTTACCTACCGCCGACTTCAAACCACTCCATATAACAGAGTTCTCGTTGTAGCTAAACGACTGCATGAAGTTGTTGATAACGTCAAGGATGTTTTTACTCTTCGCCTTTGTCTTTCTTTCAAATGTTACTGAGGTGTTAAACATATCCGAAACGTGCTTATCTGCGCGACTAACAGCCCTGTCTAGGTTTGCCCGAATATCACTAAGGTAGTTCTCATCCTTCATCGCCTTCTGCACATCCAACATTTCACCGCCAGTAATCTTTTCGTACTCTCTGACAAGCTCAGTCCTCCAAGCCGACTCCAACATTATATCGGTAAGCTTATAGTAAGATTTGTTTGCAAACTTACCAAGCTCCTTAACCTTATTGTTCTTAATAAAGTCTAAAATCTTTTCCGACGCGCCAAGTTCTTTTGAGTAACCCGCGGAAAGAGCATCGGATTCGGTTGACTTCATATCTGAGCTATAAACACCTATTCTGTCTTCGTGAACAGAGCCAAACTCCTTAAACATAAAGTCCATCGCGGCTTTATCTATTCCCTTTACCGCTTTATTAAAGTCTTTATTCTTAAACCTCTGCACTAAGTTCTTTGTCTCAACAGCATAGGCAGACATATTACCAAGAAGGTCAGCACCAACACGAACGAAGTTAATGAGTAAGTTTGAGTACACCCCTCTTATTACTTCATCTACGATTTTACGTGACGTTGATTGGTTGGTTTTTTCAGATTCATATTCACCCTTTATACTGCCATCAATAATCTTCTCAAGCGCGGCTACGAATTTAGATTGGTCGCCATCACTCATTTCTTTCAGTTGGGATAATGTTGAGCTAGTGCTTCTAACCACTGGAGATAGCTCGTAATCAAGGTTTACATCATTAATATGGTGCATGAAATTTGTAATACCACCCAATCTAACCAATGGAGCCTTGGACGTCCTAGCCTTCGTTGAACCCGCTCTGACGTACTTACTTTTACCACCCTTTAGGTCTTGAAGCTTTTCGTCGGAAGTAATCTCAGATGATGTGTTATCAATAGAGTTTCTGAAGGCATAACCAGCGATTGACGGGATGGACTCCCCTCGAAGTTGCTCTGTTAGGTAGATAAACTTATCAAATGTATTCTCGTACTCAGACTCAATGTACTCAACGACAGCTTTTTCAGCACTTGTCATATCCTTAAGTATGGCCTCTGAGCTTATATTACCATCCTCGTCCTTGTACTTCTCATAAAGTTCGTCTAATATTTCTTTACCTTGAGTGTCATACCCCGCCTTGTTTTCGCTGTCGTAATCCTCATTTATCTCGTCGTAAATGTCTTTTATAGGTGGCGCATCTGGTGAGCCATCGTTGAGTTCATGTTGCTTTTGTAACAAGTAAAGGTCTGTTAAGATGTTTAACCTCCTCTGTGCTTTTTGTGCAACACCCAGACTAATCTTTGCCCGACCAACCCTACTTCTTATAGCTTTGTTTAAGAGGTTATCTAAACCACGCTTCACCCGCTTAACCTCTGCGTCTCTCCTAGCAAAAGCTCTTGATATTGGGCCTATTAGGTTATCGTATATCTCAGTGTTTTTTATTGAACCGAAGTATTGGTCTATGTGGTTTAACTGCCTGTCTTTAGCCTCCTTGTAAACCTTCTCTACTTTCTTTACAACGTTCTTAAACTTATTAGAAACACCAATTAACCCCTTGCTTTTATGTAGTCTTTCGGCTTTTACCCTTGCCTCTGCTTTTATTTTGTGATGCTCGATAAAGCCGTTGGTCATAAAACCGTTTTCAAGGTTAGCGGCTTCCTTAGCTATGTTCTTCAACTCGGAAGGGGTGAGTCCCTTAAGGTAATCCCAAGAAAGTTTCGCAAACTCTCTAGCTGAACGCATCTTTTGTTTTGAGCCAAAGTCTACCGTATTACTACCCCACAACACGGTTTTCAAATCCCGTAAAGAGTCAACAGCTTCTTCCACTTGCTCGTCAGTAGCAGCTTCTTTTTCAGTACTTTCTACGTCTACATCTTCTGTTACCTCAGCCGACATCTCCTTTCGGATTTTCTCTGCCAACTCACTAACGGCTTTAGCGTCAACACTTATAACCCTAGCCCTTTGACCAATGTTCTCTAACACCGCCCTATACTCCCCTTGAAGCGATTGCGGAACGTTGTCAAGAGATAAGATTGTATTAACATCATCCCTTATGTGTCCAAGCTTGGTTTTGGCATTCTTTTTCGCTTGAGCTTTATTCTTCTTTTCCGCCGATTTTTCTTTTACCTCTTTATCTGTAACGGCAATGTTCTGAACAAGGTCAATTAACTTTCCAGCGTTCTTCGCTAAAGATGCCTCCGTCTTAGACCTTTCTATTAAACCGATGATTGTATTTATCTTTCTGGTTGGTACATACTTAACCCCCGACTTCTTAAGGTCAGTAAGCATAGACTTTGCGAACCCGTACATCACAGACTTACGTTCTTTGAAATCTTTTATGTCTTTAACTTTCTTAGTTACGATGTCACGGAGGCTACCAACAGCCTTGTCATACTTATCTCTAGCCTTAGCTTTTATCCCATCTACAAGTTCAGACACGCCTTGCCTTACGGTTTCTTTGTATGAAAGCCCTTCCGTCTCTTTTTCAACCGTTTGCTTTGCTGCGCCAACCTGTACTATCTTTTCGGGCTTAACGTTTTTCCACACCAACCCGCCTTTGGGTTTCTGTAAATCAAAAGAACCATCAGGGTTTACAGATTTTACCACACCCTTTCTTCTGCGATTCACCTTTTTACCATCCTCATACAATGAAACGGTAGCCCAAACTTCGTCCCCCACCTTTATAGAGTTAGGTTCACTATCATCTCTTGTTTCGGCTTTCTCTTGCGTACTTACATTATCTTTTGTTGAGGTGGGTGACTCCTCCTTTTTTAATCCTTCAATTAACGAATCATCCTTTATAACGTATTGCTGTTGCCTTTTTTCGCCCGCCCTCATCACCCCATCAATAGTGATTAGTTTTACGATTTGCGCATCTGAATTATTAATAGCCTTAACCTCAGCAGCACGATAATCACTCATGCCCATCCCAGTACCATCAACCTCTACAACCTCTATTGATGTACCTTTAGGTATTACGACCTCGGCTACACCTTCATCCCTACCATAAGTAGCGGCTAATTCAGAGTCCACTGAAGAGAACACACCTTTCGCTCCTTTGTGAGCATTTATCCTAAAGCCTTGTAAATCTTTCTTTCCACCTATACCTTTGAATATTTTTACTGGATTGGCAGTAGAAAAGGTTCCCTTAGTTACGTCGGTGACCTCTTTCTTTCCTTGCTCTAGTATCTCAGGCGTGACAACATCTTTACTTTCCGTAGTAGCTTCGTCAGGTTGAACCTGACTTTCTTGCTTCTTTTCGGTTGTTTTTTTGAAATAATCTGAAATTTCAACTGCTCGAATCGCATCGTTATGTAAATTCTTTACATCAAAAAGGTATCTATGAATCTTGGTCTTATCGTTACCAACGGCTGATATAGCCTCATCAGTTATAGACTCTATTCTGTTGGCTCGTTCTTCACTCGTTACATCTTCAATGATAAAAACTGGTATAGACTTCTCCCCTCTTTTTTTAGCTACCGTAGCCCTATTTCTCCCCTCTTGTTGAAATTTGCCACCCCTATAATCTAAATAGATTGGGTCTATTTTATCCCCCCTTTCAATACCCTCTTCTATCTTGTTTATGGATGTTTCATTTACCCCCTCATCTACTGATGACCCAAATCCCTCTCTTACTCTTGATAGGTACTCATCAGGGGACATCATTTCAACTTTATGTTTTTTGTCTTTTTGAAAAAAGAAATATCCACCCCCGCCCTCTAGCTTGTCCATTATCTCTCTCCGCCACTTTGACTCACTAGGCTTGGCAAACATACCAATGTAAGGGGACTCATCCTCAGCTATCTCAGAGAATTTCTCCTCCAAATTTTTACCAGTTTCTTCTGTAGTAGCTTCGTCAGGTTTAACCTGACCTTCTTGCTTTGATTCCTCTGGGACTCTATACATACTTTCCTTGTGGGAGAAGTCCCTGTTTTTCCCCCTATTATCTATAAACCCGAATTTCTTGTAGAATTTATTTAACCTTGCTACGGACGTTGCCCCGAAATCCGTTGACGGGGTAAGTATAATCTTTAAATTATTTTTATCTGCATAGTCAATCAAATCTTGCATTACATTTGAACCTACACCTTCACCTCTTTTTCCTTCAGGGATAACAATTCTACCTAAACTCAAAACATTTCCTTTTTCAAAAACATCAAGAGTTAAATCTTCATATTTTTCCTCTATATCTTCTAAGGTTTCGATAGTATCACGCTCATCAAGGATGGGAGTCTCTTTTTCATTAAAGGGCGTTTCTTTGGTTTCTGTTTCACCTGAAAGTTTCTCGTTAAACCTTGGATTCTTCGGATTGTTGTACCCGATACGTTCCTCTGTCTCTGCTGGAGCCTTAGATAAGCTCTCATCTATCTCAGTGATTCTCTTTGCTTGGGGGCTAGAGTCAGCAATAACCTTATCAACGCCCTCTAACTCAGACTCTAACTTAGCCTTTTCTTTTATTAGGTTCGCGTCCTCAGCCCTCTTCTCGTTGCTGTCAGTTGGGAGGGTCTTGCTCACCGCATCTATTCCTTGCGAGAGGTCAGTCTTTAACCTTTCGCCCTCTTCTTGAGATACAATTCCGTCTTTAACGTCTTGGTCTATGTCGTTAGATAATTTCTCTAACTGAACTTCATCTAAGATTGACATTAATTCCACATCTTTGCTTGAGATTCTGTCAGTGAGTTGCTTTAGTTGGGCGGGGGCAGAGATTACACCACCAGCACCAACACCAACGATAAAGGCATCGGATAATCCACTTATAAGCTTCCTATCTGGGTCTACTCCTGTGCTAATGTCTGCTGCGTTCTCTGCGAACTGAGAAGCCATCTCTTCAATCCCCTCTGTTATCGCTCCTACGGGAGCTGCACCATACTTCTTCATCGCATCTGTGATAGACTTTACTGCGAACTTCTTAGATTCTTCTTTACCTGCCTTAACCCCCATCGTAGAGAATATGGTCTTCACCCCTCGGGCTATACTTGCTGTACCTAAAGCCTCTGAAACCCCTTCCGCAAGCCCAGTACCCCAAGCGTTTAAAAGCTTTTGACCCTCAGATACTTCAGACTTCTCTAGGTCGCTATATTTGCCAGAACCAGATACTACGGATGTACCAACCATTAAAGGGATTGGGGGTGCGCCAGCAATACTAGCACCAACGATTCCAAGAGTGTACGGAAGTGTTTCAGCAACCTGACCACTAAGAGCTTTTAATCCATCTGCAATATCTCCATTTGAGAATAACTCAGATACACTTTTTGAATAAACGTCATCAATGTTTTTTAACTCTTGCTCCGCTTGTTGTCGCCAAAGACCTTTAACTTTTTCGTAAGCATCTTTTCCACCAACACTCTCTACTACCGACTCGAAGTCAGTACCAATAGGTAGACCCGTCTTTTCCGCTATGTAGTTCTGCGGAGCTGCAAGAGTGTTGTATATGAATTCTGGAGCTTCAGCTACAGAGCCAAATAACCTAGCGGCACCTTTATTGGCTAACTGAGCTAACTCTAACGGCATCCCAATTGGAGCCTGCCTGTATTCATCAGCTTCCATTTGCCGCCCGTATTTAGCGACTAATCTATTCGGTACTTCTACTATCGGTTCTTTGTAGTCTTGCGCTGATTGGGCTTCTGCTACGTCAGCGAATAGGTCATTTTGGCCCTCTTCTAATTGGGTGCCACTTGAAGGAGATACTTCTGTAGCCTCGCTCGAAGGTGTAGGTTCTTGAGAAGAGTTTGAATCGGATTGTTCTTTTTTTTTTAATCCAGTGTCAAACGCATAGGCGTTGTAATCAATACCCTCTTGCTCTCCGTAAGCGTAATCAAAAATCTCCTTGTTGTACTCTTCGTTTGTGGATATGTCGTTTTTAAAGGCATCGTAGTCAAAGCCAGCATCTTTGCCACCTATAAAGTCGTATAACTGCTTGATGTATTTTTCGTTCATTATTACTTAGATTATTGACCCATTGATGGTGGAGGTGGAGGAAATCTTTTGTTCTTCGGGTTATTGTATCCAACATTTCCTGATTAAGTCTCACCACGCTCATTGGATTGAGTCTCACCACGCTCATTGGATTGAGTCTCACCACGCTCATTGGAAAACATAGACTCTAGCTGACTTGGGCTTATCTTGTAAGCGTTTGTAAATATAGATAGGTTGTATGTGGGGTCAAGTTCTACTCTAGCGTCTACTCTTTTTTTAACCTTACTGTTAGGGTACTCCTTTCCATTAATCACTTTGGGAACATCAATAGTAGTAGGTACAACAGCGTAAGTAGTGTTACCAACCTTCTCAATGCCCTTTACCCGACCCTTAATATTTTGCCCCTCGTAGAAGTACTCTTGAATAGGGACGTCTGATGTGGGGTTTCTTTTCTCTACAGAAATAAAGTCAGTATCAACCTCCTCTTGGAACTTCGGCGTTCTTCCCTTTTTAGTCTCACCGCGAACAAAAGAGAATTTAGCATTACGCCACTCATTGTCTCCTAAATAATTAAACCCTGATTCTCCATCGTCTTCACCTTTCTTAAGTGTCTTAGTAATTGAAGCGACCCCTAAGAACTTTTGCAGGTCTTGAGTTGCCATATTAATAGCGTTATCTCTTTTCTCTTGCTCGTTTTCTATCCCGCGGGAATAATCAAACTCAGCCTGAGACATGGCCTCTGGATTACTAGAAAGAATAATGCCCATCACCTCCTCAACCGCCTCTGGCTTTATGGAGGTAAAAATCTCCGTCATGGTCATATTATCCAAGTCCTTTTCTCGAATATCCCTATCAAAATACAGAGATAAAGTCTTAGGGTCAGAAGTTAAATTCTTTAGTATATCGTTCCCTTGATTAGATATGTACTCACCAAGCGCGAAAGATTTTTGTAGCTTGTTTAATGGTTCAAAAACCTTTTTCATAACACCTCCACGGTTGTAAGCGTCAAAATCATCACCCCCATCATAGGTCATCAAAGCATTCTGAACCTCCTCCATGTTTCTATAATCCCCGCTTTTAATAGCCTCGTTGTACGTTGTTAAAAAAGACTTATTCTCCGCGTCTAAACCTTTTATTAGGGTTGATGTCTCATTAAGAAGGAAGCTGAAATTCTCTGGCTCCTTTTCAGCCTTAGCTTTAAAGTCTTTTATATAGGTATCGTAAGCCCTCTGATGTACAGGGGAAGCGTACTTCCTGTTCGTGTACATACCAAGCTTATCCTGCTCTGCCTTACGTTCTTTTTCACGCTCCCGTTGCAGTTTAGCCGCCTCCTTTTTTTCTAGGTTTAGCTTTTCAGTGTAGGCATCAAGATACCTTGGATTGCTAGGCTTATATACTATTGGCTGTCTAATCATGAGTTAGTCCTTTTTTTTCCCTATCCCTTTTGTCCAACGAGACCTAACTTTCCGAGCCCGCCGCCCAAAACAAAGTTACCCAAACTACCCGAGAAGTCAGCGGTGGTGTCAATCGCTTGACTCTGATTCATCTCCGCAGAATAAGCTAGTTGTCTTGCTCGTTCCATGGGGTCGTTATACTGTACATTAAATTGGTCTTGCCCTACCTGAGTATTCAATCCAAACTCATCTTGAGTCATACCATACTGCTGACCTGATGCGTAGTTTTGGAAGTTAAGATAGTTCTGAGTAGCATCTTGCCTTGCTTGAGCGTCCATCATTGCAAGGTTCTGATAGCTTTGATTCTGTTGGCTGGCTACTCCGCTTAACCCGCGAAG
>ENA-OQVM01006829-OQVM01006829.1-marine-metagenome-genome-assembly--contig:-NODE-6829-length-10165-cov-3.647898_pt1 | contig 10165 bp, 6 predicted proteins | sample MGYA00237776_ERZ505498 | MGnify/ENA primary metagenome ERZ505498 (study PRJEB26159, sample SAMN06265151) | marine metagenome | isolation source: Helgoland LTER site | place: Germany:Helgoland, sampling... | reverse complement strand
TTCTGGTAACTTGATATGGTGGATTAACAATGTTAGGATAGTTGATACTAGTATCCTGTGCTGAGTCATAACCAATATATACGTCTAAGCTGTTCATAGCAATACTTTATGTGGAGAGTCGTTATTACTTATCCATGAACCTACATTTAAATGTATACCATACATCTCTTGTGTTACTGGATGTGTATCATCACCGGATGCGATTTCCCTACGAATTTGCTTATTGTATTTCTCAAATGAAATCATATCGTATACAGTGACGTCCGCGCACCCGTGGAACTTATAATACATATTCGTTAAAAACCCATTCGCTGTAGACATTATCACGTACCGGCCTTCATCGAGATGAGTAAACTTCCGGGATTCCCTCGCGAGGTTGTTAATGGCTCGCTTCATAAACATACAACCTGGAGTGCAATACATTACGCTATTCGTTAGGTATTTAGATTTCTTAGGAAAATGAAACTCGCTATTATCATCTCTGTGACATTCAAATAATACACACTCGGATGTTAACCTTGGTTGTATTGATTTATATGATATTATATCACATCCATTAATATCCAGAATTGTAAAATCAGTTACAAATAAAGATGAAGACATATTTCAATATAATAGCATATTATTATATGGCATAGACTCGAATTTAATATATCTATATATTTATCATATTTTACAATCTAATTTTGGTGTGACATGTTTTAAACGGAATTATTTAAATACTATAGTAAATCATTGTGAACTACAATATATAGAGTCGTCTTATTTTATTGAAATTGATTTAGATACACATTTAAACAAAGACAAATCTGCTTATGTCGATTTTATTAAAACACTCGTATCGTCAAGAAATGTTGCATTTTCAAAACACATTATTATACTTAAAAATTTTGACAAATTGTCGAATATACAACAAAATAAACTTCGTCATGTTATAGAGTATTCCCAAAATAATGCCTTGTTCATAATCTACTGCAAACAATTCAATAATGTAATTACAGAAATCCAAAGTAGGTTATTCACAATTCGTGTTCCCAGTTTAAAAAACACACAACAAATTAATTTGATTAATCACATAATACTTAAACATGACCTTTATGAACAACCTAATGATGTGGCGTATAAAATATTTTTAAATATGGAAACAAATAATCCTATACTATGTATTGATATCATGAATATTTATTTAACCACATTGACTTATATCATAAAAGTAAAAAATTCAAAAGATTCAAATTGTAATTCAAACGAACCGATATCGAATGTGTTAAAAGACGAATTGTTGGTATTATTCGAATATTATAAAAAAAACAGAAAATTTTGTATAATACCTGAAAGAATAAGAGAAACAATCTACAAAATAAATCATTATAATTTCAAAATTTCTACTGTAGTTCATACAATAATACATATTTTATTACCAATGAAATATATGAATAATACAAAAATACATAACTTAATTAATACTCTGGCCGAATTTGAATACACGAGTACTCAAATAACTCCAAGTAAAATATTTCATTGTTACGAAAAATATTTAATAAACATTTTTTGTATAATTAAAGAGGTACCATTATAGATGTATTCATAATATTATTTTGAATATTATTCATATTATCAATTGTGTCTTCATTATCAGTATTATTAGTATTATTATAATCTTCATAATCTACATTTTGTAATACATTATACGCAATCATATAAGGCATGAATGTGTTTAGGGTATTTCTCGTATTTATTATAGAATCATGTCTCTCTTTATTCAATCTGGATACTATCCATTTCTTGTTCCTGATTACTGTATCATAATACAATCTTTCTATTGTGTCTACTAGAAAATCACACTCTTCATTAAATTTATGTAGTAATACAGTTTTTGTTTTCATATTAGGAATTGTGTTAATTAATTCAAATAATTCTTTTATATCACATAAACGTTCATTAACAGAAGACATTTATTTATATGTATAATTGTTGATTGATACTTGTGTGTTTATGTATATACTTTTTAAGTCAATTTGAAAATTAGCTAACATCTATAACATTTTCAAACATTTTTTGATTTTATAATCAGACAATTTTATTCCATATTTAGTCTTCAAGATATGAATAGTATTTTTAACTGTAGTATTGTATTTGATTTCATTTATTTCAAATTTATGGTCACGAATAAAGTTTTCCGCATCTTCTCCAAATAATTCCTCAATATTATTCACATTAATATGTTTGTAATCTAAACGAATACCTCTCGTTGTTTGAATCCATCCTTTTATATAAAGCGTATTATTATGAACTTCGTCATGACATCTTTCACACAAAGGAACTAAATTTGATTTTATATTTTTGTGGAAATGTTTATCAATCATACCATTATTATCTGATTCCATTTGATATCTTATATGATGGGATTCTAATTTAACATTGCTCTTACCACATACTCCACATTTATCCATTATGACATCATTATTGTATCTTGATTTATTATTTGTCGTCATTATATGAGTTCCATGTAATAATTCTTGACGAATTGTGCCTGCTAAATGCATAAATTCTGGTTCCAAATCCATCGCTTTACAAACTTCAAGTCCATATAATTCTTTTCCTGGACCTTTTTTCAATTTTCGATCATATATCAAGGTATCAGAAGATTCATCATATTCCACACTTAAATGGTTAACACAAATTTTACCATTATTATCTAACTCTTTAACAATATTAAGATGTGTGAGTTGATGTAAATGGGTTGCGAACACGAATGTAGAATTCTTATCCACTAACGTTTTTATTCCCGCACAAACAATTGAAACACCCGACACTGTTTCCGTTCCAGAACACAATTCGTCTCCAATAACAAGACTTTTTGAGTTGACTCGTTTAAGAATATTCCTTAACTCACTTAATTCCACAGAAAAAGTCGACATTCCTTTATAAATATCATCTCTACTCTGAATTCGTGTAAACAAATATTCATAAGGTTTGTAGTGCATACTTTTTGCAGCAACATGCATACCTGCTTGTGCCATTATTATTGCAACTCCAATCGATTTCATGAAACTACTTTTACCTGCTGCATTTACACCATATAAAACCATACCATTTGGAATTTTATCTTTAGAACCTATACAAGTCGAATTTGGTACATATTGTATATCCATCTGAACATTTTCTATGATTGGATGTCGTAGGTCTTCCACATCGATAAAATTACTATCATTTTCAATACTCACAATCGTCGGTATATTGTGACCAAGTAATACAGAATTCTTTGCACATGCGAAATGAAAATCTATACTTTCTAATGTTCTTATTGTATTTTTAACAGTTTCTCCGAATTGTTCTTGGATTTCATCGGTAAAATTACGGAACTCCATACTTATCAAATTTCTAAGTGTATCATAATATTTTGTCAAATCAGTAACCATTTTTTTCATATGTGGTGATTGGATTTTCACTGATTGTGACGTGTTTCTGGTGGCGGATTTAAACCCATTTACTAACAACAATTGAATTAATTCTTGGTCAGTCTTCAATATCTTTTTGAATTTTAGGTTGTCAATATATGTCGATTTCAATATCTCAAATCGTTTACCAGTTATCATATAAAAGTAACCATCTTTGTCATTGTGTTCTAATTTTAACCAACCATCCATTTCACCCTTTGACAACTCATTCAGTGCTTTTCCCGGTCTATCAAATATATTCAAACAATTAGTTATTTTCTCGTATACTTCATCGATATCTGAATATACACCATATTTAAAAATATTCACTTTCAAATTATCGATGTTATATTTATACATTTCATCAAAATTTAACTTAGATTCACAGAATTCCTGAAATTTATCTAAATGAATAGTATTCGAAATCCGCATGATATTATCGAATATATTATTATCGTTAATGATTTCTTTCAAATTTTCAATAATATATGAAATTACTTGATGGATTTTCATAAAAGAATGGAAAAAAGTTACAAATTCACATGGTTGAATTGTGTTCATTTCTAGACGCCGGTACAATCTTTCAATATCAACTACATCTTCTAATTGTCTACCTATAGATTTCCATAAATTGCATTGTTTGAAACATTCTGTTTGTTTATAAGATATATTTAAGTCATTGATATTTGTGGTTGGAGAAAGTAATCGGTTACGAAAATATCGACGACCAATTGCGGTCTTACATACATTTAATATTTTCATTAAACTCATTTTGTTATCATTTTGCAAAATATCTAATTGTTGAGCACAATTGTAAGCCAGATGTAAATATTTATTTGATGATGTATCTTCCAGAAATTCGGGTTTAGAAATTTTAAGCACAATATTTTCGTTGTGTTCGTAAGCGAACTGTATTAAATAAACAAAGCTTACTAAGATCAACGGACGAGTTTCTAAATCTAAATACTCAATAGGAGACAATAACCCATGTTTTGGAAATACTTTACGAATAATATTGTTTTGATATGTGTTATCTAAAAAGCATGGATTCATTTTGTTTAATTTGTCATGAAATGCTATATTCGAATGATTAAATAGTTGTTTTAATTGTTTAACAAATGTCCCAACCATATCGAGACTTCCTTCTTTCGAAATTACGACAATCTCTTTAGGATTTCTTACGAGTAGTAATTTATGAATATCATCCATAAAAAGTTTGTAATCATTTACCGTAGTTATTTCACCGATCTTCAAATCTCCAGTTACTGTATCGAAATGACTCCAACCGAGAATAATGCTTTCATATCGTGTTCTCCAACAAACCGATTTTTCAAAATACATAACCATCATACCTCTCGAATCACTAATACGAGTATCATCGAAATATGTTGATGGACTTATTATTTGTGTCACTGCTCTTTTTGGTGGTGATGTTGTTGTGACTTGTTCGTATAAAACAATAGTATACTCATGATTAATTAAAATATCAATAAATTTTTTGGTCGCATGATTCGGGAATCCAGCTTGAAGATAATTTGACTTGTCTACCTCTATGACTGATTTTGTTTTTCGAGTAATTTGTATATTAAGTATGTCACATATTGTATAAATATCTGCACCTAAATTTTCATTTTCATTTTTGACTGCATAAATTTCGAAAAAACCACCAACTTGTATTAAAATTACGGTTTTTTCCCCATAAGACTCACGATATTTGTCAGACAATTCAATATATTCATCAATCAAATAAATCGTCTTCATTTTAATTCGATAGTTGTTTTTGAGACTATTTCAATAAAAAAAATGTATATGCAATATGTAAAATATATAAAAAGTGTTTAAATATTTTACATATTATCTAAAATATGCAAAATATAACTGATGAAAATAATTCAGATGATGATATTATTCCATGTGAAATATGTAACGAAATGATTTCATTTAATAATTATATTCAACATGTCGAAACTTGTTATATTTCTCGTCAATTACCTTCTTTCAGAAATTTTAATAACAATTCCAGTACACGAAGAAATAATAGTGAATTTTCTATTGAAGACATAGGTCGAATCGTTAATGAAGATTTTGGTTCATTCTTATCTTTCATAGCATCAACTATTGATTCCTCTAACAATTCTACAGAGCCACTTCTGAACTTAGCTTCAAATGCTTCAAATGTATTTTCAAACTACAATACATTCAACAGTAATCAAACATCTACAACAAATCCCCCCCCTATGTCAATACCATTAAACAATCCGAATTTTGATTTTAATAATTTAGTTATGTTGATTCCGGCTTTCTTCAACAATGACAATAATTATGAATTTAATTTGGAACTTCAACACATAATGGGAGGAGATGTTGATGTCGGAGTAAGTAATGTAGATGAATGTTATAGAATTATTTCAAATGATAACGACTTCAATAGTAATATTTCTTCAGAAGATAATAAATGTGGAATATGTTTAGAGACTTACACCGAAAAAAATGACGATTGTCAGTTATCATGTCATTTAACAGATTTCGTTAAAACAAAATGCAAACATATATATTGTAAAACATGTATAGACAAATGGTTGATAACAAGTTATAAGTGTCCAATATGTATGTTCGAATTCAAATAAATAATAAAATAAATTTCTATTTTGAGAAAAAAAAATTGAATTTTATTTAAATGAATTGTTTTTAAGAATAATATAAAGTCTACACGCAATCAAATATTCATCGTCATTATTATACATATATTTTGACTAAACAACTATGGTTGGGCCTACTAAATCTTTAAATAATTTGGAGTTAAATCATATTGAATTTGAAAAATATACCTGGCATGCGATTCAAAGTTATTTCAAACAAAATAAAGGCGGGTCTTTGACAAACCATCAGCTTGAATCATTTAATGATTTTATGTTGAATAAATTGGAAGAGATTATTAATGGATTTAATACAATCGAGGTGTATCACAAATTCTCAAATGAATTAGATGATTTCGAATACAATGTAGAAATAGTGGTAACAAATCCAGTTATCACTAAACCTACTATTTATGAAAAAAATGGTAGCACCAAAGTTATGACACCAAATGAAGCGAGACAGCGTAATTTCAGTTACTCGTCTTCATTATATGTTGATTTCCAAATTAAATCCATATGGTGTGAAGAAAATGTCAGAAAATGTTCAAAGAAAATTATCAAAAACATAAATATTGGTAAGATTCCCATAATGATTGGTTCTGAATATTGTGTATTGAACAACTTATATTACAAAATTAACAACGATGAATGTAAATACGATCCTGGTGGATATTTCATTATCAATGGAAATGAAAAAGTTATCATTAGTCATGACCGGATATCAGAGAATAAAACATATGTATTCTTGGACAACAAATTGTCACAATATTCACATGTTGCAGAAATAAGGTCGGTTCCTGACAATCTATTTGGTCCCCCAAAATTAACAACTCTAAAACTATCCTCAAAACCGACACAATTTGGTCATTGTATTAAAATGAATCTCCATCATATACGAACAGATGTTCCTATATTCATCATATTTCGAGCACTTGGAATCGAAAGTGATAAAGATATTGTTAAACACATCATTTTTGATACAAATGATGTTAAAAACGAAAGTGTAATGAATCAATTGAAAGGATGTATTGAAGAAGCAAATCATATTACTACAAGGTTTCAAGCTTTAGAGTATTTGAGTAAATACCTCAATATAAGTGGATATCCCCGAGAAATTGTGGTTAACAAGAACAAACGCATAAATATCATCATTGACATTCTCAAAAATGATCTGCTTCCTCATGTTGGAGAAGATTTATATAAGAAAGCGTTGTATATCGGATACATGACTAACAAACTATTGATGTGTTTCCTTGGAATGTGTGATATGGATGATAGAGACTCTTATTTGAACAAACGAGTCGATAGTCCAGGAATCATGATGGCGAATCTTTTCAGACAATACTATGGACGAGTAGTCAAAGACATTAAAAACTCTGTTATAAAAGAGTTAAATACTGGTAGTTGGAAAGCATCTAATGACATAAGTAATCTGATAAACAAAAACAATATTTATAAAATTGTTAAACCGAGTACAATCGAATCTGGTTTAAAATATGCATTAGCAACTGGTAATTGGGGAATAAAGAATGGAAATGTCAAACAAGGTGTCGCACAAGTATTGAATCGTTTGACTTACAATGCCACTCTTTCACATTTACGTCGTGTGAATACTCCTATGGAAAAATCTGGAAAATTAATTCAACCTCGCAAATTACATAATACTCAATGGGGTATTATTTGTCCAGCTGAAACTCCGGAAGGTGGTTCAGTAGGACTCGTTAAAAATCTTGCTATATCTACAAATATTACTATATCATCCAATTCTCTACATGTACGAGAACATATTGAAAAACTAGGGACAATGATATTTAATGCAGAATCTGATTTGGAAAATTTCAATTATAAAACAAAAATCTTTGTGAATGGTGATTTAATAGGTGTTCACATGAATCCCAGTTACTTATATAATGAATTGAAAAATCTCAAAAGAACTGGAGTAATCAATATTTACACAAGTATAAGTTGGAATGTTCTTACTAACTATATAAACATTTCTACAGAATGTGGTAGATGTGTGAGACCATTGTTTATCGTGCAAAATGGAAATACGCTTGTTTTCAATAAAAAACATGTTTTGGCTCTGCTACAAAATCGCATTACATGGAACAATTTGTTAAGCCCTAACACAATTACAGATCCTGAAATTCGAAAAGAATTCACAGAATCTGTCATTGAATTCCTTGATGTCGAAGAACAAAATTCGAGTCTGATTGCAATGGGTGTTTCTGATATCAACAAAGGGGCAAAAGGAGAACGACTTCCACTAAAGTATACGCATATGGAAATTCACCCTTCACTTATATTGGGAGTGTTAGCAAGTAATATTCCTTTTCCAGACCATAACCAATCTCCTCGTAATTGTTACCAATCTGCGATGGGTAAACAAGCAATTGGAATATATGCCACCAACTTTCGAAAACGCCTTGACACTCTCGGTCATGTTCTGAACTACCCTCAACAACCACTCGTTAAGACTAATATGCATAAATTATTAAATTGCAGTGAAATGCCTTGTGGTATGAATGTAATTGTCGCAATTGCATCTTATACTGGATTCAATCAAGAAGATTCTATTATGGTTAATAAATCATCAATTGACCGTGGATTGTTCAATAGTACATTTTATCGCACTTACAAAGAACAATGTAACAAAAACCTTTCAACTGGAGAAGAAGAAATATTTTGCAATATTCCCGAAGATGATGCAAACAACTCTTCTTCCTCCAAACGTCCATTTAATTACAATAAATTATCCCATGATGGTTTCATAGATGAAAATGTATTTGTCAAAACAGGTGATATTATGATTGGAAAATATATGCCTCAGAAAACAACCAACGCTTGTTTCATAAATAAAGACAATAGTGTTATGATAAAAAATAATGAATGTGGTTACATTGATATGAAATGTGCGCATGATAAATACTTCAAAAATACATCTTCCGAAGGTTATCAATTTGCCAAAATTAAAGTTCGTGATTTCCGACAACCTACTATTGGAGACAAATTAAGCTCTACCAGTGGACAAAAAGGTACTATTGGTATGATCTACAATCAAGAAGATATGCCCTTCAACAAAGATGGTATTGTTCCAGATATCATTATAAATCCCCACGCTATTCCAAGTAGAATGACCATCGCTCAATTACTTGAAACGGTCATGGGTAAAGCATGTGCTGTTTTAGGAACTTATGGAAACGCTACACCATTTACCAATGTTACAGTCGAGTATTTAGCAGATATTTTACAAAATGAATGTAAACTCGAAAAACACTGCAATGATATTCTTTATAACAGTAGAACTGGAGAACAAATGAACACGAACATATTTATTGGACCAACTTATTATCAGCGTCTTAAACATATGGTTTGTGACAAAGTGCATTCCAGAAATAGTAATGGACCCATCGTTCTATTGACAAGACAACCAGCTGAAGGACGTGCACGTGATGGTGGTCTTCGTCTTGGAGAAATGGAAGTGGAATGTAATTGGGCACATGGAACCATGAACTTTTTAAAAGAACGATTTATGGAATGCTCTGATAATTATCGAATGTTCATTTGTAAAAAATGTTGGAGACCTGCAAATGTTAATCCTGATAAAAGAATATTTAAATGTCATAATTGTTCCAATAAAGTTAACTTCTCCGAAATTAGAGTCCCTTTCGCCAGTAAATTGTTGATGCAGGAAATTCAAAGTATGAGTATTGGAACTAAATTCTTAACCGCATGAGATAACAACACTAAATAGTCTTAATAAATATAAAACATAAAATCTGTTACTTAAAACATGTATATATTTATTTCAAATTTCAATTAATACATCTTTTTTTATTCTTTGATTTAAAATACATAAAGTTGTGCTATCTAAATTTTCATAAAATTGTGAATGCTTTATTATATCCGATCTAGGTGATGATCTTAAATAAAAAATATTGTTAACATTTTTATTTACTGCTTTTAAAGCAGGATAAAAGTTTAAAGACAAATATAATGTTTTAAAAAAAAACTTAATTAATTTAAACATGCCAATAGCTGATTTTTTAAGTTTAAAAGAAAATATTTTTTGTTTGATCGTTTCTCTTT
>ENA-OQVM01006819-OQVM01006819.1-marine-metagenome-genome-assembly--contig:-NODE-6819-length-10177-cov-6.052079_pt1 | contig 10177 bp, 8 predicted proteins | sample MGYA00237776_ERZ505498 | MGnify/ENA primary metagenome ERZ505498 (study PRJEB26159, sample SAMN06265151) | marine metagenome | isolation source: Helgoland LTER site | place: Germany:Helgoland, sampling... | reverse complement strand
CTGATCCATGTGCTTCCGGACGGGTTCCACCGCATCCGCCATTACGGATTGCTTGCAAGCGCGACCCGCAAGGCCAACATCGCAAAGGCCCGCGCGTTACTTGGGGCAGAACCGGTCAAAAACGAAGATCCGCCAACCGCAGAGATCATCCCACTTACGCTCCGCGAACCATGCCCCGATTGCGGTGGCCAGATGCGCATCATCGAGACCTTCAGGCGGGGGCAAAAGCCACAGACCCGCGCGCCACCACGAAAGGCCGCTGCATGACGAGATGTCCGTCAAAATGGATAACACCCGCTCCCTTATGCGCCTCATTCGGGTGGAGCATTCTGCTGCGCCGAGCGAACCGAAGCACGGAAAACGTACCGATGCTGACCGTTATCAACGCCAAAATCATATCACCCATGACCTCTGAGCCCCCTCAAATGCATTCGACAGACACGTCAAGGCCCAAACAAACCTACAGCGGCCTCGCACTTTCCCCATAGGTCACAACCCAGCATCCCACGGCTTCCTCCTTGAGAGGTTTGTCAACGCGGGCCACAGTCAGTCCCTCGCCGAAACCTCGCGCACTGGCCCGCATCGAAAAACCTTCATCTTTGATAACCTTCGCCGCGTTGCGCACGAGTGGCCGGTTCAGGAAAATACTGCCTTTCGCTGCACGGCACATGAACTGGTAAGTAGCGGACTTTGCTGCCGTTGGGTTAGTTGAATGGAATGACCACTTTTCTTTCGAGGCCCAACGATTGTCAGAGCTTTACCAACTGCTTTCCGAAATTTTCACCCTTTAGCATCCTCACAAATGCATGGGGGACGGATTCAATGCCTTCAGCCACGTCTTCGCGTGTTTCTAATAAGCCCTGTTGGTACCACGATAGCAGGTCCGCATAGGCCGTCGCATAGTCGGCTTCAAAATCATCGAGCAAGAAACCCTCAATCCGCGCGCGTGTGATCAAGGTTCTGCGCAGGTGTCGCAAACCGATATCTGGTTCATCAAACCGATCAGCCAGTGCAATTGTCCCCACCACCACCACACGGCCAAACGTATTGAGGGTCAACATCGCTGCGTCATGAATTGGTCCGGCCGTGTTATCCAGAAACACATCGACACCATTGGGGCACGAGGCAGCGACATCACCCACCAAATCGGTTGATGTGCGATGATTAACGCCGGTTCGGTACCCGAGTCCCTTGCACCATGCGAGTTTGGCATCCGTCCCGACAATCGCAACTGGATCAAGCCCTTTGATACGTGCGATTTGGCCAGCAATTTGACCAACCGCACCAGAGGCAGCTGAAATTAGGACTGTTTCGCCTTCTTTAGGTGACCCGGTTCTAAGAAGGGAAAAATATGCTGTCAAACCGGGCATCCCCAGATAGCTTAATGCCGCTTGTGCAGGCGCATGTTTGGTGTCGACAATTTTGGCTGATACGGCAGGAATTGTGCTGAAAACTTGCCAGCCAAAGTAGTCACTCGAAACCACATCGCCGGGCTTGAAGTCAGGCGAGTTTGACACAATCACCTCACCGATGCCGCCGCCTGTCATCAACCCTCCCAAAGGGGTGCCCGCTGCGTAATTCTTCGCCGGGCTGATCCGGCCCCGCATGTAAGGATCAACGGTGAGCCACATGGTCTTGACCAAAAGCTCACCATCCGCCGCATCTGGAACAGCGCGATCTTCTAAAACCCAATTATCAGGAGTTGGCATAGCGGTGGGGTAGCTTTTCAGCACCCAGCTTGGGTTCTTGGTCATTGTATTTGTCCTTACTTCAGGTTTCTTGCGCTATGCTATATTAAGTTGAACAGCATGATAATGAATGCCTGCAATAGGGATTAACTTGCACGACGAAAGAATGGTTTCATGGATATTATTGCTGCGATGCGTGTTGTCACCGAAGTCGCCCGCCTAGGGAGCTTCGCCGCCGCGAGTTCAGAGCTGCGCTTATCCGCGGCGTCCGTCAGCCGGATTGTGGCTGAACTTGAAGCTGATCTGGGGGTGCGCCTCATCAATCGCACGACCCGTCAGCTTAATCTGACCGATGCCGGGCTGGAATTTGTGCAGCGAAGCTCTGGCATACTCGAAGAGATTGGCAATATGCGAAGCGCCGTTCATGAGCGACACGATGCGCCGCGCGGACGGCTGCGCGTGTCTTGTGTTGCAGCCTTTGGGAACGAATGTCTGGCACCAGTATTGCCCGAGTTCATGAAGCGATTTCCCGAATTAGAGATATCTTTGGAGATCGGCAATCGCACCGTTGATATTATTGAAGAACATTTTGATGTCGCGATCCGGGTTGGACCTTTGCAAGACTCATCGCTGGTAGCTAAAAAATTCTTTAATCAAAAAGTGATCTTTGTCGCGACGCCTGAATTTTGCCGTCGATACGGGATGCCACAGTCTTTGGATGAGATGAGAGACCTGCCTTCTGTCACACAGATCAGTGGCGAATGGGGGAGAATTCAACGTTTCACTCATAAAACCAAGAATATCGAATTCGAGGTGCCTCAACGCTGCACAATGAGTTCATCAACCGCTGTAAGGAATGCAGTTCTTTCCGGTGATTGCTATACGATGCTTGGTGATTTTATGGTCGCAAATGAAATCGCCGAAAATCGCTTGGTGCGGTTGTTGCCTGACTATGAGCCAGTCGCCCAATCGATTTATGCCCTGTACTCGCAGCGGCGTTACACACCTCAAAAGGTCCGCGTGTTCTTAGACTACTTGGGCCAAGTTTTCGACACCTGATACCAAATGCAGTCTTTCGCTGCGCTGCATCAAAACAGTCAGAGTGGGCGAATTTTGTTGAAAAACACTTGTTGATCGCGGGGTCCATCACTGATTCAATTCTCATATTGATTGGGGAATTTTGCGATGATGGGTCCAAAGCAGGAAGCGCAAGCAGCGCTGTTTTATGAGTTCTCTCTGGAAGACCATGTGCCACAAGATCATTTGCTTCGGTCGATTGATCGGTTCGTAGATCTGGGTGACATCCGTCAGTATTTAGCTGAGTTTTACAGCCACACAGGCCGCCCCTCTATCGATCCTGAACTTTTGATACGGATGTTGTTGGTGGGCTACTGCTCTGGCATTCGTTCAGAACGCCGTCTTTGTGAGGAGGTGCATCTGAATCTCGCCTATCGCTGGTTCTGCCGTCTCGATCTGTCTGATCCGGTGCCGAACCATTCGACCTTTTCCAAGAACAGACATGGTCGATTCCGCGAGAGTAAACTGTTGCGGCATCTGTTCGAGAAGAGCGTCGCGCGATGCATTGCAGATGGTTTGGTGAGCGGTCAGCGCCTTGCGGCAGATGCCAGTCTGATCGAAGCTGATGCGAACAAACAGAACTCCACGCCAAAGGAAGATTGGGATCACAGCAGCATTGATCCGACAGATGCGCCGCGCGCTGTGAGGGAGTATCTGGAGGTTTTAGACGATGCCGCTTTTGGCGCAGCATCAGAGGTGGAACCCAAGTTCACATCCCATTCTGATCCATCCAGTCAATGGACTGCAGCCCGTAAAGGTCCAGCATTCTTTGCGTATTCGACCAACTATCTGATCGACACTGATCACAGCGTCATTATGGACGTCGAAGGGACCAGATCAATTAGACAGGCCGAAGTCGGTTCAGTACGCACTATGCTTGATCGGATAAAGAAGCTGCATGACATCGATCCAGAACGGCTGATCGCAGACACAGCATATGGCACAGGGCCGATGCTCGGTTGGTTGGTCAAGCGTGGCATCGCGCCCCATATCCCCGTCATCGACCAAGTCAAAAAGATAGAGGGCGTCTGGTCACGCGATGACTTCGAATGGGATCCAGAAAATGACCGCTACATTTGCCCAGAAGGACACGACCTCAAGCAATTCCGTCGCAATTATTCTGATCCAAATCGAGGCCCATCTGGCAAAGGTACAATGCGATATCGTGCTCTTAAGCTGACGTGTCAGGATTGCCCTTCAAAAGCAAAATGCTGCCCGGATGCGAACACCCGAACAATCAACCGTGAACAAGACGAAGACGCCCGCCAAGTTGCTCGCGACATCGCTAAGACAAAGCAATACAAAATCTCGATGCGGCTCCGAAAGAAGGTTGAGATGCTATTTGCCCATCTTAAACGCATCCTCGGATTGGGCCGATTGCGATTACGTGGCCCATGCGGCGCAAATGACGAATTCCTCCTCGCCGCCACCGCCCAAAACCTCCGCAAACTAGCCAAGATCTTTCCTGCACCGCAGCAAGCGCGCAAAGCCTGACAAGAAAGGCGCTTGCGCCGAGTTCAAGGCCCTACTTTCTGCGCCTGCAACACGTTCTTTTTCCACAGAATCGGCTCGTTGCTGCCGTTCGCTGCGTTTGCAAACAAAATCATCGTCAAATCGGAGAGCGAGCGGCGGCTGTGCGGGACAAAACGGACCTTGGATGTTCCACCTTCGCTCACGCAGCACTACTTTGCAGATGCGGTAATTTTGTTGCTGCGATGCAGCCTGTGTCGTCAAAGCGGTTCTCTGTCTGTGGCTGAGTCAAGGGTGTTAGGTTCAGTGTCTTCCGGGTCCGTGGTTCTCTACGAGGTCAGGGATTGTCCTGCCTCCTGATGGCGTACGGGACTGATCTGCCAAAATGTCGTTCACGAGGTTGGGAGTTGCCCACCTCAGCCGCTTTGCTGGCTCGATCTGCCTCCGTCCCGGAGGACGTCGAACCTACCCCTTATCTCTTGGGCAGGTATTCTAAAGTTCATTCGATCAGTTGATGGCCTCCATTCCAGGCTCAAACACGGTTTCGTTTCGCCAGAGGCAATGCAGGATGACGGCAATTTTTCGAGAGGCGGCCACGGCTGCTTTCTTGTGCCCTTTGCGCTCGGCTAACTTTGTTGCCCATTCTTTCAAACGAGATGGCTTTCTCGTGCAACTGATCAATGTTGACGCTGCTGAGTATAATAATCGGCGCATATCACAATCGCCACATTTGGATATTTTGCCCGACCAATCCACTTCACCGGATTGATGGCGTTTTGGCGTGAGGCCAAGGAAAGCTCCGACATCAATTGATTTTCTGAACCGTTTTTCATCGTCCAGTGTCGCGATATATGCCAACGCCACGATTGGACCAACTCCTGGTACAGTCATCAATCGACACGCCAGATCACTTTCGCGCGCGATGATCCTTACTTCATCGTCCAGGGCGTCTCTGGCAATGCAGAGCGTCTTATGCAGAGGGAGAAACACTTCTGCCAACAGCTCAATCGCTGGATCTGCATCCGTTGCAGCGGCAAGCTGATCCCGAAAGCCCCCACGCAACTTTCCCGTCCCAACCGGTTTCATGCAAATTCCGAACACCTTTAACACGCCACGCACGTGACCTTCGAGATCCTTACGCATGCGGATCAGCCGTTCCCGAGCACCAATGAGGACGCGCACGCGCTCGGATGCTTCGCTGCGAATGTGGACTTGAGTGAACCAACCAGTACGGGCCAGTTGCGCCAGTCCTTCAGCGTCGCCCTGATCGGACTTGTTAATCCGCCCCGACAACGCTTTGTGTGCCAGACGGGCATCTATGCAAATGATCGGCACCCCACGTTTCTCTAACTCGCGGGTGAGCCAAATTGCTAGAATGCCGCTCTCGTGAACAACCCGCTCTACATCTGACGCGTGCTTCGAGATGAAGTTCGAGATCAAATCCGGATCTGTCGAAACATCCGTGCGCGCCGCAACAACGCCCTTGTCATCCATAATACAAATCGACGTTTCTTTGACGGACACGTCCAATCCAACATAATATGTCATTGTCGTTCTCCTTTGTGGCTGCTTCATTGAGGCCAGTATACTGTACCTCGTTTGCCCAAGGAGAGCGGCAACCACAGACACACCATGTCGTTCGACGCTACCGATCTTGGCGGATTCCAAACCGACCTTTCGCCGCATACTGAATCAACAATCGAAACATGGCGAGATTGTGTGTAAAACCCCGAAGTCTTCTGCATGATGTGTCTGAATTCAGCGTCTGTTGGAGAGAATTGGGGGGCCTATCACACCCGGTTCAGACCGCCACAACGGATATGAAAAAGGGCCGCCCACATAGGCGGCCCTTTGCAACACTTCAAGCGGCGTTGTCGCTGGGCAACAACTTACATCATGCCGCAAACCACGGACGGTCGGGAAGCGTTTCGGTCATCGGTCCAGGAACTGTCATACCAAGGCGCCCAACGACCTTCTGCTTTTCGATCTTTGCCGGGCGGTCATGAATCGGCAACAGGAACGTGTAGTTGTTCAATAGCTTTTTAATCGCGCCTTTTTCTTCGCGTTTCGTCTGCGAATGGTTGCCAGTCACACGTGGTTCCATTTCGTTATTGGTGTTCACATGGTTAATGATCTGGTCATTGAAATCGTAAATGACATCGCCGCAAATACAGGCCAGACCTTCGGCCGTTTCGACGATGACATTCATCGACCCTTCAGTATGAGCGCCCGCGGCTTCACACCACACGCCAGGAATGATCTCTTCGGCGGTGGTAATCTCAAGATCCAAGAAACGCATGGCTTCAGGTTCGTAAATGCGTTCGACCAGATGCAGGATATCCGGCTTGGGGTATTGGGGATACATGATCCCAGACACGGAAAACTCCATTTCCTTGCGGTTGATCACCACTGTGGTGTTCATTGGGAAAAGGTCGTCCTTGCCAGCATGGTCAATATGCAAATGGGTGTGCAGAACGTAACGGACATCGCCCATTTTCACCCCGTGCTTGGCCAACTGGTTTTCGATCAGGTTCTCGTGGAACTGCAGCCCCCTCATCCCGAGGCTCTCCATGATTGCATTGTCGCGATAACCTGTATCCACGACGATGGGGTAGTCGCCCCCTAAAATCAGAAACCCATAAACCGGAACGCGCCGCACACGCCCGCATTCGTGACCCAAAACAAGGAAACTTGTTTCAAGTTCGATATCTCCATAGTCGAGGATGTGAATTGTTAGTGCCATTGATATTCTCCCTTGGCTGAATTGAGGTCCGGTCTTGCCGGATTGTCGATTTGAAAGTGACTCATTCCTGCATCTGAGCTGCATAGTGCGGAGGCGTGTTTGTTGGTCCGTCAGCCTCCAACTGCGTGTGAACGGCCTGAAACCCTGCCTGAATGATTTGATCGCCAACAAGGGTCATCATCCGGTCCAATTGTTCTTCAGGCACATCGAATTGTGCCTGCCATTCCCAGAACGTGCCGTTGCCATCCGTGACTGGCAGTAATCGGACATGGGCGATGTAATTGAACAGCGGTATGGGCGTTTCCAACAGGCAATAGGTGAAACTGTGATCAGCATCCGATAGCGCCAGCAACTGTTCCCGCAGTTCTGCACCATCTTGTAACTGGAACCGGCGCACGCAGCCGACCATATCGGATAAATATCCACGCTCGATTTGGCTTGTCGCAACGGCAGGGTGCCATGTTTCATGCCCGTTGAAATCGCGAATGATGTTCCAGACATCTTCGGGCGGGGCAGGCAAGACTGTGCTTTGAACGATCCGGGTCATGTGGTTATCCCCCGAAATGCCGCTTGAGCGCGTCAAAGCCCGATTGGAAAACGTCGAGGCTCAGGCGTTTTGTAACGGCACCCAGATCATTAGGTGCGCACTCAAACTCAGCTGACCACTGCGCAAAGCAACGATTCCCAAGCGTGACCGGCAAAAGCGAGAGCGTTGCCCGATAACTTGTAACGGGCATCGGGCTTTCGAGAATGGCGTAGGTGCATGAGTTGTCAAAATCGCTTAGCCCCAAAAGCCGTTCGCGGATGGTTTCCCCGCTTTGTAACTTGAAATTCCGAACGCATCCTACCTGATCGGCTGGTCGGCCGTCCTCGATCCGGCTTTCGCGCATTCCAGGGTGCCAGTTGGCAAGCCCGTTGAAGTCACGAATACGATCCCAAACCTGATCTGTCGTTGCCGGGATCACCGATGACACAAAAACACGGGCCATCATTTGTCGCCTTTTTTGGCGTCTTGCTTGCGGCTTTGTTCGTACTCCATCCGGTTCAAATCTGATGCCTCGCGCAACAGTCCACCAGATTTAGCGATGTTGGAGCCATCAATGCCGATGTCGCTTAGCAGGCTGTCCACCATCGGGGCCTGAACACGGTAACGGAGCGCTGAATTGATCACCTCGTCTGTCGGGGACGCGCCACCAGACCCGCCGCCGGCAGTGTCAGAACCGTCTCCATTCCAGCCCAACCCCTGAGAGCCACTACCGCCAAGTTGCATAATTTTGATATCATTGATGTTCTCAAGCGGTTTGACCGAGGCTGCGATAATCCCTTCGACATGTTCCAGCATCTTGCGCTTAAACAGCGAACTGCGGGCCTCATCCGTCAGGACATTTTCGGCCTCATTGATCAGCTTCTGAGCTTCTGCTTCAACTGCGGCACGGATTTGTTCGGCGCCGGCGGCGATGCGGTTTTCTTCGGCGGCTTTCTCAGCCAACAGAACATCCACAGTCTTGCGGCGCGTGGCCTCTTCGGTCTCGCTCGCGGTTTTGACCTTTTCGGTGGCCTCAACGGCACGAGCACGGGCGGCTTCTGCTTCAACCGCAGCGGCGCTTTCATCAAGTGACTTCTGATAGAGCGAGATGGCCTTTTCCATCGTTGCCTCTTCGACGGCGCGTTCACGCTCAATCTCAAGCTTGCGGCGATCAGTTTGATGGCCGATGCGCGCGTCATCCAATCCGCGTTCTGAGGCAATGCGCGCGCGCTCGACTTCTTCCTGGCTCGCAATCTCCGCTTCGTTCAGGGCCTGCGCCCGCCCTATTTCTAACTGCTCCAACACGCGACGCCGTTCCAGACGTGTCGTATCAAGCGCTTGCTCGGCGTGAATACGTTCGGCGTCGACAATTTTTGCCTTGGCTACTTTCGCAGCTTCTATTGCTTGATCCGCCGCAATCTGTGCGGCATCAGTCGCCTGATTACGCTTGATTTCCAGATCCCGAATTTTCTGATCCCGTGCAATTTTCTCGACACTGGTGTCTGCTTCCTCTTCGATGCGCTTGCGATCCAGCAATCGGCGCGATGTGATCTCGGCGGTTTCAACCGCTTCCTGCTTGGCGATCTCAAGCTCACGAAGATCTTTTTCGAGTGATATTTGATCCGTCTGTACCGCTTTTTCCTGAGCAATGCGTTTGGCTTCAGTGGCCTCAGTTGCAGCGATTTCGGCCTCTTTCAACGCGGCGGCACGGGTTACATCCCGCTCATCTGTCAGCGCCTGCGCGTCCAACCGTTCCAGCTTAAGCATAAGATCCTGCGCGATGCGGGCCTTTTCTGTGGCTTCGCGCGTTGCGATTTCAGACGCATCAACAGCACCATTGCGGGCGATCTCCATCTCGCGCACACGCTGTTCAAGCGATATGCGTTCAGCTTCGGTTTTCTCCTTCGCAACAATCTTGGCGGCATCGACAGCTCGTTCGCGTTCCACTTGCGCTGTTTCAGTTGTCTGTTGTTTGGCAATTTCTGCCCCTTCCAGACTGCGTTGCCGTTCAATTTCCAGAACCCGTGTTTCTGCGTCCGATGCGATACGCGCCGAGTTTACAATTTTCTCCTGCGCGATCCTCGATTTTTCGACCTTTTCGCGGGCCGCAATTTCAGCCTGATCAATGGACAGGTTACGGGCAATCTCTTGCTGGCGAATGGTGTTTTCCGATTCGATCCGTGTCTGTGCGATCTCACGGTCCTGAACTATTCGGGCCGTTTCAATAGCTTCTCGATTTATAAGACTGGCCTGTTCTGCGACCGTTTCACTTTCGGCGCGTTCCTTTGTCAGCTCGGCGCGCTGGCGGGCACGGCGGATTTCGATGTCGCGTTCCTGTTCCAGACGCGCTTCTTCACTGGCCCGCTCAATCTCGAGCGTCTGTTTTTCCGCCTCAAGATTGCGCGCGCGGATTTCCACCGCCGAGCTTTGTTCAATGTCGTTACGGACTTTTCGGCGGGATTCGATGGCCTCGATCACGTTTGTAAGACCTTCGGCATCAAATCTGTTCGACGGATTGAAAAACGCGATATCGGTCTGGTCGATGTCGGTAATTGCGACGCTTTCAAGTTCCAGGCCGTTCAAGCCCAACCCTTCCTGCGCGACCGACAGGACCCGGTCCACATAGCTGCTGCGGCTTTCGTGCAGTTCTTCCATGGTCATTTCTGACGCAAC
>ENA-OQVM01006818-OQVM01006818.1-marine-metagenome-genome-assembly--contig:-NODE-6818-length-10177-cov-10.742871_pt1 | contig 10177 bp, 10 predicted proteins | sample MGYA00237776_ERZ505498 | MGnify/ENA primary metagenome ERZ505498 (study PRJEB26159, sample SAMN06265151) | marine metagenome | isolation source: Helgoland LTER site | place: Germany:Helgoland, sampling... | reverse complement strand
TTGATCATAAATATCCTCCTGCGGAAATAAAGCCATTGGTAGAATATATATTATCTCTACAAGAAAATTAAAATTCCCATTTAAGAATTGTATTTTTGCATTATGAATATTGAAACGATACAAGCAGATTTGATAGATGAGTTTTCCATGTTTGACGATTGGATGGATCGTTATGAACACATGATCGATTTGGGAAAATCATTGCCTCTCATCGATTCAAAATTCAAAACGGAAGACAACATCATCAAAGGCTGTCAGAGTAAAGTATGGCTTCATGCCGATTTGGAAAGTGAAAAAGTCGTGTTTTCTGCCGACAGTTTGATACGGTTTTATGTTTTATCGGGTAAATTCTAAAAATCCAAAATACTGAACCTCAACGCGTTTAGCAGGACGAGGGCACAATTTGAGAAAAAATGAAAAGATATCAAGTATTTGTAAGTTCTACCTATCAAGATTTAGTCTCTGAAAGAAAAGAAGTAATTCAAGCTCTTTTAGAATTAGATTGTATTCCTGTAGGAATGGAATTATTTCCTGCAACTAACAATGACCAATGGACTTTAATTAAGGAATTAATCGACGAGTCAGATTACTATATTCTTATCATTGGTGGCAGATATGGATCGTTGAATAAAGATGGAATTAGTTATACCCAAATGGAATATGAATACGCCAAAGAAATAGAGATTCCAACAATTTCTTTTTTACATAAGGCCCCAGATAATTTACCTGTTTCAAAAACAGATAAAAATTCTGGAAAAGCTAATCTACTTGAAAGTTTTAAAAAGACTGTTAGTTCAAAATTAATAAAATATTGGAGCACTCCTGAGGAACTAGGCTCTGTCGTAAGTAGAAGTCTCGTTAAATTAATAAAAACGAATCCTAGAATAGGTTGGGTTAAAGCTGATAAAATAAGCTCAAACGAAGCCTATCTTGAAATTTTAAGTTTACGAGAAAAAGTTATAGAACTTGAAAATGAATTAAAGACTTCTTCTGGATTAGATCAAGAAAATCTCGCTCAAGGTAAAGATAAAATTACACTTATGTATAATTACAAAGAACATCATTTGGGCGAGGATATGGTAGATCAAATTGAATTTAGCTGGGACGAATTGTTTGCTAAAACCTGCACTTTACTTTTAGACGAGGCTTCTGAAAAAGACTATGAAGAACTCCTAAATAATTATATAAAGCATTTAACGAAAGGAGATGAAAAAAAGAGATTTCAGACGATTTTATTTGACGACTTTGTTTCTGTGTTAATACAATTTAAAGCTTTAGGTTTAATTGAGAAAAGCGAAAAAAAGAGATCTTTAAGAGATATAAAAACGTATTGGAAATTAACGAAAAAAGGCGATTCGTTATTAACAAACCTACGAGCAATAAATAAATAAAATGCAAAAAATAAATTTCATTATCCTATTTTTATTTTGATAATCTAAAGGTATTCTATGATGAAAAAAGCTCCATATTCTATGACTCAGCGGGACATAAAAAAATATTAAATACGTGGCTCAAAGTCGGAGACTTTGCGCAACTGGGTAAGTTCGGTTTATATTTACTAAATTAGGAGCTTAAACGACTGCCAACAGTAAACAAGCGTAACTAAATTTTAATAACTCTGGACATAATAAAAGACACAAACATGGAATACGACTATTATATCTGCGATGTATTTACGGACACTGCATTTGGGGGGAATCAATTGGCTGTCCTTCCAGATGCAAGTGGATTGACAGACAAACAAATGCAACAAATTGCGCGAGAATTCAATTATTCAGAAAGCACTTTTGTTTTTCCAGCTGAACATGGAAATACGAGAAAGGTAAAAATATTTACTCCTACTCGAGAGGTTCCATTCGCTGGACACCCAAACATTGGAACCGCCTTTGTGCTGGCTTCTATGGGTGTAATTGGGGAATCTAAGCACATTATATTTGAAGAAAAAGCGGGCTTGGTAGAAATATCGATCAACAACCAATTGTATTGTGAACTAAAAGCCCCAGAAAAATTTTCATTAGGCACAACAATAGATGTTGAACTTATGGCAAATGCTTTGAGTTTAAATACACATGAAATTATCACAAAAACACATCCACCTCAAATAGCTTCAGTAGGCTTACCTTTTATTATGGTTGAGTTAAACACTCTAGAGTCACTACAACTTGTAAAACCCAATCTTGATGGTTTTCAAGCCATCGCAGATTTAGGAATAATGCCGGATATTCATCTGTATTTGAGAAGTAATGACGAGTTTAACTTAAGAACTAGAATGTTTGCGCCATTAGATGGCGTGCCTGAAGACCCAGCAACTGGCAGTGCGAATTGCGCGCTGACCGCTTTACTTGCACATTTTAATGAACAAGATTCTGGCGAATTCAATTATACGATTGCTCAAGGCGTTGAAATGGGGCGCCCCAGTGTATTACACAGTCGGGCTGAAAAAAAAAATTGTGAAATCACTAAAACATGGATCGGCGGAAACACGGTTATAACTTGTAAGGGAACAATCTACATACCATAAGGTGCTCGCTGTCGTCATGCTTTTGTGTGGTAGCTTGTATCATAAAGCACCTCAACAGAAACCACCACGCTCAAAACTCCTAAAAAAATTGAGCGATTGCCTCAAAAAAAGTACCTTTGCTTTTCATTCGAATAAAAAATAGAAAATGGCAAGAATTTTAACAGGCGTACAGAGTACAGGCACCCCGCACCTCGGAAATATTTTAGGTGCAATTGTTCCTGCAATTGAAATGAGTAACGACCCAAAAAACAATTCTTATCTATTTATTGCCGATATGCATTCGCTCACTCAAATTAAGGATGCAAAAACACTTCGACAAAACACCTATGCCACCGCCGCAACTTGGTTGGCGTTTGGCTTGGACATCCAAAAAACAGTCTTTTACAGACAAAGCGATGTGCCACAAGTCACAGAATTATCTTGGTATTTGAGCTGCTTTTTTCCGTTTTCTCGATTGGAATTAGCCCACAGTTTCAAAGACAAGGCAGACCGCTTGGAAGATGTGAATGGCGGTTTGTTCACTTATCCAATGCTGATGGCTGCAGACATTTTATTGTACGACGCAAATATTATTCCTGTGGGGAAAGACCAGCTCCAACACATTGAAATGACCCGAGATGTGGCCTCCAGAGTCCATGCTAAAATAGGCGAGGTTTTTGTCATCCCGGAAGCTAAAATTCAAAAAGAAAACATGCTTATTCCAGGGCTTGATGGACAAAAAATGAGCAAGAGTAAAGGCAATGTGATTGATATTTTTCAAACAGATAAAGCCTTGCGAAAACAAATCATGTCCATTCAAACGGATAGCACAGCCTTAGAAGATCCTAAAGATTGGGAAAACTGTAATTGTTTTGCCATTTACAAGCTTGTGGCTTCCGAGACGCAAATAACAGAAATGAAACAAAACTACGAAGCCGGAGGGTATGGATATGGCCATGCAAAACAGGCCTTGTTTGAGCTGATTTGTGAGCGATTCTCCGAACCAAGGGAGCGTTACACTTATTATATGTCCAACCTAGAAGAAATAGACCAAGCACTATCAGTAGGCGCTAAAAAAGCCGCCGCTGTGGCTGATGCTGTTTTAGCACGTGTTCGAGAGAAAATAGGCTACTAAACCAACTCAAATTCTTTTCCGGGGAGAGGTCGGCAAACGCCTTTTAATTCTAGGTTTAATAATAAATAAGCCGCTTTCGAGGTGGGCATTTCACATGCAATCGCTATAATATCCAAGGCAGAAGTGCCTTCTTTTTTTAAGTAATTATAAATAATTTTCTCATCGGAATCGAGTTCTACAAACAGCTTTTTTTGTACCACTTTTTTTTGGGTTTCTAGCGACCAGTTTAGGATATAAGGAATGTCGGCGGGATTAGAAACCAAATGCGCATTTTTAGTCTTAATCAAATTTAGACAGCCCTGGCTTTGACTGTCCGTAATGCGACCGGGAAGCGCAAACACCTCTCTGTTGTAATCAAGAGCCATCGTAGCTGTTGCCAAACTCCCTCCTTTTTCAGCAGATTCAATAACGATGGTAGCTTCACTCAATCCTGCAATGAGACGGTTACGTCTCAAAAAATTAGAAGGGTCCATCACCGCTGTACTCCAAAAATCGGTTACAAACCCACCTTGGTTTTCTATCAAATTTCGATATTTGAGATGTTGTTTTGGATACGTATTTTGAAGGCCTTGCGCCATACAGCCCACCGTTTGAAGTTGGTGTTTGAGGGCCACTTTATGCGCCTTAATATCTGTACCATACGCAAATCCGGATACAATAATGGGGTTGAAAACCGCAAGAGTTTCTATTATTTTCTCACATTGCGCCAGCCCATAAGTTGTGATTTTTCGAGTGCCAACAACACTAATAATAGGCTGCTTTTCCCAGTCAATTTTTCCTTTTTGAAACAACACTATGGGGCCATCAATACAATGTTTTAGTTTAAATGGGTAGTTAGAATCCTCAAAATACAAGCCCTGAATCGATTCTTTTTCTATAAAATCAAGCTCTTTTTCAGCCGCTTTGAGGTGTGTAGAATTCGTGAGATTTTTGATGGCATGCGTCCCAATGCCTTCAATTTTTAAAAGGTTGACTTTGGATTCTTTAAAAACTGCTTCGGGGCTTCCACAGTGACGAATCAATTTTTTCGCGGTAATATCGCCAATATTGGGCACTGCTTGCAGGGCGAGTGCATACAGTAATTGAGGTGTGTTCATAGCATTTTCGATTTGAGCTTTTGGGCAATAAGCTATTCAAAAGTAGTGAATTTTTCATTTGAATGACAGCCCTAAGTTCAAGGTTTAGCAGACGTCCTTTTATATTTTGTTATTTTCCTGTAGATTTGTATTGCAAAAAACAAATCATCCATTAATCAATCCGACAATGATAAAATCTGGAAATCCAGCCCTCAGTAAAAAAAGTTTTGAAAACTTAAAATCTACCTCAACTGAAATCATGACTCTTGATGGCACCGTAAATAAAACAGCCATTAGTATGGGGATTTTATTGTTTGCAGCCTATTATACCTTTAGCAATGCTATTATGGATTATGTGCTTATAGGTTCTATTGGAGGCTTGGTCGTCGCGATTGTAACGATCTTTAAAAAAGAATGGTCCCCAATAACAGTACCAATCTATGCGGTTTTAGAAGGATTAGCACTTGGTGGAATTTCTAAAATGTATGCAGATGCATTTGAACCTGGCATTGTCCCTCAAGCCATTACCCTTACTTTAGGCATTTTATTCGCGCTATTATTTGCTTACAAAACAAAAATAATTCGAGCAACAGAGAATTTTAAATTAGGCGTATTTGCAGCAACCGCTGGTATTGGGGTTGTGTACCTAATTAGTTTTTTAATGAGCATGTTTGGAGGGGGCGGTTTGCCAATTATGGACCCGACAAACGCATCGATGTTAAGTATTGGGTTTTCACTTTTTGTAGTTGTTATTGCTTCCTTAAATTTGGTAATGGATTTTGACTTCATTGAGCAAGGCGCTGCAAATGGCGCTCCAAAATACATGGAATGGTATGGCGCATTTGGGTTATTGGTAACACTTATCTGGTTGTACCTCGAAATACTCAAATTGCTTGGGAAACTGAGTTCTCGAAAATAAAAACTTTGATATTATAAAAAAAAGCCTTTTTTATGATGAAAAATTTTCTAACTTTGAATTTATGCAACTAAGTCAATACATCGGCGATTTACTTTACCGCTATGAATGCGTGACACTCCCTAACTTTGGAGCGTTTTTATCGCACCCTATATCGGCTAGAATAAATGAGGCTACGAGTGATTTTTATCCACCACAAAAGCAGTTGTCATTTAATGCACAGCTGCAATCTAACGACGGTCTGTTAGCTTCCTACATTTCTGATGTTGAAAACATTAGCTTTGAGAGTGCAACTCGCAAAATTGAGCAACAAGTATCTCAATTAAAATCACGTTTAGAAAAAGGAGACACTGTTGAGTTCAAACATATTGGAGAATTAACCGCTTCTGAAGAAGGGAAAATCTTGTTTGTACCGGCTGACAGTCTTAATTATATGACCGAGTCTTTTGGCTTGGCTTCTTTTGTATCGCCTTCTGTAGAACGACAAGCGCATCAAACGGTTGTTCAGAAACTAGAAGCTACAGGCGCCATTGCTTTGACTCCTAAGAGACGTAAGTCTGCTGTATATATGAAATATGCCGCCATTGCAGTACTTGCACTTGGCTTGGGTGGATCTATTGGATCTAACCTATATCTTTCTCAAATTGAACAGCAAAACAATGTAGCGTTATCTACCGCCAATGCAACCTTAGACACTAAAATACAAGAAGCAACTTTTGTTATTGACAATCCATTGCCTGCGATAATGGTGAGTTTAAAAAAACAAAGTGGCGATTTTCATATCGTAGCTGGAGCTTTTAGAGTCAAGGAAAACAGTGAAAAAAAATTACAACAACTCAAAGCTTTAGGTTACAGTGCACGTCTGATTGGCGTCAATAGATACGGTTTACATCAGGTTGTTTATGAAAGCTTTGAAACTCGAAAAGATGCTGAAAAAGCATTGTTCAAAATTAGAAAGGCAGAAAATCGTGCCGCGTGGTTGTTGATAAAAAACATCCCGTAATACTCTTCAATTTTATTAACATTCAATTCCGTACATACTTCTGTACTACATATACTTATACATTCTAACGCTATGGAATCTAAACATCCTAAAGACTCAAAAACAATCATGACCGACTTGGTACTGCCAAGCGAAACAAATGCGATTCACACCCTGTTTGGAGGCGAATTGTTAGCCCGAATGGACCGTGCGGCCAGCATTGCAGCGGAGCGTCATTCCGGTGAAATTGTTGTGACGGCTTCTGTAAACCATGTCGCATTTAAACATGCCGTTCCTTTGGGAAGCATCGTGACCGTTGAGGCCAAAGTGACTCGCGCATTTAAAAGTTCGATGGAAGTGTACATAGATGTATGGGTGGACAATAAGAAGACTGAAACATCTGTAAAAGTAAATGAAGCTATTTTTACCTTTGTGGCTGTAGACGACAAAGGAACTCCTGTTGTAATTCCACAATTAGTCCCTGAAACTAAAGAGGAAATTCTACGTTTTGAGGGGGCTTTGAGACGCAAACAATTGAGCTTGGTCTTGGCCGGGAAAATGAAGGCTCAAGATGCAACAGAACTAAAAGCTCTTTTTAGTTAAGACTTATAAACGGTAAATCCACTGTGAAGGGTTTTGTATCGAACTGTCTTTATAGATCCCAAAACTAAGAATGGATTCCCCTGAAGCTTTGTTGGTAATCACCTCTCCGATGACTTGTTTTGTGGTGACCTTATCCCCTTTTTGAACATAAAATTTAGACAGATTTTTATAGACTGTAATGTAATTTCCGTGTCTAATCATGATGGTGTTGTTTCCGTTTTTTGGGGTCATAATCCCTTGTACAACGCCTTCAAACACGGCACGGACTTCCTCGTCTTTATTCGTTGCTATTCGGACGCCATTACTTTTAATCGTTAAAGACCGATCGATCGGAGACGGATTATTTCCATACCTCAATTTGACCACTCCATTGGCCACAGGCCAGGGAAGTTTTCCTTTATTTGATGTGAAATTCGCTGCTAAAATCTTTTGCTCAGGAGTCAAGGAGAAGACTTTTGATTTTGAAGATTTACCCGCTTTTTTGTTAGAAGCCGCAATAGCAGCCTGAATGATTTTGCGAATTTGTTTATCGATCTTATTCGATTCCCGTTGTTTGGTTTTTATCTGCGCCGTAAACTTGGATAGATTATTTTTAATATCTTTTATCAAGGAATTCTGCTGCACACGCTCTTTGTCCAGAATCGACTTTGCCATTTTATTCTCTTCAATAAGTGTTTGCTTATTCTTTTTTTGTGTGACAAGTTCAATGTTTAGCTGTTGCATTTTAGCTGTTTCAGTCTTGATCAACTCCGCTTGAAGTTTTTGATAATTGGCGTATTGTTTTATGTATTGTAAGCGTTTATAAGCTTGTTGAAAATTGGCGGACGACAGTAAAAACATGAGCTTACTTTGGTCCGCTCGACTCTTGTAGGATTTGACAATCATCTTCGCATAATCAGCTTTCAAAGCTTTGAGCTTCGCTCTTAGTTTCGTGATTTTTGTTTGATTGCTGTTAATTTCTCGCGTTAATAAATTGGCTTGTTGGTTGGTAATACTGATAAGATTTTTTCTCACTTTAATCTTAAAATCCAAATCTTCCACAACCGATAGCACCGATTTTTGTTCCTTTTTACCTTCAAACAACAAGGCACCTATTTGTTGAATCTCACGGGTCAGTTCGCGGCGGCGTTCTTCTAATTCTTGCTGCTTCTTACTTTGAGAAAAGCCACTAAAATGCAGCATTAACGTCAGTAAAAGGATGCTTAAGGTAAAACGTGCGCTGGTTGGTTTCATTTTAATTCAATAGCTTTAAATCCTTTTGGGATGTTAAAAGGAAATCGTAATGGTTGATCCAAACTTACGGATTTTATATTCAAATTTAAGGTCGTTTGTTCATTCGTATTGGTTGCCGTGATCGCCATATTTTCAGGAAGAACCAATCCCGCTACTTTCTGATAGGATTGGTACTGAATTTTTAAGACGTTTTGTTTCAATGATTGACTTAATAACTGAGCATCCAATTTAAAATACGTGGGGTTGATTAAATATAACAAATCAAAAAGTGCATTGGGCTGTTTGGGTGTTAGCATATACGAATTTGGATGGGTCTTCTTTTTGAATTCCTTGGGTTTCAAATTAAAAATGGCTTCGCCTAAAAGTAAATTTTGAAGATTTTCAAACTGAAGGTCGGCTCCTAAAAACTCACTAATTAAGGCATAGTCACCATCAAAATAGGTGTTGTCTAATTTGTTGTAAAAACGCACACGGTCTGGGGTTATTTTAACCCGTACCATATTCAGAAATGCATTGACCCAAATGGTCTTATCATTCTCCATTCGCAGTGTCAAGGTGTGTGTTTCAGAACGGTCGCCTTGGATGTACTCCACTTTTAATCGGCCCTGTAAGGTGTTAAATTTAGACTGAAGTTTATTGTGGTTTTTAACGATTTGCTTCACGGACATCTTTGAATCCAAGGTCTCAGAAGACTGAACTGTTTTCGTGCTTTTACACCCCAAAAAAAGAAGGGTTAAAACGATGCTGTATGTAAAATTTTTCAACTGTTTCATTAATTATTTTCTAATGCCATTGCTTTTTTAGTAAACGCTTCTGACTCTTCAATATTACCTTGTAGCTCAAAAGCAGTGCTGAGTTGTTTGTAAAAATCGTGTTCAAGTTTTTTATTATCGAACAAATAATCCAATCCTGTGGTGAGGGATTCAACCGCCAAATCTAAGTTGTTAAGCTGTCTGTTTGCAGTGCCATTGACTAAATATAATAGAGGTTGAGAAGGGTATAACTCCATCTGATCATCGGTGAATAAGACGGCCGTTTCAAATTGATTGGTTTCCAAATATAGCAGAGCTAGGTTTTTAATAATTGTAAAATTATCAGGGTCAAATTCCAAGGCTTTTGAATACGAAGAAATTGCTTTTAAATAGGCTTTTTGATTGTAATAATAATCCGCCCATTCTAAGTCGGAGCGGCTCGGGGTGTTTTCACTGACGGTATTGGTAACGTCTGCCAAAGCGAATTCATACTCTGGAAACTCGGCTATAAACCGCATAAAATCATTCAACACTTTCACTTTAAGACTGGGCACCACAACGGTACTGGTCGTGACAATTTTCATGGAGGCGATCGCCTTATCATACTCTTTCGCATCTAAATAAAATTTATACAAGGCCACATGAACCAAATGAGATTTTGGATGTTGTTTCAAAAATTCCAGAGCGGTTTCAAACGCTTCCTTTTTTTGATCTAACTTGCTATAGGCGTAAATGAGATTCAAAAAATTAGTGGGTTCTTCGGGTGTTTCTTGCAAGCGTTTTTGAAGGTGCGCAATCCGCTTGTCTTCAGCCCCGCTTAAATCGTATAGCTCCTTTCGGATTTGATCTCTAGATGCCTTTATTCCTAGTGTATTATCTAAATCATCCAAAACGGTGAGTGCGTCGTCGTAACGTCCCGCTTCTAGGTAGAGATTCACTAAATCTTGTTTATAATCTGGATGGCGCGACAGCATTGGTTG
>ENA-OQVM01006816-OQVM01006816.1-marine-metagenome-genome-assembly--contig:-NODE-6816-length-10183-cov-2.044132_pt1 | contig 10183 bp, 9 predicted proteins | sample MGYA00237776_ERZ505498 | MGnify/ENA primary metagenome ERZ505498 (study PRJEB26159, sample SAMN06265151) | marine metagenome | isolation source: Helgoland LTER site | place: Germany:Helgoland, sampling... | reverse complement strand
CGGGCAAGTCATGCAGAATTGGTTATTTAAAACTGAGCCCGATGCCTTCAGTATTGATGATTTGGCAAATATGTCTAATCAAACTGAGCATTGGGACGGTATTCGTAATTATCAGGCGCGCAATTTTTTGCGAGATAACGTGAAGCTAGGTGACCAGGTGTTTATTTATCACTCTAGCTGTAAAGATGTTGGCATAGTTGGTTTAGCCCAAGTGGTTAAAGAGGCGTATCCGGACCACACACAATTCGACTACATGAAGCATAACGACGTCGTCAGTGCTGCGCGGCGGCAGCGGGAACTGGCGCGCCGTCGAGGGTGGGAGAAGTTCCGCGCGTGCGCGAAACTCGCTGCCCTGCGAGCCCGCGCGTCGACGTGGCGGGAGCGCGCGCGGCGAGCTGCCGGTTGCGGCGAGCTGCGGAAGCTTCTCGACGAGATCACGCTGGCGTACCAGCGCGGGCACTTCATAGTACGAACCCATGTTTTGTGCGTGATGGAGCTGCGCTCTCTCCCATGCGCGCCCCGTCTTGCTCCATCCTCGTCCGATCGGAAAATACGACGTGCGTTGTTTCGGATGGCGTCGTCGGCGTCGGCAAACCAACCGCGACGACGTCGCGCGCGCCCCGCTGGCAGCGCCACGTGACCTCCTCCCCTCGCCATTTCGACAGGGGAAGCGGACCATGTTCCACTTCCTCCAGGACATGGTGCACTCCGTTGCAGCCGAGCCGAACAAGAACCAGGGCTGTGTCTCGATCCATTGGCACGAGGTAGTTCTCTTGTCACTTTTGTGCTTGCGGTTCGTTTCAAAGTGACCGGTCGTCGTCCCGTTCGAAGCCGTCCACTGTTGAGCGACTCACAACGCCACTGTCTCTCGGCACCAGTCGACGCACCGGTTCTTCGGGTTGCTGCGTAAGCTGGGAGGGCCGAGAACGCAGCGATTCTTCGTTGAGGTCCGTGTTCTCTCTTTTTTTCGCCTGTTCGATCAGAGCGGTCGCCCTGGGCCGGGCGGTTCGGCGTTTCGTCGCGTCGCGACGCGCCCTACGGATTCGCCCGTCGTCGCTCGCCCGCCGTGGTTCGTACCTAACGCACAGTTCGTTGCCTGATGGGATTCGCGACACGCTTATCGCGTTGTTCTACCGTGCTTCGACCTAGAACATCGCGGGGCCCGACGAGAGCACCACGCGCAGGAAGTGGAATGCGGAGCGCTACCACTACAGCCCCGGTCTCAACGCCGCCACGTTCACGTACCTCGAGGGCGTCTACACGCGCTTGCGCGCGAAGCTGCCGTACAAGGGCAAGGTCCTGTGCGAGGCGAGCGAAGACGAGACGAACATCGAGGCGTCGGCGCACTGGTGCGCGCGTCGCGACGCCGTCACGGGGACCTGCGGCGTGGAGAATGGCAAGGCGCACGAGTGAGTCGAGGACGAGCTCATCGGCGACCTCGGCGACGACAGCGACACCGCGGCGAAGATGACTGCGGCTGCGGCGAGGAGACGCGGCGGCTACTGCCGCGCGATCATGGTGAACCCGCTCATGCGGGGCCTGCCGAAGCTGGCAATCATGCTCCAGGTGACGTGTAACGCCTTCAAGGCGGAACACGTTCGCCACCAGTGGCGGCGAATCGCCGCCCTCTGGAACAGGAGCGGTGGGCTAGCTTCGATCCTGGGCCCGCTCGTCGGGCACGCGTCGGACGGCGATGCGCGGCGCGAGAAGCTCATGCTGCAGGACATGCTCGGCGGAGGACCACGGCGTTTCTCGATTCCGTGGGAGGGTCTCACGATGGCCGGCGCCGTCGGACCGGATGGCACCGTCTCGGGCGTGCACTCGCAGGATACGATCCACAACGCGAAGAAGATGCTCAACCCGCTCGACCAAACCTCGCGGCTGCTGCAGATGGGCCCGCACCAGGCCACGTGGGAGGTAATCATTTTGGTAATCATTTTGGAACGTAGTAAGGTTCGTCCGGAAGTCGGCTCGCGCCTCTGCTTTCCGAGACTAAGCGTGCGAACGTGCCTCGGGAGCACATCGCGAGAGCCGCGACGGAGACGCCCGCGAGCGAGCACGATCTTCGGCAGCAGGACATCGTCCGAAAGGACCGGCAGAATTTCGAGGTGGTCGTCCGCGCGTGCTCGCCGCGCACGCGGGCCGCCATCGCGGCGTGGGGCGCTAAGAAGGACCAGGATGTCAAGGGCACCGTCGCTTGGCTCGAGATCATCCACCTCTACCTGCTCGCGTTCTTCGGGCGCAAGGTGACGATGTCGCGCCGCTTCGAGCTCTTGTGACAGGTCCTCAACTTCCTGAGGATCTCCCGCAACTGGCTCACCGAGGTCGACCACCAGACGCACGAGCCGTACGATCTCGAGACGACGTTCGTCTCGCGCCAGACGTACGCGCACCTGCTCATCTCGGTCCACGGCGCCATGCTCAAGATGAAGCTCGCCCGGCAGCTCGGCGCCCACCTCGACCTCGACCAGATCGGGTCGGACTGCCTCGAGTCGTTCTTCTCGGAGCTCGGTGGCTGCGGGCGGTTCATGTCGAACCGCCGCAACTACGACTTCATGAGCGTGCTCGACATGGCGTCCGACGTCAACCAAATGAGCGTCCTCCTGTCGGACCCAGACCCTGAGGTCGCGCTCAGCCTCGGGCGCGTCCATCGGAAGATGGAGGTGCACACGCGGTTCCTCGAGGAGCGCGCAGATAGTGCCGACGCGCCGACCACTGGATCCGACTGTCCGGGTGAGCAGGACATGATCAGCCTGTGACAAGCGGCGCTCGTTGCGGCGCAGCAAACGTGCGCCGACCTCGGCATGCGGCCGCGCGGGTCGTCTCCGGGTGCTGAGCTGCCCGACTGGTGGACAAGGCCGCACACCGGCGATCACCTCGAGTCGCGGATGCGATCCGCCGACGAGGAGGACGGCGATGACCTTGCCAACCCCGACGACGAGGAGGATCACCGAGAAGTGACGCATCCCGACGACTTCCCTGACGTGGACGACCCCGAGGCGGCGGGGTCGGCGCCGTCGGACGCCGACAACGACGACGCCGACGACGCCGACAACGACAACGACGACGCCGGCGCCGACGACAACGATGCCGACAACGGCGATGCCAACGACGGCGCCGACGGCGACGCAAGGCTTCCACGGCCACCGTCTGCATCGGGGCCGTCGGTGGGCACCACCACGGAGGACGATGCCGCCGACGAAGTGGCGCTGAAAGGGAGGTTGGCTCTCGTTCTCGACCTCGCCCACGATGGCTTCGACGATGACAGCAGCGACGATGACGGCGGCGACGACGACGGCGGCGAAGACAACGGCGGGAGCGACGACGACGAAGAAGGCGATGGCGAAGGCGGCGATGGCGGTGACGGCGACGACGATGATGGTGGCGATGATGACGGCGGTGACGAAGATGGCGGCGGCGGCGATGACGACGACAACGGCGACGATGACGGCATCGCGAGTGACAGGAGCAACGGCGACGACTCGGCGACGAGCGACCGCGACGGTGCGCGTCAGGCTGGAGGCGCCGTCGGAGGTCGCTCCCGCGGCGCCGCCGCCAGAGCCGCCAAAGCCGCGAAGCGCGCGCGGGCGGCTCCGAAAGCGAAGCGCGCAAAGGTACCGCAGCACGTCACGGTCACGGTGGACGGGACCGCCCGGCGGCTTCATAAAACTCGTTTCATGAACGAGCTGAATGCGCTGCGGCCCGGAACCGCTCTATCGAACGACCGCCTCAAGCGCGTTTCGCATCACAGCATCGAGCACGTCATGATCACCGGCGACGCCGACGGCAACGGCGAAGACAGCGACATGCTCGGCATCGGCCAGGACTTCGCGATGGCGTTCGAGGACCCGCAGACCAAAAAGCACGTTGCGTGGTACGGCCGTGTCACCAGGATGAAAGCGATCGAGCGTGGCAAGAGGCAGCTTTGGCGGCGCCCGTTCCGCCTGGACGACGACCCGGACATGCGGCCGCTCGTCGAGGTGTACGCGCGGTGGTACAGCGAGCCGTCGCGGAACGCGTTCAAGTACGACGTGGACGACTCGAAGCCGTACCTGGTGAAGTACATCGTGTCGCTCGTGACCATGGCGCGCTGCGCACGCACGGCGACCTACTCAATCACGACTGAGGCGCGACGAGCGGTCGACATAGCGCTTGAACAGCTCGACGAGGACGAGGAGGCAGCGGCAGCGGAGCAGGCGGGGCAAGCCCGGCGCGGCCGGAAGCGCGCCGGCGCAGCGGTGGCGGCCGCGGCTCCAGCCGCGGCCGAGCCGTCGGCGGCTACCAGGCAGACCACAGCCGGTGCACCCACGAAGTCGGGCAGGAGAACCACGGTCGTTGTCAACGCGGATGCTGACAGTGCTACTGCGCGGAGTGGGAGCACCGGCGAAGGACAACGCGGGAGAGGAGGACGACGCGGTCGAGGAGGACCACGCGGTAGAGGAGGACAACGCGGCAGAGGAGGACAAGGCGGCAGAGCCAAATCGAAGGCACGGGGCGGGCGGTGAAACGGCACGCGTGCGCCATGGTGAAATGACGTGGAGTGCGCGTCGAAAGACGAAAGGTCCTACGGGATTGCTTGCACCCGCCGACAACCGTGGAGAGTGCGTGTGCCCACAACCGCCGGCGACGGCTTTCACGTGTGCGTGTGTGACGAGTACTCGGCACGCCCACGATGAGAAACCATTCGAGTCGCTGTGTCAGTGCGATCGCGACCCGAATGGTTTTGTTTTGCGTAAGATTGATTTGCGCAAACCTACAAACCACGAATAGAACAGAGAATTTCAGAACAAAGTGAGCGGCCCTGGTTTGCTCTTGGCTCCCGTGGCGGTTCTAGAGAACCTACGAGAAATAAAACGCCTTCACTAAGAACCAGATGACGGATCGGAGGTGTACGCCAACAACCAAAAAAGAGGAAAGGGAAGAGCCAGAAAAGAAAAGAAACAAGAGCGCCTGTACGTTTCTGAAACATACAATAGGGCGCGAGAACTGCGCTGCGAGTCACAACGAGTGTTGCTTGCGCGCCCGAGTGACGCGACCACCCCACGCACGCTCGCGTTCGCGATCCTCCTCGTCCTTGGCTTCCCTGGACGAGCGCGCACGCTCGGCGTCCCTGCATGCCTGACGCTGGGCGTCCCTGCTGGCAAGGGACGCCGCGGCCGCAGCCCACTTCTCTCGCTCCTGGTCAGACCACACCGCATACGAACGTCCGCGGTCCGGCACGTCGAAGGAATGCCACATCGCGCACCACCGCACCACGATCGTGTAACAAATCGCGCCACTGGCATTATGCCCCCGAGTTCGATGCACCATAACGCGATCGGACTCGGGGCCCATGAGAAACACGTCGCCTCCCTCGAGCTCGAATTCATGCAGGACCGTGGGCTTCTCCGAATCAGTGCCAAAGTGGAACGCCATGTTCGCGCGCTGCCCTTGCGACGGCCGACATCGAATTGTGAGCACGGGTGACTCGTCCACAATGGACTTGAGCGCGCACGGCGTTCCGTCGTGGTGCCAGGAGACGCACTGCCCAGCCCGATACAGCAACAGCTGGAAGCAGTTGGGAAAGATGCTCCGGTACGCCTCAGGAAGGCACCCACGGATGCGAAAGAAAACGTATGCGACGACGTCGAACAGCCCCTGCGGAATCGGCCGGCACTGCCAGTTCTCCTTCGTGACGCCCCGATACCCGTATTTGAGCAAGAGGCGTCTGTTCGCGGATGTGCCGGCTTCGGCGCCGGCACACAGTGACATCGTCGCTCGCATGGGACGGCTGTGCTGCGGGGTGATGACCATAGGGCGGGCGCTTGATCCCGTCTCCGCAAGGTCGTCGAGCGGCACTCGCGAGCACGCGTCGAAGGCGTATTGGCACGCTTCGTCACCAAGAAGGCCCTTCCAGAGATAAGAATCTCCAACTTGCCGCGACGGGGCCACTTCGATGTGGCGCTCACACGGCGGCGGAAGAGTCGGGAAATGCTCGAACGGTAACACGAACGACTCTCCGACCGAACTCATCAAGCTGCGCCGCTGCTCGTACGTGGCGTTGAGCTGCGCCAGCAACGCCGCATACGAGGGTGCGAGCGAAGCGTTCGTATACGCCGTGGCAACACCGAAAAATCCCGCTAAAATCGCGAGGGGACAGGAAGAACGCTGTTACGGCGTTGAACACTGTGGTGCTCAGACGTGGCTTATTCCGACTCACATCTACAACTCACACGGATCGACGATCGTCACTTTCCACTTCTTCTCGGCCGTCGTCCTCTTCGAGCTGCGGTGGTGCGGTTCCTCCAACAAAAACTTCGTGTTCTCCTTGGCCGTCGAGCCGCAGTGCACCTGCCCTTTGATGTCGCGGCCGACAGCGAGCATGTTGAGGTGGCCAATTTTGTTGCCGTTCTTGTCGACCTCGTCGCGCGCGTACGCGTCGACGTACCAGTGCACGGCGACGCCCCAGACCGTGTCGTTGGCGCGCGGCGGCATGTTGGGGTGCGCGCGCCAGATCGAGTGGGACGTGCCGCCGTGGCGCGTGTCACCATCCCAGTACACAAAACAACCCGCCGGGAGATACACGAACCACACGTCCTCACACGACCCCCACTTCGGGATGAAGGCGAGAACGCGGTCGTGGAGCACGAACTCGCAGAGCCAGCGACGACGGCCGTCGGGGTGCGTCGCCTCACCGGCGTCCGGGTTGGACTTGCCGTCCTCCCAGCGCACCGCGTGGTGGTGGTAGTCGGTGTGGCACGACTGGAACGCGTCTTCGACGCCCTCTCGAAACGCGATGGCCGCCGGATCCCGCCCGGCGCGGTGGCCGCCGATGAGCTCACCGATGTCTCGGATGACACCTCGGCATTGCTCGTCCGTTTCAACGAACGGGTGGATCCACCGGTTCACTGCCGCCCGCGCACCCGCCGATCGGCAGGTGGGCGACGAGCCAACCGGCGTTTTGGTCGGCGTGATGCCGCCGCCCTGGTGCAGCCGCGCATCGTCGTTGTGGTTTAGCCGGAGCCGCAGCGGCGACGAGCGGCCAGGCGACCAGAGGTGCGCCTGGCCGCGCTGGTCCTTGGCGGGGAGCGATCCCGACCGCGACGACCGGGCCCCGTCGAACTGCTGCCCCAAGCCGCTCTTCGCATTCGCGGTTCTCGCGAGGTGCGAGAATCGCGCGTGCGCGGCGTCGTGCACCTCGAAAGGCTCCATGTCCGAGAAGCCCCAGTCACCCACCTTAGCCGGGGGCTCCTGGCCCTTGAACGGCGCAGCCATCTTGTGGCAGATGTCGGTGATCTGGTCCGTGATGCACACGCCGAAGCCGAGCGTGTTGAACGCCTCGACGCCCTTGCCGTTGGATAGGGCCGCGCCATCGACAAACTTGAGCCGCGAGTCGCGGGCAGTCGCGGTCCCGTTGTTGGCAGCGTCGGCGACAGCAGCGGCAGCGACTTGATCGGCGGTGGCGGCGGCGGCGTCGGCGGCGGCGGCGGCGGCGGATTGTCGTCGTCGGTCCTTGTGGCCGGGCCGTCTTCTTCGGAGTGGCGGGGGCTGAATGATTCGGCTTCGGGGGCGAGGTTTGGGCCGTCTTCCAGGCGGACGGGGGTCGGCGGTGCCCGCCGGCCATTCCGATTCTCAGCAGGAGGCGGGGAAGGGGCGCCGACTTCGGAGAGTCCGCGAACGTTCCGACCTAGGAACCAAAGGCGCGACCGGGGAGAGGAAACCTTCGCGGCGTGCGGCAGCGCGTTAAATCGGTCTACTGGGGACTCGGTCCCAGACAGTAGAGAAACAATCACGTCAACTCCGTGGCGAGCGACTTCGGCAGCGAGGTCACAATTAGAACGAGCGGCGGTCGGCATGGTTACCTTCGCCAAGAGAGCACGGAGGGCGAGGAAACGAGCGTCGCTTGTCGGCTGTGCCACAACAACGCCATCACGAAAGTTCCCAACCTGACGTTGACGTAAGAGCACACAAAAACAAGTGAATCCACCGCACTCAAACTTGCGCACGTGTGCAAGTTTAAACAGCCATCGCACGCACCAATAGCTGATCGACGGCGGGGCTTTGCGACGGGCCGTCGATAAGAGACAAGGCGCCGGTGGCACAACGAAAAGCCATGGAGAAGGAGAATCCAATAGCTCCATGGGAGAGATTAAAGGCTTCTTTCGCTTTGGTTGGTTTACCGCCGCCGAAGTGCTGCGCTTGACACGCGAGCGTCTCAACGAGGACGTCTTGCTCGTTCAGAACACAGCACAACGGGGGGACCTGGGAGGTCACTCCGAGACACCGCCGCACCGCATCCATAACGGCGGGTTCCGCCGCCATCGACGCAAAACTACCATGGCAGGCGAAGAAAATGGCGTCGTACTCGACATTGTATATAAACATGGCTGCGCCGTACACAGTACGACGCGATGACTCGTGGGTAAGGCCTGCGCATGCGGCAGCGTGCGGCGGCGCGGTGCAGCAGAGCGCCGTGAGCGAATCAGGGCAGCAGAGCACAGGGAGGGGGGTGAGCTTGCGGTCGGTACCCAGTGCGCACGCTTCGCGCGCCTCTGGTCGCTCAGTGAGGTATCCTTGTTCGAGAGTGGAGGGGGGGGGCATCACGATAATTTTGCGACGTCTCACCTGCGAGCCAATGGTGGAAAGTGCGGAGGATGCGGTGGCTCATAGGGACGGACAGTCCATCCGGCATCTTTTGAGCTAGGCGAGGAGGTACGCCGGGTATAGGATGAGCGATGTCGGCGAAACTTTCCCAGAATGAGCGCAATGAAGGCGGGGCGGACGAAAGGGCCGTCTCGATCGACTCGCGCAATGCGCAGACAAACTCAAGTACGTTGCGATGACTGCAGTGGGAGACGCAGCGGAGAGTTCCACATAAAGGTGATTCGAATATCAGTGAACGTGGCGCCGTACAGAAATATAACAAACCCGGGCGCTTCGTGCGGTGGACTACCCAGAACAGAGTAGGTCAGCGAACTCGGCTGGACAGCAAAGCTCAATCGAAAGTCGACGAAGCACTTGTCTAGCTTGGCAGCATACCGACTGCTGCCCGCACAATAGAGAGCGACGGACGTAAGGCGTTCGCGCTGTCCCAGCACCACAATCTCGTGTGCGGGGCTGTCGGTGAACGCGCGGAAGTCCGGCGCAGTCGCCTCCACCGCGCGAATGCGCCCGAGGTGGACGAAAGGTGCCCCTTGGTGTCGGGTCCCCCCTGTGGGCTGTTGCGCCGGGGCGCTTGCCATGCGCCAAGGATTGCGCTTGTTGTTAAATGCCAGCTCAGGATAAGGCAGCGGCATCATGGCCCAAGGGAGCTGAGCGGTGGCTGCCATCGGTGAACCCATCCGGAGCGCTGGCTCTTGCAGGGCCGTGCAAGTCTGGTGATGTGACGACACCCAGAAATCAGAAAAAAACAAATAGAAAGCAGATCGTCACCTCGCAAGCAGCAGCCGCCACAGTGCGAAACGCAAGCAGGATCATTGCATGATTCCATGATTATTTCGCCACCGCCGGCAAAGCGATTTTCTTAATGTCAACTTTTTGGGTGGTTTTCTTTGCTACTCCCGATAGAGCACAACGAGAGCAGCCGATTGGCGGTCTCGGCTTGTGCGTGCGTGCGCGCGTTCGCTCGGTGTGGCGCGTCGAAGTTTAAGGAATCATAAAAAGTGCCATTTTCAGATTGCTTGCTTCGATGATCACGCTCTGAAAGAAGATTTTCCTTGTGTCGGGCTGTACTAATATCTCCCAGGTAGTTTCATCACCTTTTAATTCCTCTGAATTTTTCCCTCCCAAAATAGAATTCCGAAATGTCTCAAACCCAGATATTTAAGATAGCTTGCGCCAACTATTTTCAATAAAGTGTAGGCCACAGGAATGTAACTAAGCAGCACGGAAAGTCCTAACACGGCGGCAAAACCATGGAACAAACTGTCTAGCGCTAATCATGCAGTCGCAGAAAATCCGGCGGAAGCACCCTGTGCAGAGCCCGCGCCATCACATAAAAGTTTGCAGGGGACGATGAGAATCCATGATGAGGCCTGCTGCGATAAACAGCGGTAAATCATTTAGTGCCAGCATGCTTTCACTTTTTTTTGGCAACAAAAAGCCCATCACTAGCGATGGGCTTCTCGTTTTTTCTATCCTACTACTTGTAAAACAGTTTGCTTACTTGATGGGGCGAACATAGCGCTTTATTCCACCAACCGGG
>ENA-OQVM01006815-OQVM01006815.1-marine-metagenome-genome-assembly--contig:-NODE-6815-length-10187-cov-2.731058_pt1 | contig 10187 bp, 10 predicted proteins | sample MGYA00237776_ERZ505498 | MGnify/ENA primary metagenome ERZ505498 (study PRJEB26159, sample SAMN06265151) | marine metagenome | isolation source: Helgoland LTER site | place: Germany:Helgoland, sampling... | reverse complement strand
AAACTCTCCAGCCTGTTGATAACGAGTGTGTTTTCGCCTGAGTTATCCATTTTATGCATTATCCTCAATGCTCATTTGGTCTGGCCATTGAGGGCGGCTACCACTCATTAAAACGAACCATTTGTTTCATGTCGCGGCGTCTTATGCTGCCGTGGCCGCCTAGCACTGGATAACCAATCGGCACATGTGCGCAGGTATACCAGTCCTCGGGCAAATTAAGTAGCGCCTTAACTGAGTCCTCTTCGTAGCAAAGCAGGGTGGTCAGTACGCAGCCGAGTCCTTCATTGCGACAGGCGAGTAAAAAGTTTTGTACAGCGGGATAAACAGATCCGCCGCCGACTACGCTGGGCCGGTCTAGCTCTGCATCGGTAATCGCCATTAATTTGGGGTTAAAACAAAATACCGCAATCATGGGTACTTCGTGCATGTGGCTGGCAAGATAGTTGCCAGCCTCCATGGCTTTAATGCTGGAGGTTTTGGCGTCCTCGGGCATATGTTCAAGTCTGGCCTCGTAGCCTGGGATGTACGCATCCCAATGCGGGCTGTATAGATCTTGTAGTGCCTGTTTTTTTGCCGGGTCTGTGACTGCAACAATGCGCCAAGGCTGTGTGTTGCCACCCGTAGGCGCCCAGGTAGCTGCTGTTAGCACTCGTTCAATGACCTCGTCATCGATGGGGTCTGGGCGCAATCTACGCACAGCACGCAAAGTGCTCATCGCATCGTATAAATCCATTTCAATCTCCTCTCTTGGGCCTAAACATCGCCTAAATTTGACCAAAATTCTAGTTGATTATCGTAACTTTGTTTTGATGCGCTTTATTGGGCAAGTTGGAAGTACTCAAAAAGTGTGAATGGTATTATTGTTTAGATGTTCGGCAGTCGCAGATACGCTAGGATTGCCACCGGCGATTCGTCGCGAATTAGAAAAAAATAAGAATAAAGAGGATCTCAGTGAAAAACCCTTTTAAACGCCTTTCGAAAAAACTTTATGCCACTTCAAAAGAGTACATAACAGAGGTGCGTGATGCGCTTGATAAGCTGCCTGAATTAAGTGCAAAGCTGGAGTACATGAAAAATAATCGCCAGTATCGGGTTGATCAGCAGAAGCCGGAGTTTCTGGAACTGCTTCGCCGAGTGAATGCTTTGGCCCCCCAGCAGGCGTTAGAGATTGGCGGGCGACGGGGCGGTAGTGCATTGCTGTTTTCTATTGCTGCTGGTGAGCAGGCGAGCATTTTGTCTATTGATTTGGACAACAGTGGTTCACGAATAGAGCGTTTGCAGAAGCTATGTCACGACAAAGACGTTACGTTCTGGCAAGGCGATAGCCATCTTGATGAAACAGCGCAGAGGCTTGAACGACACCTTGATGGTAACAAACTCGACTTTTTGTTCATAGATGGCGACCACAGTTATGAGGGCGCAAAAGAAGACTTCATTCGTTATTCTCGCTATGTCCGAGCTGGCGGAATTATTGCATTGCATGATATTCAGCAAGATTACAAAACGAGATTCGATGTTCAAACTAATTCTTGGGCTGGGGGTGTGCCGCAGTTTTGGCAAGAACTTAAAGCGTCAGGTTTGGATACCGAGGACCTTATTTCTGACCCATTCCAAGATGGCTATGGCATCGGTGTGGTGAATTGGACGGGAGGAGAAGGCGCGGCATAGTCGCGCTTCAGGCGAAAGCGGGTTGGACAGTTTGTGCGCGATTGTCACCTGCATTCTAAGGGCGCTGATCGGGCTTTTTTTTCGAATGCGAAAAAAAACCGCGCTATTGCTAGAGCGGCTTTTGCTAAACAGTGACGAGCGGACTAGCGCATCAAAGCAATGCCAGGGCCATCATCACTAAGCAACCTACTGAACCCAGCCAAAGTAGGGTTCTTAGGTAGGCTACGCCGATTAAGTAGCTGGCGGCGTAAGCGACCCGTAGCGCCAGCCAATAGAGCATTAGGTCAGAGTTGTCTACTGTCAGGACAATAGACAAAATGGCTAACGCGAGAAAGCTTGGCAGACTTTCCAGTAGATTGGTTCCCGCTCTTTTAGCTCTACTCACGAGAATGCTCTCAGGGTTAGCCTCGTCTCTGTTGCCCAGGAGGTAGCCAACGTTACTAAGATTGAACATCAGCGGCAGCACGCCAATCTGTACGAAAGTGAGCAGTAGGGCCATTACAATTAGGTACGTCATTCTTTATCCCTCAAAATTTTGATTTTCTCTTTCTCCGACGAGGCATACTAGTTGGTGCCTAATGTCTGCGCAACTGAGTAAGCCGCGTTGGTCAGCTGTAAGTTGGTCAGCTGCAAGAGGAGCCGCATCAGTGCAGCAATATCGTGCGAAGAGCGCAGATGGTTTGATCGCTAGCGGTGTTCTTCATTATTGGTTGTCAGAGTCATGTTGGACGCGGTGTAGAATATTTACGCGGTAACCAACCCCCGGGCAGACATCAGCTTTTGCAAGGCAGCCAAATTACTTCTCAACTTGCTCAACCACAAACATCTTCCACTGACCGTCATCATCTTTAAAAGAGTAGAGGCCTCTGCCGGAAAATAACAGGTCGTCCTCGGCGTTGAATCGAGAGTAAAGAACATCTGCCACATAGGTATTTTCCTCACGTCGTATTGTGATGTTGTCAACGGTGCTATAGGCGTAACCCTCCTGAATGTCAGCTTTCATGTCACGGTATTGTTCTGCTAATTCCGCTTCGTTAGTAAAAGTCCTGTGTGCGGGAATGATCCCAAGGAGTTTCATTTTGAACGTCACTGGATAGGTGAATTTATTTGTTATGGCTGCAATGTCGCCTTCAATAAAATCTGCTACGTAAGCCTTATACGTCTTTGTGATGAGCGCTATGTCGGAGCCTTCATTTGCCATTACATTGGCAGATGCGCTGGCGAATAGGGCGAATAGGGTAAGTAGGGCGATTGTTATTCTTCTCATTGGGACCTATTTGTTATTGTTTGATTAAGCACGACGGTGACACTGTTTGCGTGGGCAACACCGCGCCTTAGGTCGACTTTTTCGTCTTGGTTGACGATCTTTTCTTATAACAATTTTTGTAGCTTTTGCTGACACACGCTCGTGCAAGCGATTGCGCATTGGAGAGTTCCTGTGCAGTCATTTGGCTGGCAATGATGGCCTTATTCTCGTTCGCTTGCCGGTCGCCATTAGATGCCGCGATATTCCACCACATGTGCGCGTAGACATTGCTTTGGGTAACGCCCTCGCCGTTGGCAAACATAACCCCAAGGCCGTATTGCGCCTTCGGGTTGCCCTGCTCGGCGGCCAGTCGATACCACTTAACCGCCTCGAAATCGTCCTCCAAAACGCCTTCGCCGTTGTCATACATAAAACCTAGGAAATTTTGAGCGCGTGCATTGCCAGCCTGAGCCAAAGGCCGCCATTCGGCTAAGGCGGCTTTGTAATTGCCGGCTTGGTAGGCCGTGACGCCTTTATTGAAGTCAGCACTCCATGAGGCTGGCGTCGCAAAAGAGCAAGAAAGGAGGACGATGAGGGTAAGTTTCTTCATGATGGCGAATCTTTTGTTATTTTTTTTCGACTATAGCAAAGATAGGTATTCAGGTGTTCACGCAACTTTTACGTTTGCCCAAAAGTTGTCTCCTAACGGCATTTTCTTACCTGCATTGGCAGGGAATAGGAACTGTTACTTGAGGTCAGAAAGTACTCTTCGGTACACTCTCATAATAACTGAACATCATTCATTGACTCGCGTTGAATGCGTCGGGCAGATTAGCGTCTTCAAATTAAAATCAGCGAGTTGGAAGTAGGACCACTATGGCTGAGTCGAAAACAGTAGATTATGGACCCTCCTTGTTCAGAGCAGTTCTGACATGGGGGGTTTACCCTTTGTGCGTCCTAGTGCCTTTCGCTGTGGCATTGATCATCATCGACCCAGGCAATCCCGCGGCTGTTCTTCCCCTTGGCGTTTTAAGCTTATTTACCGCTGGGATAATGGAGTGGGTGCATCCGCACACTTTGCAATGGCGAAAGTCATTCAACGATATCCGTACTGACATAATTCATCAGTTTTTGTCGCTGCCGTTGTCATTGTTGCTTCGAGCCGCGCTAATTTATTTGTTCTTCACAGCCATTACTTATCCAGCGGCGGCCTTTGCGTTAATAACCTGGCCAACGCAGTGGCCACTGTAGTGCGAAGTGGCGCTGGGTCTTGTAGTAAGTGAGTTTGGCACTTATTAGCGGCGCCGCATTTTTCACGAATGGCACCTCACGTGGAGTTTTCACTCGGTACACCACAGTTCAAGACGGCTATATTGCTATTGCAGTGTTGCTGTGGTCCTTGCGCGCACTCGAACGTCTCCAAGGGCAGTTGCTGCAATTGGCAGCATGGGCATATGTAGCTGGGAAGTTCTAGACTTTGGTCTTTGTGCGCTTAGATCCCGCTCGAGACACAAGCGAGCCTGTATTTGCTTTGACCCTTCTGCTTGCTGAAGTCTTGGTAGGGTTGCTAATTGTTGGGTTATGTTTGCGGGCTGGCACCGCTGGGTCATCAAGGTAAGGTGGCCACAACGCGCCAATTCCTCAGGGTGTTGGCGCTGAAACAAGGCTAGGCTTTGCTTGCCCGGCACTCAGCCAGCTGAGTTATTCTGACTTTAGGTGGTTAAAAACTTGTTCTAGTGCTGAAGGGGACCCCATTGAGCCGTCGCCGGATTTTGGCATGTCGCCATTGTTAAAGTCTGCCAGCGTCGCCTGACCATCTCTAATGTTTTCAGGTACGGGCGCATTCTCCACACCCTCCAATTCAGTAGCAAATAGTGGTGCGGACCGCGCCCAATTCAGTTGCGCGAAATAACCCCCGCCAGCCTCGTGAATGCTCGCTTGTGCCTGACAACTTGGATGTGCAAGCCATACGACCATTGCCGATACCTTGTCAGGAGAGAGCCGTTGCATAACTTCAGCGGGCGCGCCGCGGGCGGCAGGCTTGCCTTGAGAGACGCGCCGCTCGTTAACAGAAGAGGCAAAATCTTGGGTCATTCTGGTGTCAGCCTGAGGAATCAAGATATTGCACTTAATGTCCAACTTTAGTTTTCGTGCTTCAAACTGGAGCGAGTTAGCAAGCCCAATCAGCCCAGCCTTACTGGCGGCATAGGCTGCCACGCCAGCACCGTACATTGCGGGGGACGATGTCATGATGCAGCGCCCATACTTTTGCGCTACAAAGATCGGCCACGCGGCTTTCATGACACTGAAGACGCCGGTCAAGTTGACATTTATTGTGCGCTGCCAAGATTCGAGGGTGAGTTCAGACCATACTTCTGGCGTTAAGATGCCAGCATTGTTGACCACGATGTCGATGCGCCCGTAAGCCTTCATTGCTGCTGCAATGATCAGTTCACCTTGCTCAACAGAATCATAGTTTGCGGTCGCTTCGCCGCCGGCTGTCTTGATTTCAGCGACCACTTCGTCCGCCACTTTGCCTTCTGCCGCGCCCGTGCCATCGTAGGCACTGCCGAGGTCGTTGACGATGACTTTGCATCCTCGTGAGGCTAAAAGGAGCGCGTGCTGCCTACCCAAACCACGTCCAGCTCCGGTTACTACTGCCACCTGGCCGGTGAAATTTAATTCATCTGTATTGTTCATATGCGCCCGTACTTGTGAAATTTAAAAGAGCGAGAAGTCTAGTGGAATTTGCTAGCACAGTCATTTTGGCAGTCATTTTGGCGAGCATCGATTTGTACAATGCGCAATTCCTTTTTTTAGAGTAATGGCACAGTCAATGGTCTGGTCTTTAATCGAAAGCTAAGACTCAGACTAAGACTAAGGCCAAGTGTCCGGCTAATGTTGTTACATGTCCGCACTTTATAGTCGCGCGCTTCGCAATAAGCTTTGCAGATGCCATGGCGAGTCATTGCTTGTAGGATGTCGGTTTTCCTAATGTGTAAATTGCTATGACCGATCTAATACTCCATCAATACGCTGCGTCGCCATTCTCTGAAAAAGTGCGCTGCTTACTGGGCTACAAACAACAGAGCTACCGTACGGTTGAGATACCCGTAATTATGCCCAAGCCGGACCTTATGGCGTTGACGGGCGGTTACAGAAAAACGCCGGTCCTTCAGGTGGGCGCAGATATTTATTGCGACACAGCAATTATTTGCAGACTGATAGATCGCCTTTATCCGGTAAATTCTGTTTATCCCAATGCGCAAATGGCAACGCTTGGGGCGGCTGCTCATTGGACGGATACATTTTTATTCAAGATCAGTGTCGCTGTAGCGTTTCAACCCAAAGCGCTTGCGGGCAGCGATCTGTTTAATGATCCAGCCTCTGCGGAAGCCTTTATGGCAGACCGCGCTGATTTCAGCAAAGGCTCCACAGAACTAGGTATTGATTTAAGTGTCGCTGAGCCTCATTGGTTGATGCACATGGGACGCCTAGACAACCAACTCGCAACGGCTAACTTTCTAGGCGGTGATGCGCCCAATATTTTGGATTTTTCAACTTATCATTGCTGTTGGTTTGTGTACAAAAATGAAGTGTTGCAAAGTGATTTAGAGGTTTTCCCTGCGCTAGCCCAATGGATGGCAAGAATGGCCGCCTTTGGCCATGGAAACTCAACCTCAATGACTGGCGAAGCGGCCATTGAAGTTGCTCGTAACAGCGCAATCACTGCTGAGCAGAATGTAATAGGTGCAGGTTTATCACAAGGCGACAACGTTGCTGTCATGCCAATCGACTATGGCTTTCAGCCCACCCAAGGAACGCTGTTGCTCGCCTCCCTTGAGGAGTTGGTTGTAAAGCGAGTGGATGAGCGCGTAGGAGAAGTGGCCGTACATTTTCCGCGTCTGGGATTTCAGGTTAACAAGGTCATCTAGTAAGGCGGCCGTTGCGGTTGGATATTCGAGGGATACCTGAAAACAGCTAAGAGTGTCGGTATTAAAGACACCATATCAGATGGCTGGGCTGTGATTCTCTTTGGTTTATTTTGGCTTAAGAGTTGCTAAAGAGCGGCTCTGGTAGTGCTGTTTTGTTGGACTTGCGAAGAAAATATTTGAGGAAACTATTGTGAAAATAGTCATTGTAAGTGGTGGCTTTGACCCACTTCATTCTGGACACATTAATCACTTCGAGGCGGCGAGAGGTCTGGGGGATAAGCTAATAATTGCACTTAATAGTGATGATTGGCTTGCTAGAAAAAAGGGCCAGCCCTTTATGCCTTTTCACGAGAGGGCGGCGATCATATCTAAATTACAGATGGTGGATGACGTTTGGCAATTCAATGATGATGATGAAAGTGCCAGCGCAGCACTTGTTCGGGCCAAGACTGCTTTTCCTGATGCGACTATTATCTTTGGTAATGGCGGGGACAGGCAAAAAGATAATATTCCGGAAATGGATGTAGAGGGCGTTGAGTTTGTTTTTGGTGTTGGCGGCAACAATAAGGCTAATTCTAGTAGTTGGATTTTGAAGGAGTGGCAGCAACCCACTAAATCTAGACTGTGGGGTAAATACAGCGACTTGTTCCGCGATTCGGCTGTGAAAGTGAAGGAGCTGATAATCGATCCTGGCAAGAGCATAAGTTATCAGCGTCATTTTAAACGGAGTGAAGTCTGGTTCGTGAGTAAGGGGCAATGCTCGGTCAAACATGGCGCAGATACGGATAACCCAGAGTTATTCGATGTTATTGATTTACAGACTGACGAAGTGATAAGAATTGGTGTTGGAGAATGGCATCAAATAATCAACGATAAAGATAATCCGCCATGCCACATTATTGAAATTCAATATGGCGAAGCAACCTCAGAAGATGACATAGAACGTCGTTTGTAGGCGCCTTATGTTGAAGAGAGGGTGGTGGTATGGACTCGCGTTACCCACTCTGCTCTAAGCGCTGCAAGTTTTTGGCCGATTGTTAGTTGCGCAGCTAAATAACTGCGTCGTGCATTACTAGGTATTGCTCGCTAATGGCAGAATCTAGTGGTGTTTTTTCGGCGGGCGGTTTAAGACTGTGCGAACAGATAAGGCAACGTAAAGCCATTTTCTGAGCCCAATATTCCGCTAGAAAATAAAATTATAAGGACAGTGAGTTAGATGAAACAGTTAACCGCGGCTTTGCTCTTGTTGTTGGCGAGCGCCACCGTCTTGTCCAGTACAACGCTAGCACCTGAACCCGAAGGGGCGAGCGAGCTAAGCCTTCTTGTTTATAACACTCATGGTCTGCCTGAGCTCATTGCACGAGATGATCCAAAAGCAAGGTTCCCAAAGATCGCTCAGCTGACCACAAAATATGATTTGTCCTTGTTGCAAGAGGACTTTGCTCACCATGATTTGCTTTTGCAATATTTGGAAAGACCACTGAGCGTAGTTCGAGGTAACGATGTGCATACGCCTAAGTGCTTCCTATGTTCAGAGTCTGGGCTAACACTTATTTCCAACTTGCCTGCCGATTGGACAGTTCACATCTCGTTCAAACCCTTTAAAACATGCTCGGGTTGGCTGACCAAGTTAAACGATTGTTTTGCGCAAAAGGGGTTTCAGTTAGCGACCTTAGAAAGCGCTGATGGCCGCCGCATTTATATTGTGAATACCCACCTCGATGCGGGGCGGAGTGAGCTGGATAGGCAAGCAAGGGCATCTCAGCTAAATCAAATTGCGCATACATTAGAAGCTGAGGCTGGTAACGATGCGGTGCTGGTTGCGGGAGATTTAAATCTTGATTGGGCATCTTTGCAGGACAATGAGTTGCTGCAAAATTTCGTTCAGCGTTTGAACCTTGTGCTCGCACAAAAAGGCGGGGATGCCTCAAATGATTGGACAACACTAGATTACGTTTATTACCGCAGTAGTGAGAAAACTAGTCTAACGTTGGGCAGTGCGGGCGAAGACGCCGAATTCACTGCCGATGGAAGACCTTTGAGTGATCATCCGGCGCTTTTTACAAACTTCATTATTCGATGAAACGATGTGCACCACGCTTACCGCTGTTTCTGATGGGTACCTTCGCTTGAGGATTCGAGAAAAAGAATGCGCAAATTGCCTCCAGTCCAAAGCGACACTGTTTAGGTGCAGGTATGAAAATCTGGCTTGGCTGTTCCTATGTGAGGAGTGCCTTGTGCTTGCTAAACGCGAACACGAAAACACCTACGTTTATGGCGGTACTTGGAAGGGAAAGAAGAAGTAGAGCAATTTTCAATACGTTCTATCGCCTCTAAAGCCCTCTCAGCACCAATTTTTGAGCGCATTTAGAGCAGCAAGGCAAAAGATTTTAAGTCCTTAAGTTTACGTAAAACGAACCGATTATTATAAGAGGCGGCAAATAGTTGCCGGTTGTGCAGATCAGGGGCTATGGCTTGCCGTTCGTGCAGCTTTCGTCAGACCAGTGAGATACGCAACGTTTGGTCTAATAGGGGAAAAGATACTTTGTCGCTAATCGTGCATACCAATTCTGGGTCCTTGAAGGCCCAAAGTGCGTTGGCGGCCTCCAAGAATGAACTTCAGACCGCTATGGAGCGGTTGTCTTCGGGCAAAAAAATCAATTCTGCCTCGGACGATGCAGCCGGTTTCGCAATTTCGGAGCGTATGACCGCGCAAATCAAGGGCCTGAATATGGCGGTGAAGAACGTCAATGACGCGCAATCACTGCTAGATACCATCGAAACAAGATACGCGGATCAATCCGACTTGTTGCAAAGAGTTCGAGAATTATCTGTCCAGGCGGCCAGTGACACAAATTCGCAAACTGATAAAGCGTATCTGCAAGTCGAAGCTGATGCCTTAGTCGCCGAATTTCAGCGGATTAGCACTCAGACAACCTTTAATGGCCACGCCATCAGTAGAACAAATACTTTTCAAGTTGGGTCAGAGGCCGGGCAGACAATTGACGCCACCAATATTAATCACAGTAGCTTTTCAGGCAGCGTTTATGGCGTAGCTACCCAAAGTTATGTCGCAGGCACCACGTCCCTTGACGTGGTAGGTCTCAGCGCAAAGGGGCCATTTGTCGCTGGAGACATGATCATCGCTGGGTTGGAAAATCCCGAAACCCTTTACTACATAAGCGGTGTCGGGTCAGCAAGCACAAATGCAGACGGTACATTTAGCCAAAGCATTACCCTGAGTTCTGGGGTCGCAACTAATATCGATGCGGACTCAACGATTATAGGGGCAGTAGGGCAATACGACCCCGTAAACGGCTTCGTACTTGGCGGTAGAG
>ENA-OQVM01006813-OQVM01006813.1-marine-metagenome-genome-assembly--contig:-NODE-6813-length-10188-cov-5.330037_pt1 | contig 10188 bp, 10 predicted proteins | sample MGYA00237776_ERZ505498 | MGnify/ENA primary metagenome ERZ505498 (study PRJEB26159, sample SAMN06265151) | marine metagenome | isolation source: Helgoland LTER site | place: Germany:Helgoland, sampling... | reverse complement strand
TCGGCCATATGTTAGCCTAGGCTTTTCCGAGTTATGTCGAACGCAAGCTCAATTCGTTGTCTTATCACTGCGGGCCCAACCCGTGAATTTATCGATCCGGTGCGCTTTTTGAGCAACCCATCTACCGGTAAGATGGGCTATGCCCTTGCCGAAGCCGCTGTGGCTGCGGGGTGGACTGTTGATCTGGTCGCTGGCCCCGTCGCTCTCAAAGAGCCTGATGATGTTATTTTGTACCCAGTGGTCAGCGCGGAGGAAATGTTTCACCACGTCGATGCGTTGTTTGATGCCTGCGATGTTTTAATCATGGCCGCCGCGGTCAGCGATTTTCGGCCGGTCAAGCAACACGCACAGAAGCAGAAGAAAGAAGAGGCATCGAAGAGTATCGAGTTTGAGCGCACCATCGATATCTTAAAGACCATGGCCGAGCGCAAAGCACATCAGACCGTGGTGGGCTTTGCCGCAGAGACGGACAACGTCGATGCGTCTGCTCGCGCTAAGTTGGAGGCAAAAGGTTGCGACTGGATTGTGGCCAATAAAGTCGGTGAAGCGGGCGCAGGCTTTGCCGCGGACACCAATAAAGTGACCCTCATCGCAGCGGACGGTAGCTCGCTAAAGATTGGGCCGACGACCAAAGCCGCCATCGCCAAGGAATTGATCCAACTGATTACGCCGAGCGCGACTTAGGCTCCTACTTGTCTTAACCTTACTCCTAATCTTACTCATAATCACCATCCATTTTCATGTCTCCAGTATTTGATCACGAAAAGTTAAACGTCTATCAGCGTTCGTTGGATTTTGTTGAATTTACGGAAGAAGTCTTGGCGAAACTGCCCAAGAGCCTTGCTGCGCACAATCAGCTCGATCGTGCTTCGACCTCGATGCCTCTTAATCTAGCGGAGGGGAATGGGAAATTTACAGGCAAAGATCGTTGCCGTTTTTTTGATATTGCGAGGGGGTCTGCGCTTGAGTGCGCTGCCGCCTTGGATGTGCTAGTTCGTCGCAAGCAACTGGACCAGGATCAGTCAGATTCAGGGAAGCAGATTCTAAAGGAAATCGTTTCGATGATTGTTGGGTTGATTCGTAGTCAAGACGGCGGGAGAGCCTATGAGGATCAGGCAGCATATAATGAGGAGGACTAATGTGACGGTTTGAGTAGGATTAGGATTAGGAGTAAGAGTAAGAGTAGGATTAAGATTAGGATTAGGATTAGAGTAAGATTAGGAGTAAGATTAGGAGTAGGATTAGGAGTAGGATTAGGATTAGGAGTAGACCATAATGAAAAATACTGGACTTGATAAAATACTTGGACGAATCGATGACCTCGATTCAGTCAATCTCGGCATTTTGGTACAACGCTTGGCGCGTGACCGTAAGCTGCAGGAGACGGTGTTTAATACCATTCAAGACGGTATTCTGGTGATCGATTCCGAGGGAGTCGTCCAATACGCCAATGAGGCAGCCTTCAGTCTGATCGGTTTAAAGGACGATGATATCGGCAATACACGTCTGTGGAAGATGGTGCCAGATCTCGCTCGCTCGATGGATTTAGATAAGACGGATACCACAGAAAAAGCCGCGCGAGTGCTTTCGCGTGAGGTCGAGCTGACATATCCGGAGCATCGGTTTGTACGTCTTTATATGGTGCCCATTGATACACAGGTCGGGCAAGATGACAGCGGCGGTATGGTCGTGGTGCTTTCGGATGTGACCGAAGAAAAAGTTTCGATGCAGGAGCGTATCGAGAGCGAGCGTATCGCATCGATCATGCGTCTCTCTGCGGGCGTGGCACATGAGCTGGGCAATCCGCTCAACTCGTTGACGATTCATCTGCAATTGATTGAACGGAAGCTAAACAAGCTGCAGCTGGGCGAAACGGCTGACAGTATGTCTGAATCGCTCGAAGTGTGCCAAGGCGAAGTGAAGCGACTCGACGGGATCATTACGCATTTTCTCGAAGCCGTCCGTCCGCAGCAACCGGAGCTGAACGAACTCGATTTGGTCGAGTTACTAGACGAGGTGTTACGCGTGCAAGAAGCAGAATTGAGTGATCGCCGCTTGGATGTAAATATCGAAGTCGGCCAGGCGATCCCGTCCATTCTCGGCGACCGTGGGCAGATCAAGCAGGTCTTTTTCAACCTGATTAAAAACGCGATGGAAGCGATGCAGCCCGGCGGCAAGCTACGGGTTTTGGCGCGCAGCGATGACGAATTTGTTTATATGCAATTCATTGATACTGGCTCAGGAATCTCAGAGGACGAGCTGTCACGTATTTTACAGCCTTACTACACGACCAAGAAAGAAGGACATGGGCTCGGTATGATGATCGTACAACGTATCATCCGCGACCACGGCGCCCAACTCGGTATCGAATCACGTAAAGGCGAGGGCACCGCGATTACACTGCAGTTCCCTCAGCAGCATCGGCGCACGCGGTTACTTGAGGTATAGCAGTGGATTTGCTGAGAAATAAACTGTGCTATCTGTGAAGGCTTAGGTACTTTAGAATCGAAATTATGCCTTTGTTGTTTTGATTTTTCTATTTTAACCCGATCCAAATGATATGATATATTCAATTTCTAAAAAAATAGCTCTGGGCCTGACTGCTGGTGCTTTACTGCTCACTGGTTGCGGCAAAAAAGCTGAAGAAGCTGCCGCTGTGACGATTCCGGATGCCCCGGATAATGCGATCCAAACAGTAATCCGCGAATTCGCGAAGGGTAATGGCGGTATCCTTTGGCAGGCGATGCCAGCCAGCTACCAGAGCGATGTAAATACGTTGGCTCAGCTCGCGGGCTCTAAAATCGACCCTGAAGTTTATGGTAAGAGCTTTGCGACGATCGCACGGCTGGCAGAAGTGATTGATCAGCAGCAGGCATTGATCTTGAATTCGTCTTTCATGCAAGGTCGTTCAACTGAGGAAATGGCACAGCTTGAAGCCGCGCTACCTTCGATTGTCGGTCTGCTAGGCGCCATCACATCGAGCGAATTGGCTTCGACGGCTGGCTTGCTGAATTTCAATGGCCAAGACTTTTTTGATACAACCGTGTCGCAGTTTACACAATACGCTGAGACTTTGGGACAGTTGGCTGGTGATGAATCGGTACTTTCGGATTATATGAATGCGGTGGTCTCGGTAGTTCAGGCAGATGATATGCAAGCGACTTTGTCGACGACGATTCCTGGTCAAGAGCCACTCGAACAAGTATTTACTAAGGTGGAGCAACGTTGGGTGCCATCTGAGATGGCGAGTGACTGGTCGTCTGAAATCGCTGAAGCGAAGGCAGAACTCGACGCGACTTTTATCGAAGACATGGCCGCACAGAAACCGCAAATTATGAGTGTTCTCGCTATGATCGACGGAGTCTTGGCGCAAATCGCAGCCGCGGAGAATCAACAGCAGTTCGATCAAAGCTTACTGGGTGCGATCCAGATGATGGTGGGCCCAGGATGGGGCGGGAGCGACGCTCCAGTCGCGCCGATGCCGATAGCTCCAGTTATTGCTCCGAGCGCCATCCCTGCGGTGCAGTAAGCTACTGTTTCATTAAACGCTTTCTACAAAAGCCGTGTTCATTTAGGGCACGGCTTTTTTGGTTGTTTGACCAAACGGCACCCGTTCCCGTCACCATGCACTAGCTCAGGATAAACCTGTGGTTCATCATTTATGCACGATCGTGCTTGGTCAGCTTTCCAGTCCCAGCTCTTCTTGCCTCGTCGCCATCAAAGTTCGGCGTCTAAGCTGTAGCCACAGGTTCCAAGCATAGCCTTTGAGGATGATGCGTGCGCGGTCGATCTCGGCTTTACGTAGCTCGAGGTTTTCGTTGGCGATGTTGGAAAGGTCGTCGAGATTGTAGAGATAGACGTTCTCTAGCTTGTTCACTGTCGGATCGATATCGCGCGGCAGTGCGACGTCAATCAGGAAGAAGGGACGATCGGGGCGTTGCTTCAGCGCGGCCGCTAGCGTGTCACGGTCCAGAATCAATCCCGGGGCGGCGGTTGAGCTGATGACGATATCGAAGCGTTTAAGCTGAGCGGCGAAATCGCTTAGCTCAATGGCTGCACCACCAAGGCTGTGGGCGAGGGTATGGGAATTTTCATAAGTGCGACTGGCGACGGTAATGTCCGCTACGCCACGGCTTTTGAGTGATTGCGCGGTCTTTTCCGCGACGTCGCCACTGCCGAGCAGCAGCACGCGGCTGTCGCGCAGGTGCCCAAAAATACGGTTGGCTAGGTCGACTGCGACGTTGCCGATACTGACTTGTCCACGGGTGATGCCGGTCTGAGTGCGAGCCGACTTGGCTGCTTGGAAGCTCTTTTCGAAGAGTCGGTTGAGGACGATGCCGGTGCATTTTGCTGCACGTGCATCGGCATAAGCGTTCTTCATTTGACCGAGGATATCTGTCTCACCAACGATTTGAGAGTCGAGGCCGCTGGATACTTCGAAGGCGTGCTGCAGCGCGTCGAGGTTGGTATGCCAAGAGGAGTGTGCGTCTAGTAGTTCGCGGCTCACGCCGTTGCGTGCGCAGAGGAAATCTCGAACCGTTGCCTCGACGGTCGGGGCACTGGCGAGGCCGTATACTTCAACACGGTTACAAGTATTGACGACGAGACACTCGTAAATGTCATCAAGGGCGTGCAGCTCTTGTTGTAGAGCTGCGGCATTTTCTGGTGTGAGAGCCATGCGCTCACGCACTTCGAGCGGAGCTTGATGGTGTGTGCTGCCAAGCACAAACAGTGACTGCAATACTTCGCTCATTCAGATGTCTGCGGAACTTCTGGGACTTCGGTTGCGATCGTGTCGCGTGCAGATTGCACTGGCCAGAGTGAGGCGAGTGCGAAGATGAAGAGGGCAATGGAGGCGATTGCGTGGCGCCGGGTGACGAGTCGCTTTTGTATCCGTAAAACTATGACAGTGAGATAGCCTGCCCAGACGAGGCATGTGGCAGTCAATTTAAAGATGGGCACGCGCTCGGGGTGGTTGATCCAGAAAACTGCGCCGAAGATGAGAGCCGCGCTGAGTACCACAACTCCAGTAATCAGAAGTCGTCTTGCCATTAAATCGAGTTGCTGAACAGAGGGCAGATGTTGGTAAAGGCCTTTAAATTGTTTGTTCTTCAATCCATGTTGTTGGATTAGAAACATCGCGGATACCAGTGCGACAATTGCGAACATCGCATAACTGAAAATCGCCAGTGCCGCGTGTAACTCAATCCATGGATTGCCACCGAAAATGCCAGGGGGGTAGGGTTGGTCCCAATTTGGAATCAGTAGCGCGGTGCCAGCGAGGAGCCCGGCGAGGCCTGCGGTGAAGAATCCGAGCAGGCGTAGCTTGAAAGCGGGGCCGATGAGGAAATAAAGCAGCACCAGCGACCAAGCGATGAATTGCGAAATTTCAAAGATATTGCCGAGTGGGCAGCCTTTGATTTCTGCGCCGCGTAGATTGAGCCCCAGCGTTTGAAAGAGGAAGCCGCCAATCAGCAAGGTGAACATCGCAGCCCGTGGGTAGGGCTTGCGGATCAGCAGGGCGATGATGCCGAACAGAAAGGCGCTCAAATAAATTGAGGCACCGATCGCAAGCGCTTCGCGCGCAGAAATGACGATTTCTTCAAGCATTACAGTGGGACTGAATTAAACGAAGCCTGCTTACCGTACGACTTGTGCAGGCGGTGTAGCGTGAGCGGTCTCGTAGGCACCATTCTGCCAGGCCTGTACTTTATTGCTCAAGAACTCGATGAATTTAGGGTGATCGTTGAGGCAAGGGATTTGTTCCAGGTCTTCGCCGCCAGCTTCGATAAAGATCTCCCGGCCTTCTTGGGCGATTTCTTCCAATGTTTCGAGGCAGTCTGCGGTGAAGGCCGCACAGATGACTTTGACGCGCTTATTGCCGTCTTCGGCGAGTTGCTCCAGCGTCTGATCGGTGTATGGGTTCAGCCAAGGTTCACGGCCGAGACGTGATTGGAAGGTGATCATGTATTTCTCTTTGGGGATGCCCATAGCCGCGACGAATTTCTCGACGGTCATCGCACACTGGTGCCGGTAGCAAGTGGCATGTGCGGGGTGGCATGTGTTGCAGCAATCTGGGGTGGTCATGCAGTGATTGTGCGATGGGTCACCCTTTACTAGATGACGCTGCGGGATGCCGTGGAAGGAGAATACCAGTTTGTCGAAGTTGCCGTCTTCCAGTGCTGGGCGCGCGCGTTCGACCAGTGCGGCGATGTAATCTGGGTCTTGGTAGAATGGCGGTAGCAGCGTGGTTTTGAGGTCTGGCTTGAGCTTGCGCACCGACTCCATCATGTGCACCACGGCGGTCTCATAGCTGGACATCGCGTAGTGCGGATACATCGGCACGATCAGCACATCGTCGACACCTTGATCGAGCAACTCTTGCAGTGCGCCCTCGGTGGAAGGTGAGCCATAACGCATACCCAATGCGACCGGCACATCGACTTGTTCTGATAGAGCTTTCTGCTGTGCCTTTGAAGTCAGGATCAGCGGTGAGCCGTCTTCGAGCCAGATCTTGGAGTAGGCTTCGGCTGATTGTTTCGGGCGATTGGGCAGGATCAGGCAGTTAACCAGAAACCAGCGAATGGCAAAGGGAGCATCGAGCACACGTCCGTCCATGAGGAACTCGCGCAGGTATTTACGCACGTCGCTGACTTGAGTGGAATCGGGTGAGCCGAGGTTGAGTAGGATGACACCTTGTTTGGACATGCGCATAGAGAAGCGTCTAGGTGGGGGATTTGTCAAACCGAAGTGTCAAAGAGATGCATTTCAAAGCCGAATTTGCGCGGTATGAGTTAACAGTCTAAGCGCGCCATTCTCAGTGGTCGTTTTCGCCGATCCCCTGCCGCCGCCGCGCTTCGATGCATTGCTCGCTGCCTGCTTCAAATCGCCGACATACGCTCGGACGCGATTCATAAATACGGCATAATTCGTCCTCTTTGAGATACGGGCAACGCGTGTGAAACGGCAGCGGGAAAAGTTGGTAGGCTTTGTCCTCTGTTTGAATATACTCAGGCAACGCGCGCGCCTCATGCCGAATCGCTGGTTCGCGCTCTGCATCCGCTTCGCTCGCAAAGATCGGAAAACTTCGGCAGCAGGCGCCGCATTGGGTGCAATCGTATGCAGGTGGTGTTGAGCTCATCGTATGGTAAGGCTTATTGTCTGCGTCTCGTTTGCCAAGCGTCGAAGCGGCACTCCTGTCGCTTTGCTCAGTGGCAGCGCGCGTTAAATCAAGCGACAAGAGTGTCGCTGCCCCCGCAGAACTCCAATTTGTGGGAATGACTACGATTTGTTAAAAGCAAAGCCCCTACGTTGCGGATACAATAAAAAGAAGTTGGAAGTCGAAGCTGAGCCTGTCATGGCTCATGCATAATTTTATGACACAGACTTTACACATCATCACTGGTCCGACTGCAGTCGGCAAAACTGAGTATGCACTCTCTTACGCTGAGAAGCATAATGCCGAGATCGTGTCGTGCGACGCGTCACTGGTTTATCGAGGCATGGATATTGGCACCGCCAAGCCTTCGCCAGCAGAAATCGCTCGTGTGCCGCATCACTTGATTGATGTGAACGCGGTGGAACAGCCCTATCATATCGCTGCGTATGTGCGTGATTCTAAGGCGGCGGTGGCCGACATTTTTGCGCGTGGCAAGTCGGTCGTGGTGGCAGGGGGCAGCGGATTTTATTTAAAGAGCTTCTTCGCGCCGGTGATTGATATTGTCGTGGTTTCCGATGCGATTCGTGCGCAGGTGGCTGAGCTCTATGCGGCTGATGGTTTGGAGGGTTTGGTTGCAGATCTGCGCCAACGTAGCCCTGAGGGCATTGGTAATTTGGATGCGCTGAATCCACGCCGCGTGCTGCGCGCACTCGAGCGTTGCATTGCATCAGGTAAGTCGTTGCCGGATTTGCAAGCCGAGTTTGCCGCACGCCCTGAGCCATTTGCGGACTGCGAGAAGCAGTATATTCTACTTGAGCGTGACCCCGAAAATCTACGCCAGCGCATTGTTCGTCGCGTGGATCAAATGCTGCAGGCCGGTCTCGTCGAGGAGGTCGAATGTCTGCGTGAGCTTGGTCTTGAAAAGAATCCGAGTGCCGTTGCGGCGATTGGATATCGCGAGACGCTTGAGTATTTAAAAGGTGCAATTCAGCTCAAGTCACTCGCTCCGGCGATCGTGCAAAGCACCAATCATTTGGTGAAGAAGCAGGGCACCTGGTTTCGCACTCAGATCCGTAAGCCGGATCAGCTGATCACTTTCTAGTCTGGCTGGAAAAAGAAGGCTTTTCGCCGATTACTGAAAATGGTGTCGGAATCCCCCTGTGCTCTCTGTCACAAATACCAAGTTTTGTAGCGAGCGGGTTTACTCCGCGATTGTGTGTCGCTTTGAGTCGATCTCGGGAATCGCGATCCTAGGATGAACCCAGTCACTGCCGGCAGAGCTGGTCTACCGAACCATTCCGATAAACCAAAAAAAGGCCCACAGCCGAGCAGTTGAATGCTCGGCGGTAGGCCGTGTTGCTCAATTAAGAGTTTTTAATTATGGTTATGGCCTGCGTGTGTGTCGGCCGCTGCTGGTGTCGTTGCCGTTGCGGAAACTGGTGCTGGCTGTGGCTTGACGTATTCAATCGTGGCGCTGTCGCGGAGGCTTTGGATGTAGGCCTGTGTTCCTCCGGCTTTTGCGCTTTCGATCAGTTGGCGAGCCGCCATGCCGGTCTTGATGTTTTCCTTGAGATCTTCAAGTGTCATGCCTTGCGCCGCGAGCTCGGCCTCAAAAGTCATTCCCGCAGGAATGGAGGTTTTGATCTCTGCGATGTTGGCCTCCACTTCTTCGTCTGTAACGATGATGTCTGAGCCTGCGACGGCGATGGAGATGAGTTTTTCGGCAATGGCATTCTTCTCTGCCATCTTAAATGCCTGCGCCTTGATTTCGTCCGAGATAGGTGCTCCCTGAGCTAGCGTCTGATAATGCTGAAGCATCATGTCGGCAATCTTTTGGAGATCCGCTTGGGTGATCACTTCGTCATTCACGCGGATGACGACTATTTCGTCCGCAGCGGGCGTTGCAGCGGACTCGCTGACAGGTGCAGTTTCGAGGTCTGCAGCAAATGCGCTTGCGGACAGTAGTAGGGCAGTTGTGAATAGTGCTTTGAAGGTCTTCATATGAATCAAATTATTCAACGAATGGTTGGTTTTTTTGTTAAAAGGAGCAGTGAGGATCAAAGAGGAATTGAGGAAGGCAAACGAATATGGCTGGTGGTGCCTTCGTCATGCTCGATTGAGCAAAACTAGTTTGGTTGTAGTAAAAACGTTTAAATTGTACGACTTTACTGGCCAAGTCAACGCATCGTCAGGGTGGGGGGTGGTCAGTTTAATCTGGCATTGAGCAAGCTCAATTCATGCCATTCAATCGTGTGGATCGCTTACTGTTTGATCGCTTCGATGTTGATCGTGATGTCGACCTCTGTACCGACAGCGGGCTTGCCGCCAAGGATGCCCCATTCGGTGCGGTCAATTTGTGTGGTGGCTTCCCACCCGGAAAGCTGTGCGCCCCTCATGCCTGGGCCGAAACCTAAGAGATCGACGTTGAGTATTACTTCTTTGGTGGTTTCGAGCATAGTGAGATGGCCCGTTACTTTGAAGCTGTCCTTATCGTCGGTCTTTGCCCAGTGGGTTGATTTAAAAGTAATGAGTGGGTGTTTCTCGGCAGCAAAGTAATCGTCCTGCTGTAGATGAGTGTCGCGCTTTTTATTAGCGGTGTTCACCGAGGGCACTGTGATAATCGCTTCGACGCTGCTGTTGCTAAGGTCGTCACGATCGACGGTGAGGGTGCCTTCGAATTGATTAAATGAGCCGGTCGTTTTGGAAACGAAGTGTCGGATGCTAAATTTGACCGATGAGTGCGTTGGATCGATTTTGTAGATTTCGACTTCTGCAGCAGCGTAGAGGCTGCTAACTGCAAGGGCGAGAGTCAGGAGTAGTGGTTTAGTCATAGTTTAGATGAAATCGGCAAGGTCCTCTTCGGTGCCTTGCGTGGTAAGAATAAAGACTTGTTCGCCTTCGGTCCATACTTTGAAGGCTTGTTGCTGGGCCTCAAAAACTTTGCTTTTCTGGCCCTTGCAAGGGGTGCAGTCGTTGGGGACACGTGCCTTATCCACGGTGATCAAGTGATAGGCTTGGCCGTTTTTGAA
>ENA-OQVM01006811-OQVM01006811.1-marine-metagenome-genome-assembly--contig:-NODE-6811-length-10189-cov-5.052413_pt1 | contig 10189 bp, 7 predicted proteins | sample MGYA00237776_ERZ505498 | MGnify/ENA primary metagenome ERZ505498 (study PRJEB26159, sample SAMN06265151) | marine metagenome | isolation source: Helgoland LTER site | place: Germany:Helgoland, sampling... | reverse complement strand
TAAACCAACTCCTAAACCAACTCCTAAACCAACGCCTACTCCTACTCCAACACCAACACCAACCCCAACACCAACACCAACACCAACACCAATACCAACACCAGTAGATCAAGAGTGTACATATACTGGTGATAGAGATTATAACTCTAATACAAGGCAAAAATATAATAGTTTAAATGATTTTTATAATGAAGTTTTAGATGGTAAAAGAGTTATGTGTAATGATAGTGTAATAGAAAGTTGTGAAACTACATATTCTAAACATTTTGGTAGTAACTATGATGGTTATTGTTTACAAACACAAGGAGATGCTGAGGGTAGAGGTGATTGTCCAGTACAAGATGTTGAAGATGGTCAAATACCAGATGTTTGGTTAATTAATCCAAATAATGCGTCAGATGTTGAATATGCTAAAGAAGCTTGTATGAGTATAACAAGTGGAGATAGTGAGGGTGTAGATAATGGAAATTTTGCATGGGTAACAGAAAAAAATGGAGTGGGGACTTGTAGAAGTTGTGACAATCCACCAGCACCATCACCAACACCAACACCAACACCAACACCATCACCAACACCTACTCCATCACCAACACCTACTCCATCACCAACACCATCACCATCACCAACACCAACACCAACACCAACACCATCACCAACACCAACACCATCACCAACACCTACTCCATCACCAACACCATCACCATCACCAACACCAACACCTACACCTACTCCAACACCAACTCCAACACCATCACCAACACCTACTCCAACACCAACAGTGGAAGATCCATGTCAAAATGTTTCAGGTTTAGGTCCAGATTGGAGAGAAGACCTCGATTCCTATCATAATAATTCTTGTAGTTATGATAAAGCATATAGAGAAGCTAAATATAATGGAGAAAATGTTTTATGTTGTGTAAATGATAAAGAATGTCAAGTAGATAGTAATGCTTGTAAAAAAGCAAAAATACAAGATACAGTAGAAACTAGAGGTAAAGATGTATGTACTAGCTCAAAATATAACAATAGTAGTGGAAATTTTCCAGGACCAAATACAACAGAGGAATATGGCGCAAATGTTGGTTGTTGGTATATAAGTGATACTGACCCTCATTGGTCAAATAAACTTTGTAATGAAGATAATCCTAACGATACTGAAGGGCATGGTTTAGGTTGTTATTATTATTTAGATGGAGGGGCGCCAACACCAACCCCAACTCCTACTCCAACACCAACACGGAACCGATCGTGGAAGTGGCCCTGGCGACGGGCGTGAGAAAAAATATAAACCTGATGCATGGTGCTTTGATCCAAATACTTGGAATATTTCTAATAAAATAGGAGATTGTAATTCTCAAAAATCAATTGATGCATGTTGTCTTGAAAATGATCACAGAGGGCACAATTATATAAGGGATTTAATGAGAATTTTGTAATCGGTGGAGAGCTGAACTATCCCAATTAGCAGGCTTCTAATTGAGAGAGCTGGACTATCCCAATTAGAAGCACGTGTTTAAATATTATTTATCATATTTTATTTAAAACATATTCTTTAGTCCAAGTATCACTATTTTGATCTATTTTAATATTTTTTTTACCATATTTCATATAATATCCATAAGGTCCAATATGAATACAAATGTCTAAGTTTTTATGTTTACATATTTTTTTAGGAAATGCTATAAGTGTTTTAAAATCATCCAAAGTGATATGATCACTTTCAATATTTTTGTATTTTAGATACCCTTGAATATTATAATTTTTTGTGCCATATCTTAAGTATTCGCCATATCTACCATTTTTTAATACTACATCTTTACTTTTATATTTAAATAATATTTTATCATCGCCTGTTGTATCTTTATTACCAATATTCATTTGAGATAATATGACTGGATTAAATGTATTATAAATTTTTTTAATAATATCATACCAATCCATTTTACCATTTGATACTAAATCTAAGTCATTTTCAACATTTGCTGTAAAATTTGTATTTAACATATCTGGAAATACACCATATAAGTATCCATTAACAAGATTACCTAAGTCTGTAACAACAATTCTTTTCTTTTGTATAGTAGATTTAATAGTTTCATCATAAGTATCTATTTTATCATTTTTTAAAGACATACATTTTTGTGTTTTTTCAATAGGATCAATATCCATATTTAATGTATATTTGCGATTATATAATGTATCTATAAGATTAGCGTAAGTAGATGGTCTACCAATACCGCAATTTTCAAGTTTTTTTACAATAGTAGATTCATTAAAATATTGTGGTGGATTTGATTCTACATATTTACATATTGCATCTTTAAATTTTACCATATCAATATTTTGATATACACTTAATTCTACACGTTCTAAATCTTTACCTAAATATTTAAGATATCCATCAAATTTTAAAGATTTTACTTTTGATACAAAATATCCATATTCCATTAAAGTATCATTACTCATATGTAGTGTTAATATATCAAATAAGGCATGTTTCATATGTGACATTATTGTAATACGTTTAATTAATTCATACAATCGTTTATCACAATCTTTATAATTATCACTAAGTGTATCATTTAAATTTGTTGGTCGGATAGCTTCATGAGCTTCTTGTGCTCCTTTTACTTTTTTACATTGAATATTCATATAATATTCTTTACCATAGTTTTCAGTAATATTTTTTTGTAGACATTTTTTGAAATCATCACTGATAAATGTTGAATCAGTTCTCATATAAGTGATTTTACCATTTTCATATAATTTTTGTGCTATATTCATAGTCATTTTAACTGGAAATCCAAGTTCATTTTGTGCTCTTTGTTGTAATGTTGATGTTATTAATGGTTTTGGTGAATATGATTTTTCTTCACTCGTATCACGTTTTGTAATTTTAAAATTTTTGTTATTAATTATAATATTTAATATTTCTTGAATCAAATTATCATCTATATCTTTATCGGTAAATTGGAACTGTGATGGTAAATTTATATCATCTGAATACATATTACTATCAAGTTTATAATTGTATTTGGGTTCGTATTCCACAATCTTTTTTTGATGATCAATTAATAAATTTAATAAACAACTTTGAACTCTACCTGCTGATAAACCTTTAGCATCAGTTTTAATGTGTTTCCATAACAATGGTGAAATTTTATATCCAATATATAAATCAATAAATTGTCTAGCACGTTGAGCATTGACACTATGCATATTTAATGTTGTTGGATTTTCTAAAGCATTTTCAATTGCTCTTTTGGATATTTCATTAAATTTAATACGATTATTTTTAGTATAATCTAATTTAAATAAATTACCAGTATGCCAAGCAATAGCATCACCCTCACGATCATCGTCTGCCGCTAATACAATATCACTATATTTAATATTTTTCAATTCTTGAACAATTTTAGGATTTGAAATTTTGTATATTGGTTCAAAATCATTATCTATCATTTTATCTAGTTTAGTAGTATCTAGACCATTAATATGACCAAAAGATGAACGAACAACGACATCTTTTTTAAAGAATGTTTGAATCTTTTTTGCTTTTGCAGGAGATTCAACAATTATAAGTTTCATATTATTTATATTAATAATATTTAGAATTTTAAATATCAAATTTTTTATAATTTAAATCTTGGTGAAATATACATAATATATGTAATCGTTAATATACCAATTATACTAATAAAAATCATTTGATTATTGGTTATATTTAATTTAGTAGTAATTTTATTAAAAAGTGTCCATATAAATATCCATAAAAATAATACGAGAATAAAATTTATTGCATGAACAAATATCATATATTTAAAAAGATATAATAAAATATTAATAAAAATTTTAATAATTGGTTAAAATGGACTGAAGAAAATATATATAAAAATGTAGATATCAAGTTTATATAATAATATATATATATATATATGAATAAAATATTGATTTGTGGAATTATTGTATTTTTAATAATTATTATATTTATTATATTTATTTGTATATATAATTTTAATTATAATTTTAATTATAATATTGATGATGTTACAAAATATACTTACTATATAAATTTAAAACATAGAAAAGATAGAAAAGAAGAAACTGTAAATGAATTAAAATCATTCGGTATAAATAATCCTATTAGATTTAACGCTATTAAAGATGAAAATGGTGCTATAGGTTGTAGTAAATCACACTTAGAAGTATTAAAAATAGCACGCAAAAATAATTATCCATATATATTAGTCGTTGAAGATGATATTAAATTTTTAGATCCAAATTTAACAACTAAAACATTATATAATGTTTTAAATTCAAATATTGAATGGGATGTTATTTTATTAGGTGGAAATAATTATCAACCTTATACAAAAATTAATAATGATTGTATTCGTGTTGAAAATTGTCAGACATGCACTGCTTATTTAATAAAACAAAATTATTATGATACATTAATAAATCATTGGGAAGAAGGCTTAAAAAAATTAATAGAAACAAATGATGTATCAACATATACAGTAGATCAATATTGGAAAATATTACAAAAACGAGATAATTTCTTATTATTAACACCTCTAAATGTTGTTCAAAGAGAAAGTTATTCAGATATAGAGAAGGGTAATTTAAATTATCAAGAAATTATGACAGATTTAAAATAATATTATATATAATATGAAATATTTACATTTTAAAAAATATAAAAAATTTTATATTATATTAATACTATTAATACTATTAATAGTATTAATATATTATAATTTTAATAATTATATAGAATATAATAAAGTATTCTTATATTGGGAAGGTGATATATCTCAAAAAAGATTAGATATACTAAAAATGACCATACAATCTATTAATTATTTCAATAAAGATAAAGATATATATTTATATACTAATTCTTTATATAATGATGACAGATTAAATAGTATTAAAAATATATGTAATATCACTAAATATACATATGATGATCTAGTGAAAGATACACTATTAGAAGATAATATAAAAGTTAAAAATATATATGAAAAAGAAATAAATAATGGTAGAGTTTTTTGTGATTTTTTTAGATTTGTAATATTATATAAATATGGTGGTACGTATACAGATACGGACAACGTATGTTTTCGGAAATTCAAAAAAATGAATAATATAATATGTAGAACATATGATCCACATACAGCAGTTTATGATAGAATACCAGATGATGAATGTATTCCTGGCAAATATAAATATAATCAAAAATATACAAATATACCTTTTGCTATAAGAACTGATTGCTGGATAAATATGATACCAAAAAATAATTATTTAAAATTAATATTATCAAGTGAAGAATTATATAAACATAATAAACCATTATATATTAATGAAGATACTGGAAGTTGGCAAGGTTTAATATTAAGAACTGCATATAATAATATCGATGTTGTTTCAAAAGAAAATATATTTGGTTTAACTTTAATTTATTTTTATGAAACTTTTATTGCAAATTCTAGTGAATGGGATAAATGTACTAAGGGTGGTGAAATGTGTGAATTATATGATAAATTACCAAATATTAAAGAACATAATTGGGGACAATATAATACTGATAAGTTAACAAGTATAAATTTATTAAATAAAATTAAAGATATATTTCCAACATCTTGTTTCATATGGTATGGAGACAAAGATTCAAATGAAGAATTATTTAATACAAATAATAAAGATACAGATAAATTAAGAATTACTAGTTGGATATGGTTTTATCTTAAAGAAAAAATGATAAATTAAATACTAAATTTTACATATTCACATGGACTTAATTCTGGATAAATACTTTGTATAAATTCTTTTAATCGTTTACCACTATTTATAGTGCCATAATTATTTTCATAATATTTACGTGGTGTATAATTATCATAATTTTTTAATAATTTTTCTGCTTGTTCCTTTATATTACGTTCATTAAAAAACTCCCCTGTTTTATCATTAACATATTTCCACCCACCTAAGATATTTTCATTTACAAATATAGGTTTATTTAAACATAAAGATTCAGTTATTATTCTAGGGGAAGCATCTTCTAAATTTGGTAATAACATAAATTTACTCATATTTATTTTTTCTATAAATTTATTAAAATTTAAAAAATCAGTTGTTTCAATATTTTCTTTCTTTTTAATATTAATTGAACAATTACCTCTACCAATAATTAAACCTTTTAAATTTAAGTCATCGCTTAGAATTTGAATAGATTTTTCTGCTAATGGCCAATTTTTATTATGTCCATGCCATTTTACTTCACATTCTTCATTATCTATTGGTTGAACAGCAATATAATCATATTTTATTTGAATATTCTCTGGTTTTAATCTTTCTGCATTAAAATCAGATTCAGATAGTAATATTTTTGGTATATTACCTTTAATATATTTATCTGGTTCTCTAAAACAATGACACCATCCTAATACATAATCTTCTATATATTTATTATTAATTTTAATATTTTTTTCAAGATGACAAGAACCTTTATTATTATCACAAATTCTTGGAAATGATAAATAACTACTACAACCTATAAATTTAATCCCTTTATTAATATATTCTAAGAAATCTTTTTTGTTATTATCTATATGAGCCACAATACATAAAATATTTATATTTTTGTTATTTTCATCTATTAAATTAACAAATGGCCACTTTACATTAGGTATATCTTCCGGTTTTATTGTGTTTGATATTGTATTTGATATTGTATTACTATTCTTAATATTTAGTATACATATATATACAATAAGTAATACAATTAGTAATATAATTAGTAATATAAAATAGTATGTAGTATTTATTTTTTTCCTTCTCATATAATAATTAAATATTTAAAATAATATTAAAATATATTAAATATATATGGATAATATATTAGTAATTGAAAGTAGTAGTGATAGTGAATATTCAGATAGTAGTAGCGATCATGATTTACGTGAAGAAATCCAATATGAAAATACACATTTTATGAATCATGTGGAAACAAGTGTTTATAAAACTAATCGTGATAAATACTTTACAAAAGACATTGAAAGTAGAAGTATATTAATTGATACAAATAATATTCAAAAAATGAGTAATTTTAATACAAATGATTATACTTATAATTTATTTAGTCAAACTAATACTGAAAATCTAAATACTACAGGTGGATATGGTTCATATAAAAATGTTATTGGTTTTAGATTAATAAGAGCAATTATACCAAATACAGCATATACAGTAAATGATATGAATAACAGTATCGTATATAGTACAACAAGTGGAACAATTGAAACAATTACAATTACATTAATTAAAGGTTATTATACATTAAATAATTTAGCAAATGCATTTACTAATGCATCATATACTATAGATACAGGAAGTGTATCGTCTGACAATAAAATAACAACATCAAATGTAACTATGCTAACACCAGCAAATCATAAATTTAAGTTTCAATGTGATAATACAAGTGTTAATTTTAAATTTTTATGGGATACAAGTGATAAGACAAAAAATGCAGCACGATTATTCGGATTTTATCCTACAACATCTGCTAGTGCAACATCCCATACATCAGAGTTTGTTCCAGATATGAGTAATCATTTTGTTGATATAGTAGTTGATGAAATACCTAAAATAGCGTGTAAAGATAATTCTACCGGAAAAAATACAATAGAACGAATATATATGAATAATGATTATGGTTCAATGAAAATTCATGAAAGTATAATCTATGGCAAACAAAATTATTTTTATCCTATAACATTAGAAAAGTTAAGTATTAAATTGTATAGCGATGATGGAAAAACATTATATGATTCTCAAAATGCAAATCATAGTTTTGAATTTGAAATAACAACTCTAAAAAACCTTGAATTAGTCGTATAATTAATATATATATTTAATATACTATATCTTATGAATTATAAATATATTGGTATAGGATCAATAATATCAATACTACTACTATATTTATATTTTCGTTTTGGTAATAATAAAGCAATAGAAATTGAAAAACGAACAGACGAGGATACTAAATTATTATTCCAAAAATTACAAAAAAATGATAAAGTATTAAAATTATTATTAAGTCATACTATTAAATACCTTAAAAAGGACAAATACAGTGATAAACAATTATTAGATAGATTAAATAAAGATTCATTATTTAATAAAGATTATGAAACAGTTAGAATATTAGTAGATACACATAATATATTACATAAAAATACTAATAGTTTTGATCCTGGGAATTATGTTTTTGATTTAGATTCTGGAACAGATAATATTACTGGTGGACTTGGTAGATATAAAAATGTTATTGGATTTAGATTAATACATGCTATAATGCCTAATGCTGCTCATATTGTAGATGAAACTAATAATATTATTGTATATAAAGCAGACACTGCTATTCCAGGTAGTGAAAAAGTAGTAGTTACTCTTACACTACTATTTGGATATTATACACTTGATAATTTAATAAATGCATTGCCAGTTAATTTGGGGGATCAAACAAATGCAAGTGATAATAATAATATGATAATAAAATCTAATGTAACATACAATTCAACAACTCATAAATTTACATTTCAATGTAATAATAGTTCAACTTCTTTTTATTTCGATTGGAATACAAATTCAATTACAAGAAAAGCTGCTAAATTATTTGGATTTTATGTTGATGGACCAAGTACTACAAATAGCGCTACTTCCCATACATCAGATATTGTTCCAGATATGAGTATACATTATACTGATTTAGTTGTTGATGAAATACCTTATATTGCTTGTAAAAATAATCCAAGTGGTCATCATGTTATAGATAGAATACCATTAAATGTTGATTATGGTTCAAATATATCATATGAACCATATAGAGACCCATATCAAAATTATTTTTTACCAATCAGTTTAAACAGATTAACTATAAAATTATATGAACCAATACAGGGACATTACTATAATCCACAAGATTCAGATCATAGTTTAGAATTTGAATTAACTATGATAAAAAATGAAAAAAATGTTGGTTTATTTAATTAATATTATTTATCTTATAATTACTTTAAAATATATCAACATTATTTCCTCCATCAATAATTCGCAGAATTCCTGGTGCAAAACTATCTATCCCTCCGCTATGACCAGCATAAATATAACTAGTGGTTTTACTGGATTTAAAATACGGACTGATATAATAAGTAGTCCCAGCAGTTAATCCTGTTAAATACCACATACACGACGTAGGGTCTTGATCCAGTCCATTATCAAACTTATATCTATGCTGTGTCTGTGAAGTCGCAAAAAACTTAAAGTTAATATAATCATAGAGAGCCCCATAAAAAAGCTTACTACTATAAGCAGCAATAACGGCATAAAATTCTACCATGACGTTCGCAGACTGAGCGACGAATGATGTTCTGAAATTAGAAGAATACTCAATATAAGTAGTACCGATATCACGACGCATATAAGTCTGTTGTATCTTAGTCGCTAATACTCCTCCTGGTATAGTATTAGTAGCACTACTTAAATCAAGATAAGTCGCAGTTGTAGGTTTATTATTATAATTACTACCAGTTAAATTAGTAGCGGCACCACTATTTAAAAAAGTTATACCAGTTTGATCTGATATACTTGTATCTAATTTAAAAGTAGTCCCTGATAATCCTATATTAGTTCCAGCACTATATGTTGTATTAGTATCTGGTGTAGTAATTGAACCTCCTAGTGATACAGATGTGCCATTAATTGTCATACTACTATTTACTAGTTTATCATTTTCTATATTGCCTGCTAATTTATCATTTGATATACTACCAGATAACATATCATTTGTTACACCACTATTTTTAATACTAATTTTACCATTAGTATCATGTTCAATACTTGTATCATCAACAATTGCTGAAAAAGTTGTGCCAGTTAGTGTTATACCACTACCATTAGTATATGTTGTATTAGATGTATTTATTGAACCACCTAGTGATACAGATGCACCATCAATTGTCATACTACTATGTTCTAATTGATTGTTTGTTATATTGCCTGCTAATTTATCATTTGCTATACTACCAGATAACATACCGTTTGTTACACCACTATTTTTAATACTAATTTTACCATTAGTATCATGTTCAATACTTGTATCATCAACAATTGCTGA
>ENA-OQVM01006805-OQVM01006805.1-marine-metagenome-genome-assembly--contig:-NODE-6805-length-10198-cov-4.142081_pt1 | contig 10198 bp, 8 predicted proteins | sample MGYA00237776_ERZ505498 | MGnify/ENA primary metagenome ERZ505498 (study PRJEB26159, sample SAMN06265151) | marine metagenome | isolation source: Helgoland LTER site | place: Germany:Helgoland, sampling... | reverse complement strand
AGTATGATGGTAATGAATGAGGCTGTGACGGCTGTTTTTAATTTCATAGTTTTGTAATATTAGAACTTTTTCTGGGCGAGGATCCTATCGGCGGTGGCTGCGCGGCGGATTTCTGATGAAATGAGTTGCTTGCACCGTCATGATACGCACGGGGAACGAGAATATTGCGAGAAAAATGGCCGTCTGTGGCGGAGTGAATGTTGAATTTGGAATGAGGAAGTCCAGCAGGATGTGTTCCCTGCACTCTCAGTCCCTGGCGAACGTCCCTTGTTTAAGAAATCGGATGGTGTGGGCGATGGCGTGCTTGTTTTTCATCAGGTAAGGGTGGGTGGCATGGATGGTGATGTGCTCTTTCATGCCTTCGACCTTGGTGTTTTCCACCGAGACCTTGCCGTCGTCCTTGCCTTTGATCATCTGGCTGTTAATGCCATTGATGCTGCGATCCCCGGCGATAATACCGCATTCAAAGTTTACTTTTCCGAGTTGATTGACGGTTGAGTTGGGATCAGTTCCCAGCTCGTTTCCGGCAGAGCCGTTGATTTTTTTGTAGAGTTTCCAGTGACCAATCTTGTCAGTGACCTCACTGCCGCCATTGGGCGGGCCGAGCATGACCACTCTGCCCAGTTGCTCCGGCTGCTTGTCCTTGAAATAGTATCTGACAAGAATTCCGCCCAGTGAGTGGGTGACAAAATGGATTTTGGGGCAGCCTTCCAGTTTTGGGTTCTTCAGGGCTTCCCCAATGGCCAGTTCGCTCAGTTCTTCAATGGTAGCCGATCTGGATGGGTAGGACTGGTTGACGACGATGAATCCTTCTTTGCTCAATTCACCCGCCAATTGATCCATGCTGCCAGAGGTTCTGAATAGTCCGTGAAGCAGAACCACACCCTCGGGCTTTTCAGCGGCACACACAGGCAAGTGGAGGGCGAACCATGAGGTGAGGATAACGAAGAGGTGTCTCATGTGGAGTGAATGTTGAATTTCAGCACGATGGGTTCGTAAATCCTCAACAGGCGATCATTTTACCATGCGGCTTACCTCAACTTCAACTGCTAACTTGAACTTGGTCCGGAGGATCATTCACCCTTCAAGCCCTGCTTCTGCGCGGGTTGCAGGCCAGGGCGCCCGGGCCGGTGGGTTTTTGGATAATTGTCGCTGCCTTTGGCTTCGGTGACCAGTTCCTGGCAGCGGGCGCGTAAGCGGGTGAAGATGTGTTTGTGCTCGGCAGAGTTGGCAAGGTTGGTGGTTTCGCCGGGGTCTTTTTGGATGTTGTAGAGCTCCTCGTAGATCGGTTGTTCGCCGCGGATTGAGGCGGTCAGCGCGATGTGGTGGGGTTTGTCCTTCTTTTTATCAAAGTAGCGGATGTATTTGAAGCGTTTGCCACGCACGGCTTCCATGCGTGGGTAGTTCTGACCCATAAACATATTTTCAGCGAAGAAGTCCTTGCCGATCTGGGAGTAGAGGCCTCAGTGGATGAAGAGGCCGAATTTATCCTGATCGAGCCAGTCGGCCCGGCCAGGAGTGGAACTCGTGGGAGCAGATGGTGCGGCTGCGTTGAGTAGCTCGACCTCGGTGAAGTAGGCGCCGCCGGTTTCGCCTTTGTCATTGGTGAGCCAGGTGGTCAGCGTGGTTTTGCCGGCGGGCAGCTCGAGGGTGAAGATGGCTTCTTTGGCGCCTTGTTTGACGGCGGCTTCTTTTTCAATGCCGGCGATCCGGAGCTTTGCCTTGATCGCGACGAGGGGTTTATCGGCTACTTCAGGGAACTGGCGCAGGGTGAATTTGTAGGTGCCTGCTTTGACGACGTTGACGTTCCAAGGGCCGGTGATTTTTTTGAGCTGGTTGATTTCACCAAAGTTCCACGGTGGGTTGCCCTGGGGGAGGAACCAGTCTTGGGAGCAGAGGTGGGTGGGGTTCTCGGCGGGGTTGCCGAGGTCGTATGAGGCGGGGGTCATTTCTGATGAGATCGATTGCCAGTGTTTGTCATAAATAGCGCGGAGCTCGGCGACGACTTCCGGGTGCTTATCGGCTATATTGCGGAGTTGCCCAGGGTCGTCTTTGAGATGGTAGAGGTTCTCACCCTCGATGAGTCTCCAATCACCTTGGGCGACACAGGAGCTAAGGTAGGGCACAGGCTGACTTACGAAGCGGGGGCCGCCGTGGAGCTGGGTGATGTAGTGATCTCGTGGAGCTTCAGCCTCGGCTGATTGAAGAGCCTTCGTGAAGGAGTTGCCATCACGAGGAATACTCTCATCCAGGGCGAAGCCACAAAGATCTGCGAGGGTTGGTAGAATGTCGAGGTGGGCACTAAGCTGTGGGCGATCTTGGCCGCCTGTGAGGTTTCCCCCAGGCCAATGGATGAATAAGGGCACGCGATGTCCACCTTCCCAGACGGTGGATTTCATGCCTTTCATGCCGGCGGAGAACCCTCGGTAAGCACCTTCTTCAAGAACCATTCTGGCGGTGCCATTCGAGGAGCCGTTGTCAGTCATGAAGATGAAGATGGTGTTGTCGGCGATGTTGAGTTCGCTGAGTTTTTGTCTGAGTTCGCCGAGGTTGTGATCGAGGTTGGTGATCATGCCGTAGAATTCGGCACCACCTTTCCAGGTGACTTTTTCTTTATAGGGAGCGGACCATTTTTTAGGAACCTTGTAGGGGGAATGGGGGGCGTTGAGGGAGAGGTAGAGGAAGAAGGGTTTTTCCTTGTTCTGGGTGACGAAGTGCTGGGCCTCGGTAAACCAGATGTCGGTGGCGTAGCCTTGGAATTTCTCGTAGGTGCCGTTGCGCTCGTAGGTATCATCGAATTGATTGTTGCCCCAATAATCGGCAGCTTGGCCAATTCCTCCGGCCTTGTGCCAGACGACGTGTTGGAAGCCTTGATCCATGGGTCGGCTGGGAGCGTTGTCACCGAGGTGCCACTTGCCGATCATGCCAGTGGCGTAGCCTGCCTTAGCAAAATATTCAGCCATCGTGAGTTCGGTGGATTTGAGGGTGCTGCGTCCGCTGGCGGTGCGGAAAGCCCCGGTGCGGGCGGGGTGGCGCCCGGTCATGAGGGCGGCACGGGTGGGCGTGCAGAAGGGGCTGACGTGGAAGTTGGTGAAGCGGATGGATTCCGTGTGGAGTTTATCCAGGGAGGGGGTTTTGAGCACGGGGTTACCGTGGCAGGCGAGGTCACCGTAGCCCTGGTCATCGGTGATGAGGATGATGACGTTCGGTTTGAGAGCTTGCCCTCCTCCTTCCGACTGCGTCGAAACACCGTCGGCCGCAGGGAGCTTGCCCTGCGAGCTCTCGGCCGCAGGGGGCGCAGCCGCAGCATGCACAGAAGATAGAAGATAGAAGATGGAAGATAGAAGTAAGGAGAGGAGTTTCATGGGAGATTGCTGCTTCGCAGCAGTTCGAGTTAATAGTTCTAGTTCGAGTTGGCGTTCATTTAAAACACACAGGAAACCAATAACATAGATACTGACGCAAGCATGATTTTTGGTCATCTTTTTTATCCGTGTGCACTTGTCTGGAGTAGCACGCCAAGACGCTAAGGCGCCAAAGAAAAAGCCCCGACGATTCGTCGAGGCTTTTGAAAGTGTGTGGGGACGACAGAAAATCCTTTAACTCCGCTTCCTGCGCAGCATCAAGGCGAGGCCTCCGAGGCCGAGCAATGCCGTTGAGCTCGGCTCGGGGATTGCGCTGATGGTAATGTTCGTATATTGTGCCCTACTGGTACGTTGTGCATAAGAAGCGAACCTGAAGTCTCTGCTGAGATCAAACTCGGTTGCAAATGTGCCCGTGGTGGCGGCCTGACCATTGAGGCTATAGCTCCACGTGTTGTCATTCCTGATCGTGATTACCATTGTCTCATATCTGAAAGAACCGATTTTGTCTCCCTGGGCTGTACTTAGGGTCGTTGGAGTACCAGCATCGTCGTTAAAGACCAATGCATTAGTGGCACCCAGCTCCCCTGCGGTTGAAAAACCAACGCCATAGGCACCAGTCAAACTTTGGTTGAGCCAATCGGAAGCGGTGCCAGCAATATTAAAATCCCCATCTACAAGGCCCATTGAATGGCGAGTTAGAAGTGAACTGCCGAAAAACGTTAGAGACAGTTGGATGCCTTTGTGGCCTGTAGGGGCGTCTGACAATGCAAATGAATCGGTTGTAAAGACATTGGCTCGTGAGTTACCGCCACCCCGGCCATCGAGCCTGTCCTCGGTGGTGTTGATTTCCCAGTAGGGAAAAGAGCCAGCAGCGCCAACGCTTTCCGTGAGGCCATAGTCGTTGATGTTTGTACTCGTGCCGGTGAAATCACTCTGGTAGAGCACGACCGCTTGGGAAGCGATCGTCGTGCCAAATAGGCCGGCGAGGATGAGGTGTGGGATTTTGTTTTTCGTTTTCATGGCGTTTATATGGTTGATGTATGATGGGGGTTTTTGTGAGGTTTTAGCTCTGTGTTAGGTATGATGAAAGGGCGGGTAAGTTGCTTAAGATGATCTTATTGTTTATATATTTTAATAAAAAACTCGCTTAATTAGAGTTATTTATAACATAATCTCCTTAAAAAGGATACCCTCATTTTTTAGGGTACCGCTGGCCGACGTAGGATGCCTCCGTCGGAATGGTGAATTTTGAATAGTGAATAGTGAATGATAGCCGCGGTGCGGCTGCCTGGGGCGGACGCTAAGAATAAGGTGGATAATAAAAAACCCCGCCGTGTTAAGGGCGGGGGTTTTTGGAAGTTCTTGGTTCTTAGTTCCTCGTTCTTGGTTGGCCGCTTCGCGGCTATCGCTCATCCACCATCCTTCATTAGCTGCGCTTGCGGCGCAGCATGAGGGCAAGGCCTCCGAGTCCGAGCAGAGCGGTTGAGCTTGGCTCGGGGACGGCGTAGGCTTCGAGCACGAGGTCGGTGCCGCTGAGCTTAATCTGCCAATCCCATGATGGGCCGTTGGTGAAGCCGCTCGAGTCGAGCGTGAAGTCGGCGGCATCAAAGTCGGTAATACCACCTGAGGCAGAGGCAATGATGAAGCTGTAGTCAACGTCGCCTGGCGTTCCCTTGGTCCAGGTGTCAAAGCCAACCGCGTCTCCGGCAACGTTACTCGCTGTCAGTGAATCAATATCGATGGTGAAGCCTCCTGCGCTGAGGTTTGCCAGATCGAGGGTGCCGGTGATGTCGAGCCAGTCCCAGCCATTTGTGCCTCCTCCGGTGAGGCCTTTGGAGCCGTCAGAATCATTGATCTCCCAAAGGTAAGATCCTCCGTCACGCCAAGTCTGGCTACCGGTGGTCGCGGTTCCTGGTGAGTTGCCGGGGCTGATCACACCATCAAGACCGATGGTCATGGCGTGGCCGCTGATGTCCACGCCATCGGCGATTTTCAGCGTGCCCCCCACAACCGAGTAGAGCCCACTACTACTGCCGTGGGTATACCCCGTGGCGAGGGAGAGCGTACCCTCGGTGACAGCGGTTTTGCCATTGTAGGTATTTGCCCCGGAGAGTACTAAAGTGCCTGATCCCACTTTTTTAAGGCCGGCACCACTCGCGGTACCCGCCGGAGTGATGTTGCCGCTGTAGGTCAATATATCATCCGCACCCACATTGAACTCAACCCTCCCAAAAGTCGCGTGTCGGTGAAACATTTCACCGCTGAATTCACCGGTTCGTGCTCCATCGAGATCTAGCTTGATCGTGCGTACTCCATCGCTCCAGTTATTCATCGCTATGTCGTTGCTGATGTTTAGCCCATCCACACCCAGCTCGAGGATTCCGCCGCGCTCAAAAACAAATTCGCCCGTTCCGAGAGCATTGTTGTGCCGCACGTTGACCGTATTTGTCGTGGAATCGACCCCGGCAATGGACGTTCCGCCGGAGTGCGTGCTTCCACCAGTAAGGGTCAGCGTGCCAGTACCTGTCTTTTTAAGAGTCAGGGCGCCAAGGGTATTTGTGAGTGACCCATCAAATGTGAAGCTGCCATTGTTGTGGCCTACAGTCAGGGTGCTATTACCAGCACTGGTGTCAATCGTGCCTGAGCCTGTCAGGCGGTTGATGGTTTCCGAGCTGCCATTGAGGTCCAGCGTGCCGTTGGTATCCACAAAGACATCCCGGAAATCTCCGATAGCGCTGCCTCCGGAGAGCTTCAAAACACCAGCGCTGACGGTAGTGGTGCCTCTGTAAGTGTTCGTACCTGAAAGCACCAACGTGCCGGCGCCTTCCTTGGTCAAACCAGAGCCATCGGCAGCGGTGGTGACGACGTTACCGCTGAAGGTCAATGTGTCATCCGTTCCTACGTAGGCGACGAATGAACCGGGCGTGTATTCGTGAAGGGTGATTTTATCGGTAAGTACACCAGTAGCGCTGCCTGCAAGATCGAGCCGTATGGTGCGGTCGGAGGTATCAGAGCGATTCGCGATAAAAATCTTATTTCCAACAGTCAGACCGTCCACCCCGAGATCCAAGGTTCCACCAGCCTCAAAATTGAGCTGACCGGTTCCCAGTGACGTATCGTTCTCAATCGAAATCGTTCCCGCAGCAGATCCGTTGGTGATGCCAAAATTGAAGCCGGAATTGGTATTATCACCTCTCAGGATCAACGTGCCGGTGCCGGTCTTCGTGATTTTATTCAGCCTGATTTGCTCATCAGCGATCAGCGTGCCCCCTGCGATCACGTTCCAGCTCTGATTGACGGCGGCCTCGACGTCAACGTTGAGGGTGATGGTGGAAGCAGTCTGCACATCGATGCCGCCTCCCTTAATGTTGAGGTGGTGGTCGGGCCCATCGTTAGCCAGGCCGTCGTCACCTCGCGGGTTGATCTGAAAGTCGCTTGTGATGTTGCTGCTGAACTCGATCGAGTTCGCGTCTCTCTGGCCATTTCCGGTGACAGCATTGTTCAAGCCAGCGAAGCCCGTGTTGCCACTGAAGGGATTGTCGTAAAAAATCGCATCGTCATTAGCGTCCGGAGATCCGGCAATGTCCCAGTTGGTGCTGTCACCCCAGGCGTTGTTGCCGTCTCCTGTCCAGACATAGGTCGCCGCATAAGAAACGCTGGAACAAAGAAAACCTGCGGACAGGAAGATCGCAGGAAAAATACGCCCAAAGGGCTTGTTGTGTGGGGTTTTCATGATGTTGTTTTGGGTTTAAGGTTTGATTTACTTGGAAAATATCCAACTTCATCAAATATATTCCATCCACCATGAAGAGTATTACGCTTTCCTCAAAAATAATGAAAAAAATGGGATCTCAAGGGCCCTAAGTCTCCGGGGTCGGCAGCAACTCTTCCTGGGCAGGAGGAGTGTTGGTTTGCTTGAGACGTAAAATTTGAGAGGGGGTGAGGGCGGTATTGAAGACGTAGAGTTCATCGATACTGCCATGAAAGGTTTTAAATAACTGGTCCCCCGGGTGCAGATACTTACCGATGACGGCAGGGATAGACTTCTCGGTGTCTGTCTCGGTGTCAATGGCTTGCTGGCGGTAGGCGGAGACCCCCTCAAACCTCCCATCGACATAGTGACGGATGTGGGTGGCGGCGTCTGCATGCTCACCACCCGTGAAGACGGAAACAACATGGTGCCAGCGACCATCGCGGAGATCTGTCGAGCCAATGGTGTGACCGGAGCCAAAGTCGGTGCGGACAGCCCCCTTGACTCCCGTGCCACGAACGGGAAATCTGGCGGTATTCCAGCCGATCTCCCATTTTTGAGGAGAGTGGTGGGGGTCTGAATAACCCCAGCCGATGATCGAGTAGGCCTGGCTGTTCCGTGCGCTCGGAGGGATGCGCACCCAAAACGCAATGGTGCGGGCCTTTGCTCCCGCGATTCCGGGGAAATTCGTTTTGAGCCAAGTTCCATCACCATTGAGGTGCAACGCATCACCAAAGGCTCCCTTGGTTGTATTCCGGCTCTGATTTTCCTGAGGCGTGACCACTTGAGCCAAGCAAGAATCGGCGCCCTTCAGGGTTCCTTGCGCAGCAAAGGAATTTGTCTCATCGACCGCATCAAAACTCCAGTGAACAAAGCCGAAATCCTGGCCAGCTGATTGAGCTGTGGGAGCAAATTCGATCTCACGTGGGTATGATTCCGGACGGAATGGTGCAGGAGAGAGCTTGGAGGAAGAATCCGATGTATTTAACTGAATGGATGATTTATCACCAATCAACTGACTTTGCTGATGGTCATCGCCGTAGTGGACGATGACCTCCCCTTCAAGGACATGGACTTCCTCATGTTGGTCTTTTTCAACGGAAACACCAAAGCGTGTGCTGAGGTCGACAATTCGTCCCGCCGGGGTGTCGAGAGTGAATCCAATGGCAGGTTCGGGAACATCCACGGAGACGGTACCATCAATCAAGCGGGCGTGATTGCTGTTGATGAGCTCCACACAGGCGGGGGCCACCGCAGTGATTTTCGCCCCTGAGTCCAGGGTGATGGTAGCGGCACCATGGGTGATTCTCCATTCGCCCGGCTTAAACCAGAATCCGGATGAAAGCGTCTGCTGAGAGCCCCCGAATAGCCAATTAGCTTCCTTTTCAGATGTGAGTCGAGCCACGGTGCGCACCGGAAGATTGGCGGGAATACTATGAGCTGTTTTGTTGCCAGCTTGAGGTTCGGAAGTGCCAAATTGGGTGCGGATGATGGAGCCGGCAATCAGAACCAGTATCAACAAGGCGGCAACAGCCATCCACTTTTTGATCGCTGGCTGGCGTTGATGCATTTCGACAGTTGGTAGCCCGGACAGAGAGTTTTTCATTTCCCAACGGAGTCGCCCGTCGATCAGGCCCTGAGTGCAGAAAATGTCACGGTTCTCAGAGCTTTCACTGAGCAGTTTTTGCAACTCTTTCTCCCCAGAGGGGGTGAGCTTTCCTGTGAGGTGTTGTTCGATCAGGTGGTGAAGGCGCGTGTTCATGATGATTTTGTGGCCATCGATTTTTCAATACAGTCCCGGAGAAGGTTGCGCAAGCGGTGGAAAAGCTGCTGGAGGCTTCCCTCTGTTCTCTTGTTGATCTTGCTGAGTTCACGGAGAGTGTATCCCTCGCGGTAGCGTTTTTCCATCAGTTGGCGTTGATGGTCCGTAAGTTTATTGAGGCAGCGACGCAGATGATCTTGGGCGGGGGCCTGGCTTGCAGGGGCCTGCATCATATTTTCCATGAGCTCTTCGCAGAGATCCGAGTCGGCGAGGAGCCACTGGTGGCGTTTTTTATCGCGCAGATGAGACAGCACCTTAAAGCGCGCTATGCTGAAAGCAAAGGCTCTGAAATTAGAGCCTTTCTCAAAGTTCGCCTCTTTGGCACATAGGGTGATGTTGGTCTCCTGAAGGATGTCATCGATAGATGAGTCTCCAGGAACGAGTGTCTGGATGAAGGCGTAGAGTGACGACTGGTGGTTGATAACCAGTTGGATATACTCAGGACTTATTGAGGGGCGGGGCTCCTCATTTCCCAACTCGCTCTCATTATGCGTAGTCACAGGTTAATTATATTTCACCACAAATATATATTCCTAAGCGAAAGATAAGTATTACACAAAAAATAACAAAAAGATAGCACGGGCGAATACGAACTTCTCAGGGTGGATTAATAGTCTCCTATGTGCCAAAAGCTTGCGATTTTGATCATCATTTTCCCGTTCTCAATTCGCTAGTTTAGATGCCATAACGTTACTCCTCAGACGCGGCCTTCTGGACGTCGCCTGCAGGAGATGGTTCGGCCCGTCCTCTGTAGGCGGTGTTTGCACTGGTTGAACGTTGCATGCTTTTCATGGATTTGGCTTTGGCCCGTTTCGCAGCGATCTGCGTTTTGCTTTCACCCGGGTTCACATACCACTCGCTGTCGACGTGGGCTTCGGTAAAGATCTGCCTGATTCTGTCGATGACTTCCGGATTGCCTTTTGCCAGATCATTCTCACACGCAAGATCCTCCGTGATGTCATAGAGCTTTATCGGTTGGGAGGGGTGATCTCGGTATGCCCACCACTGATCCAGGCGGGCACTTTGAGCATGCCGTGACTGGGATCCATTTTCCCAATAGAGATATCGATGTGTCTCTTGTTCATTCGGTTTGCCGCGCAGTATCGGGGCGAAGCTGATCCCATCGGTTTTCGGGGGAGCGATACCTGCTAGGTCGGCTGCCGTTGCCAATACGTCATACAGGGCGCAGAGGTGGTCATTTTCTCCTGCCTTAATCTTGTCCTTCCAATAGACGAAGAAGGGAACTCGCACACCACCTTC
>ENA-OQVM01006802-OQVM01006802.1-marine-metagenome-genome-assembly--contig:-NODE-6802-length-10204-cov-5.163918_pt1 | contig 10204 bp, 8 predicted proteins | sample MGYA00237776_ERZ505498 | MGnify/ENA primary metagenome ERZ505498 (study PRJEB26159, sample SAMN06265151) | marine metagenome | isolation source: Helgoland LTER site | place: Germany:Helgoland, sampling... | reverse complement strand
AACGCGTTCGCCCGTGTATGCTCCTCGTAGATCCTGTGTACGCGAACTATGGTCGTATCATAGATCGCGGTCTATTGACGTGGGTGCACCTTGTCACTGTTTTCATTCTGAGCGTCAGAAACTTTATGTCCACTTATATGTGATATTCTGATAGCTACATCGGATAGCGTTTCGTACTTAATTTGTGCATACGTGTTCGCTTGAGCATTTGGGTGAGGCAGTTTCGCTTCGAAAGAAGATAGATTCTTGCACAGATGAACGTGATGCTGTGATAACGCAATAAAAACCAAATAATCATGATAGTTTCTAGGTGATATTGGCTGAGCAAATACAAACTTTTAAAATGATTTCAGCAGGCGTTTGATTGGCGGAATTCTTTAGGATTGATTTGTCGTCTTTTAAAATAAGCTTTAGGGTATTCGTGTTATGTGTCAGGGCGCCTGTAAAAACTCGTCCGGTCTACCTAAAATAACAGTGGACTTTTTCATAATTATAAATCTTTTTAATGTATTGTATCATCTTAAGCCTGGCTCGCATGTCGCATGTTTCGTTTGTCATTAACACTTTCTTCATCCCAAATCAGGGAATATTCCGACAACCCGTGCATGTCTACAATGTATTTAGGCATAAAAATTGCTCTTTTATTTTAACGGTAGTTCAAATTCGGGAAAATGTTAATGGATGGCGCTTCAAACAACCTAACTCTAGTTGAACTTTTGGCTCAAGGTGTAACCTTGCCTAAAGCAGATGATTTGTTAGCTGCTGAACGTGAATATGAGCAAATTTTGTTGGAGCAACCAAATCACGCGGAGGCCAACCATAACATAGCAATTTTATTAACCTTAAAAGGCAAACTTGACGCAGCCCTGGCACATTTGAAAATTTGTTTAAATACAAATCCGAACGTTAATTTATTCTGGGCTTCCTACATAGATGTTTTGGTTAAGTTGGAAAGAATTTCGGATGCAAAAGAATTATTGATTTCTGCAAAAAACAATGGGTTATGGCACCCATCCATGCAAAAAATGGAGGAGCATATAGCTTCTTTGAATTTGGACCCTTCACAGAACTATTTCTTAAAACTAGAAGAATTGATTGCTTCGGATGAAATAAACACGGCTATAGCGCTTTGTAGTGACTTAATTGACGAATTTCCAACATCGGGTAGGTTAAATCACTATCTGGGTCAGTGCTTTCTCAAGGGCAACGACATTGGTTCATCGATTATTGCATATAAAAAAGTTGTTCAATTCAGCCCTAATTGGCACTTGGGCTTTATGATGCTTGGACATTTAAATTTACTTAAAGAAAACGAAAGTGAAGCGATTGAATTCTTTAAACAAGCAATCGATTTAAAAACTGATGATACTGAGGCGAGGTTAATTCTTGTTGATTTACTCCTTAAGCGAAAGGATTCTGGGATAGCAATCCAATACTTAGAAGATGCGCTAAGCGAAAATACTACTTGTAGTCGCTATCTTTATGCGTTGGCAAAAGCATATGAATTTGATGGAAATATTGATGGTGCAATTGATTTTTATGAAATGTCGTTCGCTATTAATTCAGAAGATGTGGCCACATTAAATAATATTGGTAGTTTGCATTGGAAAAATAATAAACTAAACGATGCGATGATTGCATTTGAGCGCGCTATCGAAATAGATCCAAACTGCGCTTCATCATTTCTCAATATCGCACATTTAATGATAATTGGCGGAAATCATATGGGCGCAATAAAAAAATGCAATAATTTATTGAAGTTGCAACCAGATTGTATCGATGCGCATTTACTCAAGGGCAAAATTTTTATTAAAATCAAGGATTTTTCGAAAGGAGAAAAAAGCTTTAGGCAAGCGTGCAAAATTTCGCCTGTTTGTTTTGAAGCGTGGGAGGGACTAGCCGATTGTTTGTATCACTGTGGTGACATCAGTGGTGCAGTTAAAAACTACAAAACAGCGGCCAGGCTGAACCCGAAATCTTTCAATTCTTTTTTTCAACTTGGATATATAAGGATGCAAAAAGGGCATTACAGCACTGCTATAAAATGTTTTAAAAAGGCTGCTAGAATACAGCCTGATGATATAGCTGTCCTATGTAATATTGGGCAAATTTTTAGAAACAAGGGCAGCCATTACTACACCGAATCTTTACGATACTACAGTAAGGCTTTAAAAATAAACCCTACCCATAGCGGCGCCTTGGCTGCAAAATTACATTTATGTGCACTGATTTGTGATTGGGGTGAAATCGAAAATCTTAGGCTCCAGCTTCCTTCGATTGGGACTTCAGAGGGTGTCGTACCGCCTTTTTCTTTATTGGCCTTAGAAGACGCACCGGCTCGACATAAAATTCGTGCAGAACGATTTTCGGCTGAGTTTTCTAGTGGGAATTTGCCAAATTTCGTGATGCCGTTGGTTGCGCCTAGGAAGCTTAAAATAGGTTACTTTTCTGGAGATTTTCACCTACACCCGGTATCGACTTTAATTTCGTCAGTACTGGAAAGTCATTCCGAAAACGATTTTGAGATCTATGCCTATTCTCTCGGCTATAAACGCGACTTTATGTATGATAGAATATCGAAGGTGGTTCGTAATTTTAAAAACGTCTCAAATCTTTCTGAAATTGATATAGCCAAACTCGCTCGGCGTGATGGCATTGACATAGCTATTGATCTGTCAGGCTACACTAAAAATGGAAAGCCAGAGATCTTCGCACATAGAGCTGCTCCGATACAAGTAAGTTACCTGGGTTTTCCGGGAACTATGGGTGCAAATTTTATTGACTATATCATAGTAGATAAAAATTTGGTTCCATCTGAAAACCAGAAGTACTATTCAGAGAAACCAATTTATCTGCCAAAACATTATCAGGCCCAGGAAAACTCATTTTCAATAGAAAAAGCGCCCTCTAAGCGGGAATTAGGATTGCCAGAAGATGCATTTATATTTTGTGCAATAAACAATACATATAAAATAACGTCGGTAGAGTTTGATATTTGGATGCGCTTATTGCATGGTGTAGACGATAGTGTTCTTTGGTTGTACGCGTCCAACGAGTTGGCAAAAGAAAACTTAATCAAACAGGCTCTTAATCGCGGAATTTCTTCGGATCGGCTTGTTTTTAGCAAATTGGTAGCATTTAATAAATATATCAGTCAACTGACCCATGCTGATCTATATTTAGATACATTTAATTACAACGCGGGGGCGACGGCTAGTAATGTACTTTGGGCCGGCGTGCCGCTTATTACGAAGCCTGGCGTTGGGTATTCTTCTAGAATGGCTTCAAGTTTACTGCAATCAATTGGAATGTCTGAACTCATCACAAGTACTTTGGAAGATTACGAAAACCTTGCATTGAGTTTAGCAAAAGATCCGGAAAAGTTATCGTTTGTCCGTCTATTACTTACCTTGAAACGTATTAATTCAGACCTTTTCGATGTAGGGAAGTTTACAGTTGACTTGGAAAATTCTTATCGCAAAATATACCAACGATATATTGAGGGCAAAGATCCGGATGTCATTTACGTTGAACGATAATGGAATGTAATGGAATTTATGTTTTGTATCTAATATCTCTGATGGTAATAAAAAATAGTCGCGTTCAAAGACAGTGGGCGACGTCAGTTTGTCACTCAATTGGCTGACAGAGGTATCAACGCAAGACTGGTTCAGGTGCTAGCCCGACACAAGCACCTCAGAAAAGCCACCCTTCTCAGTCATAAGGCTGGACAGCATGCGCCCGGGAACCTTAACATCATAGTCAGTAATCGTCGTTTCCTCTCTGTTATTGACGGTCGTGATAATCGCCAATCTTACAGAGATCAGGCCGCGATGGCCGACCAAAAACCATTCCTGAATTTGCAGCACTTTATGGACTTCCTCCGTCTCGCAACAATTTCGACAGATCACCTATATCAACAATATGACAGTACTTGATGTATCGAACATTATTAATCTCTACGATAGTATGCCATATATGACGCCTTAGAAACCATCTTTACAGGTCAATTTTTAGTTATGTAGACAGCGATTTTCGTTAGCTATTTGCAACCAAAAGCTTTATGCTTTTCTTAATGAAAAACCTTTACTTCTAAAATGGTATCAAGACATCAAGAATCTATACAACAGAATTCGGCTGATTAAATTTCCTCGCGTCTGTGATGAACGGGGCAATTTAGGGTTTGTGGAGGGTGGACATCATATTCCCTTCGATATCGCTAGAATATATTATCTCTATGATATCCCAGCGAACGCCAGTCGAGGTGGGCATGCCCACAAAAAATTAGAGCGGGTAATCTTCGCTTTATCAGGCAGTTTTCGAGTAATCGTCGATGACGGAAAACAAAAACAAGAATACTGGCTAAAAGATCCACACGAGGGCCTATATATCAATCAGCTTGTTTGGACGGATTTAGACGCCTTCAGTCCAAACGCAGTATGCGCAGTACTGGCATCCCATCGATATGACGAGGAGGATTACTATCGCGATTACAATGAATTCCTAGACGCGGTATTGTAGGATTGCAAATGATTCCGTTTCTCAATCTCCGCGCAGCCTATAGAGAGTTGAAAACAGAGATTGACGAAAAGATTGCAAGTATACTTGACGGTGGGCAGTACATTCTGGGACCCGAGGTAGAGGCGTTTGAGGAAGAATGGGCGGCTTATTGCGAGGCTGGCTACGCCGTGGGGCTGGGGAATGGACTTGACGCACTTTCCCTTGCTTTGCGGGCACTAGACATTGGAGTGGGGCATGAGGTAATTGTCCCGTCAAATACGTTTATTGCAACCTGGCTTGCAGTTTCGAGCGTTGGCGCCAAGCCAGTGCCCATCGAACCTGACCCAATCACTCACAATATTGATCCCACACAAATTGAAGCGGCGATTACACCTCAGACCCGCGCGATAATGCCTGTTCATCTATACGGTCAGCCTGCCGATCTTGATGAAATCCTCATTGTGGCGCGCTGCAATGGGTTGCGAGTAATTGAAGATGCTGCACAAGCTCACGGCGCGCGCTATAAAGGCAAGCGAATTGGGGCGCATGGAGACATAGTCTGTTGGAGTTTTTATCCTGGAAAGAACCTAGGCGCGATGGGAGATGCCGGAGGCATAACAACAAATGATAAGGCTATCGCTCAGAAAGTGACCCTACTGCGCAACTACGGCTCACGGCAAAAATATGTTAACGAAACAGCTGGTTCGAATTCACGCCTTGATCCAATTCAGGCAGGCGTTCTAAGGGTTAAGATGCGGCATCTTGATAAGTGGACTGATCGCCGCCGCGATGCCGCGGCGACATACGCAGACTGCCTGCAAGGAATTAACTTGAACTTGCCGCACGTTCCAGTTTGGGCGGAGCCTGCCTGGCACCTCTATGTAGTTCGCACGCTGGAAAGAGACGTACTACAGTCGCGGCTAATGGAGGAGGGTATCGATACTATTATTCACTACCCAATTCCACCCCATATGCAACGAGCATATACCGGTCTGGGGATTGCTCCCAATGCGCTGCCAATTTCTCAAAAGTTAGCAAGCACGGTTTTAAGCTTGCCAATGGGACCGCATCTTTCGACTGGTGACATCGTATATATTGCACAAACACTGCGGCATTTAGTTAATGACTTAGACCTAAACCTGTCTAAGTCGGGGCAGTAAGATTTCGATGTAACCAACGGATGCTGAACAGTAGCTTGATGCGTGAGTGATGTGGGGCCCAATAAAACTAACCCGGAACGATTTTGAAACCCCAACACCAAAGCCCCCAAAACCATACACAGCTGAAAATCGTGCAGTTTTGAACAACCGGTGTCCGATCAGTGTTTCTTCTTCCGTCCACTATGCACCTCAGCATTTAGCAGCGGACAGTACTTACTGTAATGCCTGTCTATCATCTCAGTGCTGTTAACGCCGGCCATAACAATCAAAGTTTCTAGGGCACCAAACCTATCCATCCATTTAAGCAACTCATCAGGGCCGTCGGCGACATTCCAAGGTATGTTGCGAGAGTCAAAGAGTGTTTGTGGGCCCCGGTATTGTAATGGGACAGTATGCCAAGGGCTGCCGTGATTTGCCCACGTGCTGGTCATTAACCGCCCCACAAGCCCGCTTGCCCCCATTAATGCAAATTCTCTGATGATCTCATCCTCTGTTTTAGATTCTCGGAAGCCAAGAGCCTAAAGTGATTTCTGGCAGACAGTCGGGCTTGGTGTATATTAAAGTTATGCGTAAATTCTCGACTTTCGTCCGCAGCTATATCAACCGGCTTGCCAAAGACGGCGAGGCAACAATCTTTGCGATCATGGCTCAGATCCAGTCCAGCCGCATAATTATGCTTTCATCAAGTCTTCAAGAACCACTTTCACCAAAGCATAGGACGTGATGTCCGCGGCGTCTTCATCTGGGATGCTGACACCAAATTCGTCTTCTAGAGCAATCACCAAATTCATATGTTTCAGAGAATCCCAGCCCTCGATAGTATCCATGCTGGAATCCGGTGTAATGACTTCTGTAGGTACCGCAAAGACGGCAGACATAACATCGCGTAAAGTATTTTCAAATTCCACAAATCACCTTTATATAATCGACAGTAGGAGGAGTGAACCGATCAATCGGCTTCATATAATATGTACCCGCATCGGTGGATGCAATCCGTGAAAGGCCCAGTCTGTCATAAAAATCTGCAACTTGCAGGTTCTTCGCGCTTGGCAGATAGCTTGCCTGCAGGAAGCGACAGCCCTTCTCGGCGGCATCTTTGGCAATCTGTGACCAGATTGAAAATTCGACGCCGCGACCGATAACTCGGCAGCTCATCAAAAAGGCCTCAACTGTAGCAATCTCATCTTCCCAGGACACAATAGCAACGCCAGTCAGACCGGCCTCTCCGAAACGATCGGAAACTTTCAGGGAGTACACACGGTTATCTGAAGAGGCCATACGGCGGGTAATGTCCCCTACGTCCTGACGCAAGGTTGTCAGATTGAACTGGTTAGACTTCATAGAGAGTTCACTGATCCTTGGGATATCTTTGGGGCTATTGCGATCCAGTGTCACCTGAAGATCAAGGGTACGCAGATAATCATCATGACTGTCAAAATCCGCTGAACCGGCCGAAGCTTTCAGGATCTTGGTGTATTGGTTGGTTTTGGAGCGGCTCTCGTCCATAATTCCTGCAGCGATAAACAGCTCCCGGATTTCCTGAATGGTTTTGGGGTAGTGCTGCAGGGAGGATGGCACTTGAACCACCCGCACCTGTGGCAATGCAGCCCGCACACTTTCGCATTCAAAACTGGAATCATCGACAAACACTAAGCTGTCCAGTCCAATGTTCAATTCTTGGGCGATGGCTTTCAAATTCTCCACCTTGGGTTGCCAATTCACCTTCTTGAGGATGAACTGCTCATCCTTCAACACCTGATTGGGATATGAGGTCAGGACCTGATCCACATCCTCGGGGTTATTTTTGCTACATAGACATAACAGAGTGCCGCTACGCTCTAGCCCCAAAAAAGCTTGTTGTGCCTGCCAGAATACACGCCCTGGGAAACTATGCGGATCCAGCTTGATGCCGTCCATCAAGTCCTCACCTATCACCCCGCCCCAAAGCGTATTGTCGCAGTCCAGCACCAAAGCCTTGTAGAAATACGTACCAAAGCCGCGCGATGCGAGCGCAATGCAACGGGCCAGCTCATCCAGGAATACCGGTCTGTAAGGGGCCGTATTTAAGAAATAAAATCGCCGGTCAAAGGCCTTTTCCGTGCTGATCGTTTGCAGTATGGTGCCCACATCAAGCAGCCGCACATTGGGAAATCCAGAGGCCAAGTCACGCAGCTTGGCATTAAACACATTCAACACCATCTTGCGCCGATCATTCGCACCCGCATCAACAGCAAAATCATACAAATGAAACGTGCTCACATAGACCATAGACATAGTCTTGGCTTTTTCAAACATCAGCTTTGTACGCATGATGAAATCGCTATGAATTGCTTCAATATCTTGATCGAAAAAGCTATCGATACGTGTTTCGAAATTTGGCACCAGATTGTCGAAAAATGGAATGTATAGCATGTTTTTAACGCCGGCTTCTGCAAAGCGGCTGACGTCGTTCAGAACATCATCATGGCCGCCAACTTCACAGTTTAGGCGTTTACCATGCAACAGCGCATGTTTGCGAAGGAAGAGCGACACCAGATCCGCACTGACATTGGAAGAAACACCAAAGGACAAGTTGGGGGTTACATCCAGTTCAGCTTCCGCCTGATCCACCGCTCGAATTACGCGTGCCAGTGTGGCGGTTGAATCTGACAATATTCCTTTATGGTCAATTGTCGTACTCATGAGATCAACATCCCCCCATTTACATTTAAGGAGTGGCCCGTGACAAATTTTGCATCTTCAGAAGCAAGATACGAGACCGCAGCAGCGATGTCTTCTGGTTGCGCCAGCCGCCGCAATGGTGTTTGGCGCCCTACAATCATCTGTTGTTTCAGTGGAATATCCCCAACCAGAGCAGTTTCGGTCATACCTGGCGCCACACAATTAACCGTCACCCCATTTGGCCCGAGTTCTGTGGCCAGATGGCGCGAAAATCCAGCCAAAGCGGCTTTGGCGACTCCATAAGCTGTCCAATGGAGGGTCGGCGTCCCGCGTACAATTTGCGAGGTGATGTTAATGATACGCCCGGCTTTACGGTTCACCATATCGGTGCTGCATTTTTGGCTCAACAGGAACGTCGCTTTTAATTGAATATCAAGATGGTGCTGAACCTGTTGCCACGTCATTTGTGTCAGAGGCTGCGGATTGATGCTTGGCGATGCATTATTGACCAAAACGCCCACAGGTCCGAAATGCTGACTAGCCTGTTCCACTAATCTCATAGCTCCTTCCTCTGTGGCGACATCTGCCTGCACGGCCACGGCCGTGCCGCCAGCCGTAGTGATCGCCTCTACAATACTGTCAGCCTTGCTGCCATGGCGATTGTAATTCAGGACGACCTGAAACCCGTCCCGAGCCAAGCGCCGACAAATAGATGCACCAATTCCGCCAGAACCGCCGGTGACCAACGCCACTGTGCTCAGCCCATCTTCGGGTATCACAGTTGTGTCCGGTGTGGTTGCAATCAACATTTTTACCCGCCCAGACCCTTTCAGAACCGTTTTGTTGTTCTGGTTGACTATGCGCGCGTCCAAATCCAACAGACGTTCTCGATCATGTTTTCCCGTTACAGTACAGGAAATGGTCAAAACATCATCAAGCCGAACCGGCAGCAGGAAATCAAAATTCTGGCTGACCCAAAGAGCGCCAGCACCTGGCAGTTGGGTGCCAATGATCGTGGAAATGAAGGAGGCACCCAACATACCGTGAACGACAATATCCTTGAAGGATGTCTGAGCTGCAAATTCTGGGTCGATATGCAGTGGGTTAACGTCCCCTGTCAGATGCACAAAGCGCTCAATGTCGGCTTCGGTGATCTTTGTAAATAACCACCCAGTTACTGAATAGCTATTAGGGAATAGAGGCTATGACACAGACTTATTCCGAGCTACTATCGTGAAAATGGTGACAAAGCCTAGCTTGCCAGTGCTAAAGTCATGTAACAAAGCCAGCAATCTGAAGGCTGCTGTCGAAAGTTATAACCACGCTCTCAATACTAAACCTGAGTATTCTGAGGTCTATAATAATATAGGGAATGCCCTGAAGGATAAGGGCGAATTAGAAGCTACTATAGGCTACCAAAAGCAGGCTCTTAAGATCAAACCTGATTATGCTAACGCTCATTATAATATGGGAAATGCGCTAAAGGATAATGGCCAATTAGAAGCTGCCATAGGTTACTACAAGCAAGCTGTAAAGATTTTGCCCAATTATTTTGAGGCTTACAGTAATATGGGTGTAGCTTTAAAGGATAATGGCCTCTTAGAAGCTGCCATAGATTGCTATCAGAGGATTTTAAAGATTACACCTAACTATGCTGAGGCCTATCATAATATGAGTATTGCTCTTTCGGAGAAGGGTGATTTTGAAAATGGAGAGCTATAAACGTGCCATCAATTCTAAAACAGAGGGAAAGGATCAAACGAAAGACCCTCGAAACGCGACGCTTGCATTACAGCACGCACTTCGAAGTTTATGGAGAAAAATATGTGCCAAAATTTGTCTTAGGTTATTTTTTAATGGTGCCATAAACCCTAACGACGGAC
>ENA-OQVM01006791-OQVM01006791.1-marine-metagenome-genome-assembly--contig:-NODE-6791-length-10229-cov-2.713258_pt1 | contig 10229 bp, 11 predicted proteins | sample MGYA00237776_ERZ505498 | MGnify/ENA primary metagenome ERZ505498 (study PRJEB26159, sample SAMN06265151) | marine metagenome | isolation source: Helgoland LTER site | place: Germany:Helgoland, sampling... | reverse complement strand
TTTTAAATCTGGAATTGAATCGAAACTGAATTTTATGTAATGATTTAGTCGTTTTGTATAGTCATTTATCAGAATTTGCAACTGTTTACTATCTGTTTTTCCAATGCTGATTAACTTAATTTTCATGTCTTTAAATGTCGCTCCTAATGTGATGAATTTAATTTTTTTTTTTGATCAATGAAGATATTTAAAAATAAATCAATTTTTTAGTAAATGATTGAAGAAATGTCTGAAATTAATAACAAGGCGACATTTAATAATTATCATAATAAAAAGTCTGATTACTTTATAAATTTGTGATACCAATAAGTATTTTAACTTAAATTAGCAGTTATGATATCTCAACTGGAATTTGATAAAGAAATTGATCTAATTATCGCGAATGCTATACGCGAGGATATTGGTGACGGTGATCATACCTCGCTCGCATGCATACCTAAAACAGCACATGGAAAAGCAAAGTTGATGGTAAAGGAGGCCGGAATTATTGCTGGTGTTAATTTCGCTAAACATGTTTTTAACTATGTTGATAGTTCATTGTCCATCAATATTATTATTAATGAAGGAGTATTTGTAAATGAGGGAGACATCGTGTTTTATGTTGAGGGAGCATCACAATCTATATTGAGAGCAGAACGCCTCGTTTTAAATGGAATGCAAAGAATGAGTGCCATCGCAACAAAAACAAACGTCTTTGTCAATCTTTTACATGGCACAAAAACAAAAATATTAGATACTCGAAAAACAACACCTGGTATCAGAGCTCTTGAAAAATGGGCTGTTAGTATTGGTGGAGGTGAAAATCATAGATTTGGATTGTTTGACATGATAATGCTTAAAGATAATCACATTGATTTTTGCGGGAGCATTACAAAGGCAATTATCAATACGCAACAGTATTTGAAAAATACTAACAAAGATTTAAAAATTATTGTTGAGGCAAGAAGCTTAGGTGAGATTGAAGAAATTTTACGTTGCGAAGGAGTCTTTAGGATTTTAATTGACAATTTTAGTGTAACAGACACTGTAAAGGCAGTAAAAATGATAGGAAATAAATGTCTTACAGAGTCTTCTGGAAATATTGATGAAACAACAGTGAGAAAGTACGCTGAATGTGGTGTGAATTATATTTCCTCGGGAGCATTGACCCATTCTGTACACAATATGGATTTAAGTTTGAAAGCTATCTAAATGAGTAGACAAGTTGAAGATAAATTGATTAAGATGCCTATTATTAAAGAGGTTGTCAAATTTTTAAAGTCTATTCGATTGCCAGGTTTTGAGGGGTTATCTATTTATGATCTCTCCGAAATGTACATTAAAGGAATTATACTTGGAACCCTTAATATTCGTGCAAGTGCCATTTCATTTAGTTTTTTTATGGCTTTATTCCCTTTTTTACTATTTATTTTAATTTTAATTCCTCATATACCAGTGACTGGATTTGAGAATGATTTTTTACTGTTTTTAGAATCTTTTTTACCTCCAACAACGACAGAATTTTTCTTAAAAAATATTTTTGAAAACATAAGTGGAGGTAGTGTTATTTCTTCAGTTTTTGTTCTTTCAATTTTGTTAATGACGAATGGTGTAAACGCTGTTTTTTCAGGATTTAAAAACTCATATCATGAACAATTGAATCGGAATATATTTAAACAATATATTTATGCTTTAGGTGTTGCTGTAATACTCGCACTTTTGTTGATTTTCACTGTACTTGTCTTAACAGCTTTTCAAGTATCTGTTATTCATCCATTATTTGAAAATTTGGAAAGTCAAGGAATAACAGAATCAAATACGGAATTATTTTGGGTTATTTTTTCAAAATATTTCTTCTCTCTTGCCATGTTGTATTTGGGAACTTCTTTACTCTACTATTTTGGCACTACAGATAGAAAAATTTCTAAATTTTTTTCTGCAGGAGCGCTCTTTACAACTATCCTGATAATCGTAAGTTCTTATTTATTTGGTTTGTACATCGAAAATTTTGGGCAATACAATAAATTGTATGGATCTATTGGCGCATTATTGGTGTTAATGTTTTATTTGTGGCTTAATGCTAATATATTATTGCTTGGCTTTGAACTGAATGTGACTCTGAGAACATTAAAGAGAGCACATCAAAAAGTAACCAAATAAATGATGTATTTCACAGATGTCATTTTACCTATACCTTTAGAGAAGCTCTTCACTTATGCCATTACAGAAGCTGAGTCTTCGTTCCTAATACCTGGGATGCGTGTTGCAGTTCCTTTTGGAAAGCAAAAAATATATACAGCAATAGTTCATAAAGTTCATCAAAATGCACCACATGCATATACGGCAAAATCTATCCATCAAATTTTGGACAAAGCTCCTGTAGTAACCTTAAATCAATTGAAGTTATGGAGTTGGATTTCTAAATACTACCTATCAACGTTAGGAGAGGTGCTAAGAGCCGCTATGCCAAGTTCATTTTTACTTGAAAGTGAAACAATTATATCACTAAATAAACAAAAGATTTTTGATACTCATAATTTAAAAGATGATGAATTTTTAATTTATGAGGCTTTATCACATCAAAGTGTCCTCAAAATTAAGGAAGTCAATGATATTTTAGATAAAAAGAATTGTTTACCAACTGTAAAGAAACTTCTTGATAACCAAATTATTAGCTTGAAGGAGGAATTGTATGAGCGCTATCAGCCAAAAAGAATCAGATATGTGCGATTAAATGAGACATATCATTCCGGTAAAAATTGCGAAGATCTATTAAATTCATTACACAAACGCGCTACAAAACAAAGAGATGTTATCATGACTTATTTCATGATAATTTCAATGTCAAATGCTCCTGTGAAGGTGTCAGAATTAAAACTAAAAAGCAAAGCCACATCGTCCCATATAAAATCATTAATTAATAAAAATATTTTTCAAGAATACTTTTTAGATGTCGATCGGGTTTCATTTGCAAACACCCAAGTAGAACCGTCAAAAAAATTAAATAAAAGCCAAACCAATGCATTAAACAGTTTAATCACATCGTTTGAAAATCACAATGTAACCTTACTTAAGGGAGTGACTTCCTCTGGTAAAACAGAAGTTTACGTGAAACTCATAGAAGCATCTCTAAAAAAAAATCAACAAATACTTTATTTAGTTCCTGAAATAGCTCTCACTTCACAACTCGTAAATCGTTTGAAGCACTATTTTGGAAATCAAATTGCCGTGTATCATTCGAGGTATACTGGCAGTGAACGTATCGAAGTTTGGAACCAAGTTTTAAAAAACTCAGAGAAAGCGAAAGTGGTTTTAGGTGCGCGTTCTTCTGTTTTTTTACCGTTTAGTAATTTGGGCCTCGTTATTATTGATGAGGAACACGAGTCTTCATACAAGCAATTTGATCCTTCACCACGTTACCATGCACGAGATGTAGCGATAGTTTTAGCATCGTTGTTCAAAGCAAAAACCATTTTAGGAACTGCCACCCCCAGTATTGAAAGTTATTACAATGCTACAGTTGCAAAAAAATATGGGTTTGTTGAAATGAATGTGCGTTATAACAACGTTTTAGCGCCTGAAATACAATTAGTTGACCTTAAGGATAAGTATAAGCGTAAACGAATGACAGGGCATTTTAGCGATTCCCTGTTAGAGGAAATTAAGAATACTATAGATGGTTCTCAGCAAGTAATTTTATTTCAAAATAGGCGTGGTTTTTCACCAATTGTGGAATGTGAAACTTGCGGTCACTCGTCTCAATGTCCAAATTGTGATGTTAGTTTAACATTTCACCGATTTAAAAATGAGTTGCGATGTCATTATTGTGGTTACAACATGATAATGCAAAAATCTTGTCAAGCTTGTGGTAGTGCTTCACTTAACAAAAAAGGATTTGGGACAGAACAAATACAAGAGGAAATTTCATCACTACTTCCAGATGTAAAGGTTTCTCGAATGGATTTAGATACCACGAGAGGAAAACATGGACATGAAAAGATTATAACAGCTTTTGAAAATAATGAAGTAGATATTTTGGTAGGAACTCAAATGCTTACAAAAGGATTAGATTTTAGAAATGTCGGTCTTGTCGGAATTATGAATGCAGACAATCTACTCAATTTTCCTGATTTTAGAGCTCACGAAAGAAGCTTTCAATTAATGCACCAAGTAGCTGGTAGGGCAGGTAGAACGTCAAATCAGGGTAAGGTTCTAATTCAAACGTACAATCCTTTTCATAAAATCTTGCAACAAGTGTCAATGAATGACTACGAGGCCATGTTTCATGAACAATTTATTGAGCGACAGAATTACAAATATCCTCCCATTTACAGACTCATAAAAATAACCATAAAGCATAAAGATTACCAAAAAGTTAATTTAGGAGCTGAGTGGTTAGCAGCTTCATTACGACAATTTTTTAATCAATATGTATTGGGTCCCGAATTTCCCCCTGTTTCGAGAATACGCAATCAATATCACAAAAATATTCTTTTGAAAATACCAGAGAAACAGTCTTTAAACAAAACAAAAGAAGCTATTCTTAAAATAAAAAATAGCTTCTTGAGTATTAAAAGTTTTCGTCCTATTCGAGTTTTAATAAATGTAGACAACTACTAAAACTAGATATTGTTTAGGGCATCAACAGGTAGTGTTTTTTTGTTTCTACTTAAGGGGATTTCGTACGACCCTACTTCAACATTTTTGCTATTGAAGCGATCTATTTTATCAAGATTTACTATGTAAGATTTATGAATTCTTAAAAATTTACCTTCAGGTAGTTCAGCTTCGAAAGCTTTCATAGTCGATAGAACAACAAGACTGTTTTCTTCCGTCACTAGTTTTACATAATCACCAAGCGCTTCTATCCATTTAATATCTTTTATATAGACTTTTCGCTTTTTAAGGTTACTTTTTACAAAAATATGTTCACCATCTGTTTCTTGAAAGTCAAGGGTCAACTTATGTTGTTCCATCGCTTTTTCTACAGCGGTATTAAATCGTTCTCTTGTTATCGGTTTTTGCAAGTAGTCTGTAGCATCATAGTTGAAAGCTTTGAATGCATATTCCGTTTTACCTGTTACAAAAATAATTTGGGGTTTATTATTTAGTACGTCAAGTAATTCGAAACCATTTAATACTGGCATTTCGATATCAAGAAAAATTAAATCGACCTTATGGGTATTTAGGCCATTTTTGGTTTCTAGAGCACTACTGTATTCTGCAATCAAATTAAGTGAGGAATGATTCTCTATTAATTTGACTATAGATAAGCGCTGGATTGCAGAATCGTCTACAACAACACAATTTAAAGTCATAACATTATCGTTTTTAGGTTAAGATATCGACAATAGTACAAAAAATTCGGACAAAAACCAAAAAACATCGTTAAAGTGTTGATTTTAACATAATATTAACAAATACAGAATTTAAAGACTTAACCTGTAAAAATGTTGTCTAAAAGATTTATAATACATATTTTTGCAGCCATTTTAACAAATAAATCAAATTTATGAATCATTATGAAACTGTTTTCATCTTAAATCCCGTTTTATCTGAAGATCAGATAAAGGAAACAGTAAAGAAATACGAAGATCTTCTTGTTTCTAAAGGTGCTAAGATGATATCAAAAGAAGATTGGGGCTTGAAAAAATTAGCTTATCCAATCCAAAACAAAAAAAGTGGTTTTTACCATTTATTCGAGTTTACCATTGACGGTGAACACATTAACCCATTAGAGGTTGAATTTAGACGTGATGAGCGTTTTATGCGTTATTTAACGGTCAAACTAGACAAGCATGCTGTGTCATGGGCTGAGCGAAGAAGAGTTAAACTAAAAGAAAAAGCGTAATTATGTCAAGTATAGAACAACAAGCTAAAGGAAAAAAAGATGGTGAAATTAGATATCTAACACCATTAAACATTGAAACAAACAAGAAGAAAAAGTATTGTATGTTTCAAAAAACAGGTATTAAATACGTTGATTACAAAGACTCTGACTTTTTAATGCGTTTTATTAATGAACAAGGCAAATTATTGCCAAGACGTTTAACAGGAACATCATTAAAATATCAAAGAAAAGTCGCTGTCGCAGTAAAGAGAGCTCGCCATTTAGCCCTCATGCCTTACGTTACAGATTTATACAAATAAAAATATTATAACATGGAACTTATTTTAAAACAAGACGTCGAAGGACTAGGATTTAAGGACGACATTGTAACAGTTAAGAACGGTTATGGTAGAAATTATTTAATTCCAAATGGGAACGCTGTATTAGCAACCTCATCAGCAAAAAAAGTGCTTGCTGAAAATTTAAAGCAACGTGCTTTTAAAGAACAAAAGATTGTTGATGATGCTAATAAGGTGGCCGATGCGATAAAAGCATTAGAGATAAAAATTGCGTCAAAGGTAGGAACAGGAGACAAGTTGTTTGGATCTGTAAACAATATTGATCTAGCAGAGGCGCTTTCAAAAGAAGGCCAGGATATTGATAAGAAATTTATCACAGTAATAGGTGGTAATGTTAAACGTTTAGGAAAATACAACGCAGTAGTCAGATTACACAGAGAGGTGACAATAGATTTGCCTTTTGAAGTTATTCCTCAACCATAATCAAACAATGTCAATTTACAATATAAACCGTTTAGATTATTCTAAACGGTTTTTTTAATTTTGCGATTATGATTCGGTTTTTTATATTATTGTCACTTTCTTTAATTCTCACCTGTAAAAATAAACCAAGTGAAACTCTTAAAGATACTCAACAGGGTGCTTTTTCAGAAAGTTTATTAAAAAAGTTTAGGTACACTGAAAACAATGATGCTGCAATCATTAGCGTTCACCGTGGTGGTTCAAAACTAATTGGCTATCCCGAAAATTGTTTAGAGACATTAAAGTATGTTAATGATAGTATTTCAGCAATTTTTGAAATTGATGTTTCAAAAACTAGTGATGATGTTTTGGTATTAATGCATGATAAAACTCTTGAAAGAACTACTACAGGAATCAATGCTCTAATAGATTATTCATTTCAAGAGCTACAAGGACTTAATCTTGTTGATGATTTTGGTAATGAAACCAATTTTAAAATTCCAAAATTTGTTGACGTTTTGCGATGGGCAGTGGATAATGAGGTCATTCTTACTGTAGACACGAAGCGTGGTGTTGATATTACTAAAATAATTGCGATGATAGAGCAAGAAAAGGCTGTAGGTGTTGCAATTATAATTACCTACAATGTTGCACAAGCCTTACAAGTTTTTGAATTAAACCCTAATTTGTTGTTATCAGTATCTGCAAGAAACTTGGAGGAATTAAATCGATTGATGGATTCGGATATTCCAACACAAAATATGCTTGCATTTACGGGTACACGTTTATCTCCTATTTTATTCTATGAGAAATTACATGAGCTTGGCGTTAAAACTATTTTGGGAACTCTAGGGAATTTAGATAAAATGGCAGCTGCAAAAGGAGATAGTTTATATATGAATTGGCGTAAAATGGGTGTAGATGTCATCGCTACAGACAGACCTTTCGAAGCAGCGAGAGTTCTGAGTTATTCTGAGCATCATCAAATAGAATCACTCTATTAATTATTATTATGAAGTACACACGATTAACAAAAGAGCAATTTGAGGAAATGCAACAAGAATTTATTAATTTTTTAGCATCTCAGTCTATTACTGCTGACGAATGGCAGACGATAAAAACTAATACACCTGATGTAGCTGATCAAGAGTTGGATGTTTTTAGTGATTTAGTTTGGGAAGGTGTTTTGAACAATGTAATTTATCTAGAAAACATTTCACAAAAGCACATGTATTTATTTTATTTTGAAGAAAAAAGAATCCACTTAATTGGAGTGAAAATTATATCTGATAGCATGAATTTAATGACTCAAGAAGGCTTTTCGTGGCTGCGTGAGAATTTAATGAATGACTCAGTGGAAATTTTTGAGTCGAAAAAAGATTATTCTAAGGATAAACAAATGGATAAGTTTACGCTCATACAGCAAGGTGCCGCAATAACAAAAGGAGAATTATATAAGTATTTTGATAAACTAGTTAGTTAGGTTTACAAAAAAGTAAGATATTTGTGATATAACTAGGGAAATGGCAAAGACACCAAGTATTCCAAAAGGGACTAGAGACTTTAATCCACAAGAGGTAGCAAAACGTAATTATATAAGAAATACCATTACGTCAAGCTTTCAGCATTTTGGATTTCAACCTATAGAAACACCAAGTTTTGAAAACTACGATACCTTAATGGGAAAATATGGTGATGAGGGAGATCGGTTAATTTTTAAAATATTAAATTCTGGTGATTATTTGAGTAAAGTTGATTCAGCTCTTTATGAATCGAAAAATTCTAATTTTTTAACTTCTAAAATTGCTGACAAGGCGTTAAGATATGACTTGACTGTGCCGTTTGCTCGTTATGTGGTTCAGCATCAAAATGACATAAGTTTTCCATTTAAACGATATCAAGTACAGCCCGTATGGCGAGCAGATAGACCACAAAAAGGACGTTTTCGTGAATTTTACCAGTGTGATGCTGATGTTGTAGGCTCTAAAAGTTTACTACAAGAGGTTGAATTTATTCAATTATATGATGATGTTTTTGATAAATTGGGATTAAAACATGTTACAGTAAATATCAACAACAGAAAAATCTTATCGGGTATAGCCCAAGTTATTGGTGCCCAAGAAAAATTAATAGATTTTACAGTAGCACTTGACAAATTAGATAAAATAGGTGAGGAGAAAGTAAAGCAAGAAATGCTAAACAAAGGCATAGATCAAAAAGGTATTGATAAATTGCAGCCCTTGTTTGAATTGCAAGGTTCCTTTGATGCTCAAATTGACAATCTCAAAATAATGCTTGCAAGTTCTGAGGAAGGACTTGAAGGTATTAAAGAGCTCAGTTTTATTTATTCTGTAATTAATTCTATTGGCTTAAAGTCCATATCTCTGCGATTAAACTTGACGCTGGCACGTGGTTTAAATTACTACACTGGTGCAATTTTTGAAGTGTCCCCGCCGCCCAGTGTCACCATTGGTTCCATTGGGGGTGGAGGTAGGTATGATGACCTCACAGGTATTTTTGGACTGAAAAATGTTAGTGGTGTTGGTATTAGCTTTGGTTTGGATAGAATTTATTTAGTTTTAGAGGAATTGAACTTATTTCCTAAAACTGTTTCAAATAATACTGATGTATTATTTATCAATTTTGGTGACAAAGAAGCACTATTTGCTTTGAAGACAATCAATATGTTGAGACAGAAAGGTTTTAATGTTGAATTATATCCTGATAAGGTCAAAATGAAAAAGCAAATGACCTATGCAAACAAAAGAAATATCCCTTTTGTGGTTTTGATTGGTGACGAGGAACTGAAAACAGAAACTTTTGCTCTAAAAAAGATGATTTCCGGAGAGCAAACTAAATGTAATTTCTCTGAAATGATTGATCTTATTAAGAAATAAATCTCTCTACTTTACGATTATTTTTTTAGAATTTGGACTAAAATTTTTATATAACGTTGTTGTATGTGGTATTGACAAGTGAGTACCCAAGCAGACAATTAAATCACAGTCAAACATCGATTTATTTGCTCCACGCTGACCGCTCATCCCTATTATTCCAAGGTTATAAGCATCATTTGTAGGGAATAAGTCTGCAGTATTCCACGTTAAAACAAATGGAATATTATGCTCAAAAGCTGCTTTAGCAAGTATTTCAGGAGACTTCGGCCACATTAACCCCTGAAGACCCACAGGAGAAATCCCAAAAGGGGCATCATAGGTATGACCAAAAAGTGAAGTCTTTAAATTTGGTTCTCGATATGGAACCAAATAGTCGGGTTTAAGTTGAACAGCACGAATTTGTGCAGTGTTTCTTTTTAAATTAACATCATCATTACAGCCTCCATCCAAATATTCAAAAGCAAATTTGGGAATCTTTGCTTGGGCTCTCTTTCTAAGATCGGGTACAGAAGGATACCTACTGTCTATAAAATGAATGTCGTTTTTCATATCTATTCTAATGAATTTTGAAGGTACGATAGCCATATAGCGTTACCATACAAAAACAAACTAAAGGTAATCCGAAAGATGCATTAATGGCAGCAGGGAAAAATCATTTTAGCGTAGTAATCAGTGACTTGAGAATGCCACAGCTTAATGGGATTCAATTTTTAGACGAAATTGAAAAGCTCCAACCTGAGAGCTCAAGAATTCTCTTAACGG
>ENA-OQVM01006787-OQVM01006787.1-marine-metagenome-genome-assembly--contig:-NODE-6787-length-10234-cov-8.946933_pt1 | contig 10234 bp, 10 predicted proteins | sample MGYA00237776_ERZ505498 | MGnify/ENA primary metagenome ERZ505498 (study PRJEB26159, sample SAMN06265151) | marine metagenome | isolation source: Helgoland LTER site | place: Germany:Helgoland, sampling... | reverse complement strand
GTCTGAATAATACAAACTATTCGGTCTATGTAGCTAATGTCTCGGCAGTGCTCACTCGTATAGCCAGCGCACAGTAACGCTAAAGCCCTCTCCCTTCGGGGAGGGCCTCTTTCCAATCGAATAAACAACTATAACGGAGGCCACATGGCCCTTTTTGACAGCATTGCTGCGTCATTTGATGGCGTACAGACGACTTTCACATTGTCAGTCAATGGCGCGCCTCTATCAGTCCCAACCCCACGAGATTTGGATATATCAATCGGTGGAGTCGTGCAATATGAAATTACAGACTTCAGTATCTCTGGTAGTGAAATAACATTTAACAACGCGCCGCTTGCCGGAGATTTATTTCGTGGTGAGTATTTTGAGATCACTACCATTGTTGGTCCTGATGGCGCTCAAGGCGCAACAGGCCCGCAAGGTACTCAAGGCATCCAAGGTGAAACAGGTGCCACTGGCCCGCAAGGTACTCAAGGCACCCAAGGTGAAATAGGTGCCGCTGGTCCACAAGGTGAAATAGGTGCCGCTGGTCCACAAGGTGAAATAGGTGCCGCTGGTCCACAAGGTACTCAAGGCATCCAAGGTGAAACCGGCAGCCAAGGCCCTCAAGGAGCTACAGGCGCTGCGGGAGTTACTGGGGATGATGGAGCCACAGGCACACAAGGTCCCCAAGGTTTACAAGGTGCCACAGGTCCACAAGGTGATGCTGGTGCTACAGGCACACAAGGTCCCCAAGGTTTACAAGGTGCCACAGGTCCCCAAGGTGCTATGGGCACAGCAGGAACTGACGGCAACGATGGCGCTATAGGTCTACAAGGTCCACAAGGTCCACAAGGCTCACAAGGTGCTGCTGGCGCAGCGGGCGCTAATGGCGACGACGGTGCACAAGGTCTACAAGGAAACACTGGACCACAAGGCGCTACAGGAGCTGCTGGCGACGATGGTGCTCAAGGTCCACAAGGAAACACTGGACCACAAGGACCACAAGGACCACAAGGTGCTGCAGGAGCTGATGGCGACGATGGTGCTCAAGGTCTACAAGGAAACACTGGACCACAAGGCGCTACAGGAGCTGATGGCAACGATGGTGCTCAAGGTCCACAAGGAAACATTGGTCCACAAGGTGCTACTGGCGCTGCAGGATCTGACGGCAACGATGGTGCTACAGGTCCACAAGGAAACATTGGTCCACAAGGTGCTACTGGCGCTGCCGGATCTGATGGCAACGATGGCGCTACAGGTCCACAAGGTCCACAAGGAAACATTGGTCCACAAGGTGCTACTGGCGCTGCAGGATCTGACGGCAACGATGGCGCTACAGGTCCACAAGGCGCTACAGGCGCTGCAGGATCTGATGGCAACGATGGCGCTACAGGTCCCCAAGGTCCACAAGGCGCTACAGGCGCTGATGGCGACGATGGTGCACAAGGTCTACAAGGAAACACTGGACCACAAGGTCCGCAAGGTCCTCAAGGTGCTGCAGGAGCTAATGGCGACGACGGTGCACAAGGTCTACAAGGAAACACTGGACCACAAGGTCCTCAAGGTCCTCAAGGTGCTGCAGGAGCTGATGGCGACGACGGTGCTACAGGTTCGCAAGGTGCTACGGGCGCACAAGGCCCTCAAGGTGCTACGGGCGCACAAGGCCCTCAAGGTGCTACTGGCGCTGCTGGCGACGACGGTGCTACTGGATCACAAGGTCCCCAAGGTGCTACAGGCGCAGCAGGAACTGACGGCAACGATGGTGCTACTGGACCACAAGGTCTGAAAGGCGACACTGGTTCTACAGGTGCACAAGGACCACAAGGTACTACAGGCGCTGCAGGAGCTGATGGTGATGATGGTGCTACTGGACCACAAGGCAACACAGGTGCTACTGGTCCACAAGGCAACACAGGTGCTCAAGGTCCACAAGGCAACACAGGTGCTGCTGGCGACGACGGTGCTACTGGCCCACAAGGTCCACAAGGTGCTACAGGCGCTGCTGGTGATGATGGTGCTACTGGCCCACAAGGTCTGAGAGGCTACACAGGACCACAAGGTGGTACAGGTCCAATAGGGCTAACAGGTAACACTGGAGCTATCGGTCCACAAGGTGGTACAGGTAACACGGGGCCTCAAGGTGCTACAGGCGCTGCGGGAACTGATGGCGATGATGGTGCTATTGGACCACAAGGTCCTACTGGCTCTACCGGGCCACAAGGTCCGAGAGGTTACTTTGGATCTACGGGTCCAACAGGTCCAATAGGGCTAACAGGTAACACTGGCCCTCAAGGTGCTACAGGCGCTGCGGGAACTGATGGCGACGATGGTGCTATTGGACCACAAGGTGCTACAGGTCCAAGAGGGCTTACAGGTAACACTGGCCCTCAAGGTGCTACAGGCGCTGCGGGAACTGATGGCGATGATGGTGCTACTGGGCCACAAGGTGCTACTGGCTCTACAGGTCCACAAGGTCCGAGAGGCTACTTTGGATCTACGGGTCCAACAGGTCCTACAGGTGCTACAGGTCCAATAGGGCTTACAGGTAACACTGGCCCTCAAGGTGCTACAGGCGCAGCAGGAACTGATGGCGATGATGGTGCTACTGGCCCACAAGGTGCCACAGGTCCAAGAGGGCTTACAGGTAACACTGGCCCTCAAGGTGCTACAGGCGCAGCAGGAGCTGATGGCGACGACGGTGCTACTGGACCACAAGGTCCTACTGGCTCTACAGGGCCGCAAGGTCCGAGAGGCTACACCGGATCTACTGGATCACAAGGTGCTACAGGCGCAGCAGGAACTGATGGCGACGACGGTGCTACTGGACCACAAGGTCCTACTGGCTCTACAGGGCCTCAAGGTCCGAGAGGCTACTTTGGATCCACAGGTCCCGCAGGACCAACAGGTAACACTGGCCCTCAAGGTGCTACAGGCGCAGCAGGAACTGATGGCGATGATGGTGCTACTGGACCACAAGGAAATACTGGCTCTACAGGGCCTCAAGGTCCGAGAGGCTACTTTGGATCTACGGGTCCAACAGGTCCTACAGGTGCTACAGGTGCTACAGGTGCTACAGGTAACACTGGACCACAAGGTCCCGCTGGTGCCGACGGTGCCCTAAATGCTTTACCGCTTTCAGGTGGGACGGTGACTGGCACTGTTACTGCAAATAATTTTAGAATTGGTTCTGGCGGCGCAACCTTAAGTAAAGACCCCGGCAGCACTGCAGGTTCTCTCTATTTATCAATGGGCAGTTCGTCAGCTGGCTTTGCAGTTGCAGATGGGTACAGCCAGCGGTTCGGTGTCGGTGGGTCGTCTAACCCTGTAACACACGCTAACCAGCAGCTTGTTGTAAATCCTGGGACTTCAAACACCAGTGACGCCACTGCGACAATAATATCAAAGGGCAGTGTCAGCACCTCAACAGGCTATCATCCACAAAATTGGCATATAGCTTTTCAAAATGGTTCTGGCGTTGTAAAGGGCAAAATAACCAGCAGCCACTACTCGACTCAATACTCAACCAGTTCCGACTATCGCCTCAAGGAAGATGTGCAGCCTATCAGCAATGCAACAGAACGCCTGCTTGCTATAAACGCTGTTAACTTTAGGTGGGTTGATGGGCAACAGCGCAGTGATGGTTTTATTGCACACGAACTGCAAGAGCATCTTCCAGAAGCTGTTACAGGTGAGAAAGACGCCACAGAAGAAGTTACAGAAACAGTAACGGCTGAAGATGGAACAGAGAGCCAAGTGACCCGGACAGAAGACCTCCTTCAAGGAGTAGACCAGAGCAAGCTCGTACCGCTACTCGTCAAAACTGTTCAAGAGCTAGAGGCTCGCATAACTCAACTAGAAAATCTTTAGCAAGTATCTTGCAATGATTCCGAGGTAAAAATATGAAAGATGTTATGACTAAGCATCATAAAGATAAAATAATCGAACAACGGCAGCTTGTCAGAAAACCTGAGCTCGATAGGTTTGGCTATACGGCAATTGAAGAAAAACTGGGATGCACCAGCGTTGAGAGTTACGTCTCACACCCGGATTTTGCAACAGACCTCCCGCAATTTTCATCCAATCAAGGTCTTGTCGATGACACTGAGGCCGAAGAGATCAATTGAATCTTGCAAGTATTGTTCGGTAGCTAAGGTAACCAACGAAAGGACAAACAATGTCACAAGTTCAAATCAACAGGTCGGGTGTCGTCGGACACGTCCCGGCAACCCTGCTCTCAGGAGCTATGTTTTACAACTCAGCCGACGCTAAGTTGTACATCGGAGACGTCACAAATGCTCCGACATTAGTTAGTGACAACCCTCTCGTAATTGCGGCACAGATCACAACCCTGCAACAGGAATCCCGTGGGACAACCGTATCAGCTACAGAGCCCACTGACGCGCTCGAAGGTGATTTGTGGTTTGACCTTGAAGCTCAACAGCTAAAGTTCTATACAACGGAATGGGTTCAAGCCAACGCGGTCCCAGTTGTTGTGTCTGGATCGCCAGCGACTTTCCCGGTTACGACGGATGAGTTTTTCAAACATATTGTCTACACAACAGGGGATCAAGGTGAGCTCAACATGGCAATCACCATGATTGAAGCCGCAACAAATTTTGCTGAGCAATACACCGGACGAATGTTTATCACTCGGGCGATGACGCAGTTTTTTGATAGGTTTCCACAAACTAACGGTAATAAAAAGCAGCCACTTATTTTAGATGGTGGTGTCAGTCAATTTGTGACATCAATAACTTATATGGACAGCCATTTTGTGCCTGTCGTATTACCCTCTGAGAAATACAGAGTCCTCAAGCGCAATGGTCGAATCCACATTTACCCAGCAATGGGAACAGAGTGGCCTGTTGATGTTGCAAATGAGGTTGATGCCATCAATGTGAGTCATATCGTGGGGACAGCCTCCCCAGCAGTTCCGGCCCCGATCAAAATGGCGATTTTACTTATTGCAGCCAGTCTTTGGGAGAACCGGGAGAACGAAATTGTCGGAAGTAATATTAAAGCCCTCAAGCCCGTGATCGCTGCAAAAGATCTCCTTCACCCATTCAAGTTGAGGTGATGACATGCGAGCTGGAAAGTTAAACAACAAGGCCGAAATATTTATCCCCGCCACAGCGCAAAACTCATTCGGAGAAGTTGAGAGCACATTTGTGTCACTCGGAAAGTTTGCCTGCAGCGCCACGACTAAACCGCGCAGAGAGAGCACCACTGACGAATCCTCAGTCTCAAAGACAGAGTTCGACCTTCGGTTTAGATATTACACGGCACTGGCAAGTCTGCCCCGGTCTGCTTATATCGTCATCAAAGGTCTCACACTGGAGATCAACTCAGTGGCTAATATCCAATTAAACAACCGCGAGATCCAGATGATCTGCGAGGAGCGATCATGATTGATATTGACCTCCGGGCTCATCTTCTCGCCGATACAGCGATCAGCTCAACTGTGGCAGGTGTTTACGCCCTCCGGCTACCGCAGGACACAACCAGCAGCGCGATCGTTTATGAGATCGGTGCCGGACATAGTGTTCCGCAAATCGGGTCGATGGAAACAGTCATCAGACACACAGTGACTCTGTTTGCGTACAGCCCAAGCTATCAGACGCTGCGGGTTCTATCCGGCAACATAACTGACCTATTAAACGGCGTGACTGGACCAATGGGGTCCACCAGTGTCACCGGGTCTCAAATCGACTCGTCGATCAACACCTATGAAGAAGAGCTCAAGCTCTATCGAAATATAATTAATTTAACTATTTACACAAACTAAGGGTAAAACCATGAGCAATATTGCATCTCCTTTTCACGGCTTAGCAACCGAACTTCACATGCTGTCAGCCGGTAGCTCAACTCTAGACGCCACCACCAAAGTTGCTGAGGTTTCCTCAGTAGGTACACTCGAGCTGACTGCCAATATTATTGAATATAACAAGTACGGTTCGGACTACAAGCAAAAGCTAGTTGGCCAGAAAGACTCAGGAACATTGTCGCTGACGGTCAATTGGGTTTGCGGTGACTCGAGTCACACTGCTTTGAAAGCAAAATATGATAGTGGAGATGCCCAAATCTTCGCCATCAAATGGGTGTCTGGTTCTGAAAATGCCAAAGCAACTTTCACGGGCTATATCTCAAGCTATTCAATCGACACACCTGTCGAAGATGTCGTTTCTGCAAACATCGATATCGCTATCGACGGCGCTGTTACATTCGACCTAACTACCGACTAACCATGAAAACAAAAGTCCACCTCCGGGTGGGCTTCTATTTATTTTTAATATTTGGAGACAAAAATGCTAGACCGTAAAGCAATATTTAAAGCCGTCGACCTCGACATTCAAAACGTGTCAGTCCCAGAGTGGGGCGGTGATATTTGTATCAGGGGCCTGACAGCTCGAGAGCGTGATCATTTCGAGGCATCAATCGGCCAGTCGGCCAACCTTGAAAACCTTCGAGCCCGACTGGTGGTCCTGTCCATATGTGATGAGACTGGGGAGCGTGTATTCAAAGACAGCGACGCGACGGAGCTCGGCAAAAAGAACGCAATGGTCGTGAATCGACTATTCGACATCTGCCGCAACATGTCCGGGATGTCTGACGCTGACGTCAAGGAACTCGAAAAAAACTAAAACGAGACCCGACCCGCAGGTTCAAATTTAGACTTGCGGGCCATCTCGGGATGACCGTCCGGGAAATGGAAAACAGGCTGTCCTCTCAGGAACTTGCTGAGTGGATGGCCTACTGGTCCATTGAACCCTTCGGAGCCACCCGGGATGATTACAGGGCAGGGCTATTGGCTGCAACTGTGGCCAACTGCGCTGGCAGCAAGAAAGCTCTCCAGCCAACTGATTTTATCCATATCTACACCCAACCAAAACAAATGAGCTATATGGACCGCAGGCAGCAGCAGGCGAGCCAGATGGCTATGTTCAAAAATCTATCGGAGCAGACCAATGGCGAGACCTAAGATGTTGACCGTGAAGGTCAGCGGTCTGAAAGAGCTCGAGCAGGCACTCAACGCGCTCGACCACGACCTCCACAAGAAAGCGCTCAAGACCGCAGGTAAGGAAGCCATGCGCCCAGTTTATACCCGGGTGCTGAACAACGTGGTCGTCGGTGAGACCGGGGGCCTGAAGTCCACAATCAAACTCACCTCGACCAGTGACGTCCGGACGCTTCGCAAGATCAGCAAAAAGGCCGCAATGGTCGCCCGGGTTTCAGCAGGTACGACAAAAAGGCGCGACGGCCTAACAGGCCACCAAGCTCTCAACATCGAGTATGGACTGCACGGCAAGCGAAAGATGGCAGCCCAGCCCTTCATTCGCCCAGCTATCCAAGGCAAAGAGAAGGTCGTCTTTATGCACTTCCGGCGCTTGCTCGGCGTCCACATCGAAAAAACTGCGCGGACCCAGATGAAACGAAACCGCAGAAACGCAAAAAAACTATAAGGGAAAACAATGGCCACGATCAGCAGACTCTCTGTTGATTTGGTTGCAAACAGTGCTCGATTCCGCAAGGACCTCGACAAAGCTGCCAGTGATGCCAAGAAGTCGTTCGGCTCCATGATGAAAAGCGCCAAAAAGGCGACAGCTGCATTTGCTGCCGTCGGCGTCGCAGCGGGCGCTGTATTCGTTAAGTCAGCCAAGACATACGCGAATTTCACTGAAGCACTGCAGGACGTAAAGGCAAAGACGGGCGCGACGACCAAAGAGATCAACGCGCTCTCACTGTCCATGCGTTCTGCTGCAAAAGCAACCAAGTTCACAGCAACACAGACCGCCGAGGCGGGAACCTTTCTGGCTCAGGCTGGATTGAATATCAAAGAAATCAACGCAGCATTGCGACCCACACTGGACCTCGCATCTGCCACTAAAACCTCCGTACAAAATACCGCCGACTTCATGACCAACATCATGAAGGGCATGGGCATGAGCACAGATGATCTGCAGCGAGCTGCTGACGTTCTCGCTGTAACAACTGCCAAATCGAACACAAACCTCACGGACCTCGCGACAGCTATGTCAGACGCTGCGCCATCCGCTCGCGCATTTGGTATGTCTATCGAAGAGACAGCCTCGCTGCTGGGCTCTATGGCCAACGCGGGCATCAAAGGCTCAAAGGCAGGTATCTCACTCCGGGCGACGTTCGCATCGTTATCGTCGACAGGTAGTTTGACTGAGAAAATGCTGGCCGAATCAACCGGGCAGATGACAACGCAAACAAAAGCTCTGCGCAAACTAGGCGTCCACACCCGGACCGCTGAGGGTAAGATCCGCAACCTTGTTGAAATCCTGAAGGACCTCAAGGCTGCAGGCGGCAACGAAGAGGATATGATCGCGATCTTTGGTCGACGTGCTGGCTCCTCGATGATGCAGTTTATGAACGAGGGGCTCCTCGGTGCTGACCAGCTAAAGCAAAAGCTGGACCAAGCCCGATTTGCTGCCGAGCGCATGGCTGCCACCCAGATGGACAGTCTTAATGGCGACCTGCTGCTGTTTAATTCTCAGCTCGAAGAGCTGCAGATGATAGTCGCCGAGAACGGTATCAATGACCTGTTTCGATCGATGACGCAGACGGCCACGAGTTTCATGAAGGCAATCGAACCGATCCTTCGATTTATGGCCCCAGCATTTGATGAGATCGCAATCGTCTTAATGACGATCGGCGGTGCCCTTGTTGTTGGCGGCATTGTCGCCCTGACATCGGCCATGATGGGACTCGCTGCAGTAATGCTTGCAAACCCTATCATTTGGATTGTTCTCGGCGTCGCGGCATTGTCTGTCGGCATATATAAGGTCATCCAAAACATCGACGAGCTCATGGTGGGCTGGCGCAATCTAGTTGGCTACACAATGAACGCACTGAAAAACATGGCGGGTCATGTTGGCGTGTTCGCTCAGAACGTGGCTGACTCCATCGCCAAGATGTGGCTGAAGATGAAAATCGGCGCTGACAAGTTCCGTGTCAAGGTAATCGAGATCCTAAATGATCTGATCACTGAGTCACTGGAGAAGGTCAACAACCTGCTCGAAATCTACAACAAGATTCCATTCCTCGACGACGCCACGCCCATCGAGTTCACAATCGACACGTCGGATGCCATCTTAAAAATCAAAAAGATGCAGGCCGAGCTCGATGCACTGGAGCAAAAAGCCAACACATTCACAGATTCTATCTTTGTTCCCGAGGTGTTTACCCCGGAAGAGGAAGAGGATGAAGGCATCGGTGGAATGGGTGACGGCGCAGGTGGTCTGGCTGGCACTGGGTTGCCTGAAGAGTTCACACCAGAGCAACTGGCCAACATGCAGACTGCAGCCGAAGGGATGCGCAGCGCATTCGAGAGCATGGTCAAACCTATCTCCAACGTGTTCACATCTATCATCAAGGGCACGACCTCGGTTACTGATGGTTTGAAATCAATTGCCAGCTTAATCCTCGACAAGGTGATCAGCTCGTTCGTCGAGATGGGTGTGAGCTGGGTGGTCCAGCAGGCTCTGATGAAAGCAATGGAAGTCGCCGGGATTGCGTCCAGCGTCGCTGCGTCTGTTGCTGCGGGCACGACTATGGCTGCAGCCTATGCCCCTGCTGCTGCGATGGCATCGCTTGCGTCCTTTGGTGCAAACTCAGCACCTGCATCAGCAGGTATTATCGCAACGACAGCAGTCGCGAAAGTTGCAGCGCTGTCTGGTCAGGCGCATGACGGCATCGACAACGTCCCAAGCACCGGGACCTATTTGCTTGAGTCTGGTGAGCGTGTAGTCGACAAGCGGCTAAATAAAGATATGTCTCAATTCTTGGCAAATCAAAACAGCAGCAACAACAACATCACCAACAATCCGACGCTCAACTTCAACGTGAATGGCTCGGATGCCGACAATGTTGAGGCCATGATCAGAAACAATCGAGGGCAATTCGAAGGCATGATTCGGGAAATTTACAACGAATCTGCACAGAACAGTCCGTTCTAATACGAGGGGCCCTTCGGGGCCCGTCATTTAAAAAGGAGCTATTTAATGCCTTCCCCACTTTTACCAACCTATCCTGAGCCTGTCTCCTTTCAAATAAAATCAAAAGTAAAAACCCTCAAATCGGAATCACTGTCGGGGAAAATACTTACAAGAAAAATCGGCGGCCAAAGATTCGAGGCTACGCTGGTTTACCCACCTATGACTCGCACAGAGTTCTCAACGATTCATGCTTTTCTTATGGAGCAAGCCGGGATGTCTGGCGTGTTCTTTAT
>ENA-OQVM01006779-OQVM01006779.1-marine-metagenome-genome-assembly--contig:-NODE-6779-length-10241-cov-6.607536_pt1 | contig 10241 bp, 7 predicted proteins | sample MGYA00237776_ERZ505498 | MGnify/ENA primary metagenome ERZ505498 (study PRJEB26159, sample SAMN06265151) | marine metagenome | isolation source: Helgoland LTER site | place: Germany:Helgoland, sampling... | reverse complement strand
TTTCTTGAAAAATCTGTGTAGCCGTCATTGTTGAGATCTCTACAGTCTAGGAAATTCGCAAAAACTTGATTGTCATATATATCAAATGGGCTTTCTATTTGAACTATTTTGTTGTCTTGGATTTGAAAAACTTTAACCTCTTGGCTCGTATTAAAATTATTTTGATTATATGTCTCTCCCTCTATTATTTCCCGGTCTTCCTTATGAAAGCTTGTTGCAAATAAACCAAGGAAGGCTTTATTTCCGCTGTCATCAAACTTATTTTCAAAGAAACACATGGTCTCTGGAGTGTAGTCTATAGAGTACTTGCCATTTACTAAGTACACGGCAGTTGGCCCTTCTGATCCCTGCCAGGATATTTGATTTATAAAAAACTCTATCGATGTTAATTCTTGATCTACTTTGTTCCAGACATTATTTTCTCTAAACCACAAGGCTAGGCCTCTTTGGGAATAGTCCGTTGATTCATCTGTGGCAATAATATAGTTATCTTGGTATTTGAGCTCTGTGCTCCATGGAGCTGATCCTATATCAATAATATTAAGGCCGTCATCGCTCATTATGTTTTCTGTAGGATATTCATCCTTAACGTCGAGCCATCCTTCTGGTGAATATCTATATGCTTGAAGTCCTATTCCAGTAAAGCCAGCAAATAGTGCATCCACATTTCCATTGTCATGCTCAACTATAGTTACTGCATGCCCCCAATCTGGGGTTCCAACTTTTACTATCTCATATTCTGTCTCGCCTTTAGATAATATAATTGCTGGGCTCGCTCTTGAGTATTCCCAAGGGTCTCCATTTCTTCCATCTTCCCAGTTCATAGCAAAAGCAAAATCGTCTCTTCCGTCTCCATTAAAATCACCTCTATCATATTTTCTGCTTGCACCACCAAGGCTTGGGATATTTTCACCAAATACTTCTTGATTGCCCTCACGGTAGGTTCCATCACCATTAGAAAGATGCACAACGATTAAGTCTGGTGTTGGTTCTTGAATAACATCACCAAACTTATCTCTGTAAAGGTCACACCATTGATGCGCCATAAAGTCTTCCCAGCCATCATTATTAATATCTACAGGTATTACAAACTGAATAGATGGCTGAGCCTCTGAATAATCTGTATTACAAACCTGAGGGTAAAGATTTGAGTCGCTAATAATAATTGGCTCTTCTTTAAACTGGGATTTATATTCAGCTGTTACGGTGACGCTGCCCTCAGCAGAACCGCCATTTCCAGTGCATTTAATTTTAAATACTTGGCTGCCATCAACTGTAATGGTGAGAACCTCCTCACCGCTGATACCTTTAACTCCCTGCCAGCTTTCTGATGCCTCACATGCAGTCGAATTATTTGATGACCAAGAAATCGTAACCTGCTCATCAACAAATAAGCTCATAGGGCTAGCTGAAATAGAAACTGTTGGTGCTGGAATAGGAGCTGGCTCAGGAGCGCTTCCGCCTCCTCCGCCACCACAGGAAACAAGAATAAATATAGCTGGGATAACTGAATAAATTTTTAACATTGTAAAAAAGTCTTGATGAATATATGTCTTAAATATTTATAATCTGCTATTAATTTATAATTTTATAAGCGCGTTGTGGGTAATCCTATCAGGGATATTTTCTGCTCCTGGCACCTTTCTGGCAATCAAGAATGGTTTAAGGACTTCAATTGCTTTTGGTTCATCATAATGCCCAATGCCAGGATGAAGATGATGAATAAAATGAAGTTGCATTGAATGATTTAGATATCTTGGCATCCAGTGACTCCAAAACTTAGTGTCTTTATATCTACCAGTTTCCATCTGATAGTGCGGATACCAACCAAAGAAAGCTGAAAGATAAATAACTCCAACCTTGCTTGGCAACCACCATAACAGTAGCGCTTCAAGCGGAAAAACCACAGCAAGACTTAAAAGAATTGCTCTATATAGCAGCCCTATGTTCAGCCCTTTGTTAAAAGATTTCATAAATGCTTTATCATTTTTATATATTTCAGCTAATGATTGATATTTAGTTATTCCTGCTTGAGTGGCTACAATAACGTCCCATATTGATTTAGAAGATGAGGTGTCATAGTCTGGATCTTTCTCAGGATTGTTGGTGTAAGCATGATGTTTCATATGCGTACATCTCATTAAATCATGAGGAAACATTAAGGTTACTAAAGTGTAGTGACTAACAAAAGAATCAATCCAACGCCTCTTTGGATTTCCTCTTGAAAAATTGCCGTGCTGAGCCTCATGTGAGGGTAAATAAGCAAAACACGCACAAACAATAGCAATTAGAGATCCATAAAATAAAGAAATATATCCATAAATAACTAATGGCCACAAAGAAAGCCATATAGTTGCCTGCCCAACGCCAATAAGCATCATTTCCCATTGAAAGCGTTTAGAAAAACTTCTTGCTATCTCTTTCTCTTTTTCAAAAGAAAATTCTTCTGGGATTTGCTCTACGCCTTCCATAACCAAGTACCCCTAATTTTTGCTATAAGCCCTAAAGCCAAACCGCATAAATACCATATAAGTGAGCTGAGCATGACTTCGAATTGAATTGCAATTGCATTGAAAACACTTCCCCAAAAAATTAACCCAAACCAAACCATATTCCAACTAGCTATATGGTTTGAAAGTAATTCATTCAATTTATTCATAAAAATAGCGCCAATCTCATGTAATTATTATCTATATCCTATATTAAGTTTGTACTATTTGTCACTCTTCAAATCTTCTCAGCCTTTGTGCGAAAACTATGGAAAGCATTAAGATGAGGGAGATTAATATTTCAAGGTATACTAAAAATTATGCAAGAACGTCCAGACTATTCTAAGTTTATAGAACGCTTAAAAATGAGCGAAGATGAAACTAGGATCGAATCAACTAAAAAACGTCATAGTAAAAAATATAGGACGGCGAGAGAAAATTTAAATCACTTGGTAGATGGGGATTCTTTTTTAGAGTTTGGTCAGTTTGCCGTGGCAGCACAACGAACACGAAGAGAAAAGGAAGATCTAATTCTCAACACAAATGCAGACGGAGTTATTACTGGGTTTTGCAAAATAAATTCTGATATATCAAAAAAATTGAATGCTGATGCCGTGGCAATTGTTTATGATTATTCTGTTCTTGCTGGCACGCAAGGACTATTCCATCATCAAAAATTAGATCGTATATTTGAAAAGGCAAAGACATATAAATTACCAATTGTTATTTTTACTGAGGGTGGTGGAGGTAGACCTGGGGATGTTGATGTTCTTACACAGATTGCAGGCATGCATATCCCAAGCTTTGCTAGGTGGGCCTCGCTCCATAAAGAGTGTTTGAGAATAGCTATTACAAATGGATACTGCTTCGCTGGAAATGCTGCTCTTTTTGGAGCTAGTGATATAAGAATTGCAACTAAAGGGTCGAATATAGGAATGGCAGGACCCGCAATGATAGAGGGTGGTGGTCTTGGTAAATTCTCACCCGATGATATTGGCGCTGTAGAGGATCATTTGTTAAATGGGGTTGTAGATGTTCTTGTTGAAAATGAAGAGGAGGCTACAAACATTGCAAAAAAAATACTTTCTTATTTCCAGGGCTCAATTGATAAGTTTGATGTCTCAGATCAGGAGCTTCTTAAAAATATTCTTCCTGATGACAGAAGGTTTAGTTATGAAATTAGAGACATTATCGAGATAGTCGCTGATTTAGATTCATTTATAGAATTAAAAAAAGGTTATGGGAGAAGCTTAGTCACCGGACTTATTAGAGTTGAAGGGATTGCTTTTGGTTTATTAGCATCAGACTGTAAGTTCTTGGGTGGTGCTATTGATTCTGATTCTGCAGACAAAGCAGCAGAATTCTTTGAGCTCTGTAATGACCAAGGCTTGCCCATGGTTTCTATAGTGGATACTCCTGGCTTTATGGTTGGTCCTGATAGTGAAAAAGAAGGCGCTCCAAGAAGAATGGGCAAGTTATTTAAATCAAGCTCAACCTTTAAAAACAATCTTGTTTCTATTTTTCTTCGAAAAGGGTATGGCCTTGGGGCTCAAGCAATTGTTGGCGGCAGCTTACATAAGTCTACTTATACGTGTGCTTGGCCATCGGGCGAGTTTGGAGGAATGGGTCTTGAGGGAGCGGTTAGGCTTGGTTACAAAAAAGAGCTTGAAGCCATATCGGACCCAGAAGAAAAAGAAATTCTTTATAACAAGCTAGTTGATAAAATGTATGAAGCAGGACAGGCGATGGAAGCTGCATCATTTTTAGAAATAGATGCTGTAATAAATCCCTCTAAAACACGAGAAACAATTATCAAAGCTCAGCATTCACTAAAATAATGAATATAGTTAGTTAAGCTCTCCTTTTATTTTTTAATTGGGTTTCTCTCTATTTTTTGATCATATAAGAAATTTTTTATTGTTTGAAATGAAGTTAATATCATTAAAAATGAACTTGCCAATAATTGTGCCAAATATGAGAAAACCAAGTCTATTCAGAATGTGGGATTAAAATGAAAGTCGTTATAAACTTACTCCGCTGTAGCAGAGTAGCCGTAGCAATGTTTTGATTTTCCACTATTTGTGCATGGCTAACGCTCGTAACCCATTGCATCGAACTCGATCCTGCAGTTCTTATATATTTGGTCCTTTACTTTCTGCGACAACAGCTCGGATGCAGGCCTTCTGTTAGTTCGGAATTCGTGTTTGGTTTGTGGATAGTGCGCGACAATATCAAATTCAAGCCTGTCGCCGAGGGTCGTGAGGTCTTCCTGCATATTGTCAAAATTGACAATGAAATCGACAATAGGTTTTTCACCGTCTGAATAGGTTGGGTAATTGACGTAATACTTCTTCTTCAGAACACGCTCAAGCTCCTTGTCAAAACTCCAGTTCTTTTTTCCGCGCGCATGATAATAGATATGTGATGCAACCTTTTCGTACGGATGCCTTTCGATCGAAAAAGTGAAGTAATCATCGTAAGTTTTTTTGCCGACGTGCTCGCGAATCGCAACAGCCGGCATATGATTGAAAAACTTGCCACGGCGTCTGGCGCGTAAAAATTTCATCTTGCGTGCCTTTATCATATCGCGATATCGCTGCTCTCCAAGACCAGCGTAGTTCTGAGGTAACGTGCCGCCCATGTCCAGCCTGACGAGTTCGTCTTCAAACGATATCGGAGTGATGATGTCATCGGGACCACAGACTTGGCTCAGACTAACCTCCATGCTTGTGCCCGAGGTTTTACGGGTCTTTACGAAAATAAACTTCTTTGCATGGCTAACGATCATTGGTTGCTCTGCTGATTCGACTAAGTCCTTTCTTGCGCCGATAGATAGCTATTTTTCTCGAAGCATCAATGGATTGCGAAATTCTCTGCCAAAAAGGTTTTTTCTCCGGATACCAACTGTTAGATTTATCCGGTAAAACGCCGTCCAGAACAACTTCCCAATCCGGCGATGATTCGTATCCACAACCGACGAGATCTGGTGTCATTGTGCCGTGGATTGCCTGCTGTTGAACGATGCGACCGAGATGTTTTCGCCAGACACCGACACTGGTCGTTCCAATGGGACGGACGCCACGCATTGCAACCTTTGACTTTTCAGACACTTGCGCGTGTTCATGGTACTCAGAAAATTTGTGTTGTTTCTCAAGCCATGGAAATTTTGCAGTGATTTGGCTTTGTGTGGCGTCAGGGTTATTTACGAAATCCTCGTACCGGATATTGAGAAAACGATCGTGGCCGAACAATGAGCGTGCACAGGCATGCAATTCACGCCAAAGCCTAATGTTCGAGTAGTACATATCCTCGCTCTTACCGTGCCGGCTAACGATGACATCACGCGGATCGCGCGTTACGTAAATGACATAGAGATTAGGATCGTCGATGACTCCTGGCATGTACAACGTATCTTTGGGTCGTTTCGTGATAACCACATCGTTGTTTTTTGCGGTTACGAGGTGAAAGCGAATCTCATGGTCATAATGCTTGTTTGTCCGAAAACAGGTGACCATCGCCTCGTGCAAGAGAGTAGTACCGGATCGCGGCGAGCAGGCAACAATGTGAATGTGCTTAAACAGACGTCAACTCCTTAATTAGCCATTGCCGCTTCGTTATAGGCAGATATTAGTATTTGCCAATCGGCCAGTTGCCAATAAATATTATGTAATCGTTTTTCTTTCTCAAATGATCGCTTTAAACGCGCTATGTTTGAGTTTTTCCAATTACTGCCTTGTCTAATTTGGCATTTATCAAAATCAATTAACCAAACCTCGTTTTCTATATCGAGCATAATGTTGTGGATATTTAAATCGTGGAGATAAATCTGATGATGATGAAATTTGGCAATGGTTTGACCAATTTTTTTCCAAACATCAGCGGTTAAGCTGTTTGCTAGTAAAATATGATGTAAGTCCCTAGCGCTGGAAATTTTTTTTAAAATGATATCGGCTTGGTAATATAAGCCAGTCTTCTTCAACATCGCTGCGATCGGGGTTGGACAATTTAAATCCATATTTTTCATTTGCTGTAGCAGCTTAAATTCTCGCCATGCTCGTGATTTTTCAATACCTGTGTACATATATTGATCACTTAGTACTTTTCCAATCAATCCGCCACGACGATAGTGCCGTAACACATATTCATTTTTGTTATGTTTAAAAAAGTAGGTGGTACCACGGCCGGTTGCCTGTCCTGTTATGGCATTTTGTGTCTTCCAATATTGACCCGTAAACATTTTTGGGACAGGTACAGGGAAATGGCCTGAATCAAACAACATGATGTGGGACTTAACTGATTTTTGTTTTATGTATGCCATGTAACTATTTTTGGCTTAAACGGATATTACTACGCACTTTAGACAATTGAGAATTTTCTTTATAACGTCCTTTTGTAACATGATGAATATGAAAAACACCATCAATATGCTTAGGCTCACCATCAGTGCCAAGTAGCCAGCGAAAGGCGGTGTCTTCATAGGTTTTACGCCAACGGTCAGATTCAGTTTGAAATATTGACAGTTTTTCACAATAACCTATAGCACGAGCAACGTCACCATGAACAATTTGAAATGGGCCGCGTGCTTTATCACGGGATTTACCACGCTCGTATAAACTGAAATTTTCTGTTTCTATATCGATAACTTGTGGTTGGGCATCATTTGACAATAATGGGTCATCATCTTCTAACATCTCAGTGATTTTTTCTTCTTTAGGAAAAAACAATGAACCTTTCTCGCCTTGTAAACTATCGGCGAGTGAGTCTAAGCAGTTCTCATAAAAGATAATGTCGCAATCTGTAAACCATATCCAGTCAGCTTCTGTTGACCGCGCAGCCATATTTCGGCCTATACCACGTCTAAAGAGCTTTCCTTTGGTAAGAGGGTGGAAATTCCAAGTTATATTTGGCGTGGTTATTTGACTAAAGAAGTCCAATGTAGCCTTTGTTTTAGTATCTTCTTCAGCATAAAAAACGGTCACAGTTAAATTTAGTTTTGTTGGTGGATAGTTTACAAACGAACTTAATTGATAGGTTAACATGTTGGCATAACCCCAGCAGTGACTAACAATTTCTAAATCAAACTTTCCCTTTACTGCCTTGCGATCTACTTCAGCAGGTATTTTATCGCGAAACAATGACTGTGGTAAAATACGACCAAACACTAAACGATAAGCTTGTATAGCAAAGCTATTAAAGCCATTTGGTGAAAATGTTTTTGTTTCTATCATGATAAATAAGTAAGCCAAAAAAAGGAATCTGTTCTAATAAAATGATACCATATTGCTTAACATTACTGCCAATCGAACTGAGCGTAGCGAGAATAATCGTGCCATGTTATCGGGATATTCAGCATGAGGGGTAGCAATAACTCCACAAATAAATGAATCTTGCTGCGAAGGTGCTCAAAGCTGAGTTAGATCCCAAGCCTAGTAGATTGTTTAAGGCAGTACAAATGCGTTATGGAAAAAGATAATGTTTGCTAGAGCAATAGTAATTAGTATATGTGTACATAAATTAAAGTGTAGTAAATCTTGATGGCTAATAAGGTACTCATATTTACCAAGCGCGTTTTGCCTTTGTCCAATACCTTTGTGGCGGCCCAAGGAAATAACCTTCCTAATTTTCAACCTATTTACATTGGGTTACGGAGTAACAAAAGCGGTATCGATTTAATTGATGGTCAATCTACCTGCGTGCAAGAACAATACGAAGCACTTCCGGTTATATCAAGATTGATGCTTGATGGTATGCAGCATTTAATGCCTGCCTGGAAAACTGCACTTACCGATTTATCAGCAAACCTTATTCATGCTCATTTTGGGAAAGGGGGGTATTATTGTAGTCCAATCGCAGAGAAGTTGAACATACCTCTTATTACTACTTTCCATGGTTCTGATATCACTCAAAGAGATAAATTCTCATATAATAAAAAGCACCGCAAGATAGTATTCCAACAGTCATCAAAAATAATTGCCGTGTCTAAGTTCATTGAAAACAAGCTATTAAAAGCAGGATGCCCACCAGAAAAAATCATCCAGCATTATATTGGTATTGATACCGAGTATTTTTCATCAGTGGGCCAAAAAAGTGAACAGCCGACTATTTTATTTGTTGGCAGATTGATAGAGCAAAAGGGTTGCCAGTATTTGATACAAGCAATGAAAATAGTTCAAGCACAATTACCTGAGGCTGAACTAATCATCGCGGGTGATGGCAAGTATCAAGAAAAACTAGTGACATTAAGTGCGGACTTTAGAAACATCACTTTCTTAGGCGCGCAAAACAGAACTCAAGTAAAAGCGTTGATGTCTTCAGCTTGGCTAACCTGCTTACCTAGTATAAAAATTGAGAGAGGCAATGAAGAAGGAATGTCAACTGTTTGCATGGAATCACAGGCTATGGGAACTCCAGTGGTAGGGTTCGATACAGGTGGTGTAAGTGAAGCTGTCGAACATGGCGTTACAGGGCTATTGTCACCCGAAAAAAATATCGAGCAATTAGCAAAAAACCTATTAACGTTATTGAAGTCAAATCCACTAAGAACTTCGTTTTCTAGCGCGGGTGTTGAACGCACAAACAGATTGTTTAATATTAAACGGCAGTGCCAAATCTTAGAGAGTATCTACCAAGAACTCTGTTAAACCGGTCTAGGGTTAAGTAACCATGGACATACTCATTGCGGATGATTTCTTTGATATCAGGCTTCATGAGTGTTCCTCAGAGAGCCTATGCAGTAGAATGAACTTAGGAATTAGTTGGTTCCAATTTTGAACCATTAGCTCCACCATTCTATTTATCAGAGCATTGGTTATGAAAAGAATATTACTTACATTGATGGTCTTTGGAAGCTTTGGAGCTATTGCAGAAGACAAGCTTGCAACAACTCAAGCATCAAATCCAATTCTTATAGATGTAAGAACAGATGCTGAATGGAATGATGGATATATTGAAACAGCGATTCATATTCCTCTAGATAAGATTTTAGAAAAAATAGAGCTTGTTACTAAAAATAAAGAACAAACAATATATTTATATTGCAGAAGTGGTAACAGGTCAGGCAAAGCGGAGAAAGCCTTGCAAAGCATTGGCTACATTAATGCAAAAAATATTGGTGGAATAATTGAAGCTAGCTCAACTCTTCAGCTAAAAATTACTCAGGAATAAATGAAAAGCACCCTTATTTTGTTATTGGCCGCTGGAAGCTTAGGAGTTCTTGCTGATGAGCAAAATGAATTTACCATAGACTGCATTGATAAAATAAAAAATAAGTATCAAATTACCTTAAACCTAGATGTAAAAAAATTTATTGTTAACAAAGGGAAGGACGCTATTAGCGAAGGCTCAATTGCGCAGATTCACAGCTCAGATAACTCGATTGAGTTTAAGTTACTTGAAACGAACACCAGAGATAATAAAAAAATTTTTACAAGCAATGGCTTGCTTGGAAAATTAGTTTGCAGTGTCTAGGTCTTCAAAATAAACTGTATCTCTCAGCAATCGGAATAATCATATAACAGCATTTTAAAAAGAATATTACTGGGGAGATGATATGCAATTTAGAAATTTAGGCAGATCGGGATTAAAAGTTTCCGAATTATCCTTTGGGTCTTGGGTAACATTTAACAAGCAAGTAGATGCAAACTTAGCTGAGAGAATGTTTGGAACTTGCTTGGATGCAGGTGTTAACTTTTTCGACAATGCCGAGGGGTATGAGAGAGGAGAATCTGAGGTAGTTATGGGCAAAGCGCTGAA
>ENA-OQVM01006778-OQVM01006778.1-marine-metagenome-genome-assembly--contig:-NODE-6778-length-10243-cov-5.174503_pt1 | contig 10243 bp, 9 predicted proteins | sample MGYA00237776_ERZ505498 | MGnify/ENA primary metagenome ERZ505498 (study PRJEB26159, sample SAMN06265151) | marine metagenome | isolation source: Helgoland LTER site | place: Germany:Helgoland, sampling... | reverse complement strand
AGGCGTTTGCCCGTTACCTGAAACACCTGCGATCCCTAATATTTCTCCAGCTTTTACATGAAATGTTAAGTCATCTAATACTTTATGGCCTCGTGAAGAAAAACATCCCAAATTATTTACATTGAGCGCTATCTCTTTTGGTTTAGCTTTAGGCTTCTCAACATTTAGCAGAACTTTGCGCCCAACCATTAACTCAGCTAGCTCTTGGGGGTTTGTGTCACTTGTCTTACGATGACCCACCATTTCACCACCACGCATTATTGATACGTTGTCAGTTATTGCCATAATTTCAGCTAACTTATGGGTAATTAATAAGACAGTAACACCATTCTCTCTTAACTTATCTAAAATTTCAAAAAGTTGTGTTGCCTCTTGAGGCGTAAGAACACCTGTTGGCTCATCTAATATTAATATTTTTGCGCCACCTTTTAAGGCCTTTAGAATTTCCACGCGTTGACGCATTCCAACATTCAAGTCACTTACCAAAACGTATGGATCAACTTCCATATCAAATGTTTGGCCCAATTCTTTTAACTTGTTTGCGGTTGATATCCTACCTTTGCTAAGAAGTGCGCCACCTTCTGAACCCAGCATTACATTTTCTAAAACTGTGAACCTAGGAATAAGCATAAAATGTTGATGAACCATCCCTATTCCCAATGATAGTGCATCTGCGCTGCTTTTAATCTTTACTCTGGCACCGTTAACAAGCATTTCACCAGAATTAGCACGGTGTAAACCATACAGAATATTCATTAATGTTGATTTACCAGCTCCATTTTCACCAATAATTCCATGAATAGTTCCAGCTTCAATTTGCAAATCTATATTCTTATTAGCCTGAACTAATCCAAAAGATTTACTTAATTTTTGTAGTTCTAGTATATAACAAGCAGTATCAACACTGCTTGTTATGTTTTTAATATATGTCATTACCACAAATGCTACTTATATTGGACAAGCATTGTCTGAACGATAATCATGTACTTTTAATTCACCAGAAATAATTTTAGCTGATGCACTATCAATTGCAGTTTTCATTTCATCAGTTATCAAGTCAGCATTATGTTCATCAAGTGCCCAACCAACACCACCTTCAGCTAAACCTAAGTTTTTAAGTTCAGTATTGAAAGTCCCTGACATACCATCTTTTAATGTATCATATGCGGCAGCATCCATACCCTTAAGCATTGAAGTTAATATCTGCCCTGGAGCTAAGCCATTTTGGTTTATATCAACCCCAATTGCTAATTTCCCAGCATCTACTGTGGCTTGGATAACACCGGCGCCAGTTCCACCTGCAGCTTGATAAACAATATCTGCACCACGATCTATTTGACCTTGCGCAAGCTCAGCACCCTTGGCCGGATCATTCCATGCAGCAGGTGTAACTCCAGTCATATTCTTCAATAATTTAACTTCGGGGTTAGTGGCGTGAATACCTTGCTCATAGCCACATTGAAATGCATTAATTAATGGGCCATCCAAACCACCAACAAATCCTACTGTACCTGATTTAGTAGCCATTGCAGCCGCTATTCCTACCAAATACGAACCTTCATGCTCTTTGAATGTGTATTGACGAATATTTGGTCTATTTAACCAATAGACGTCAATAATTGCAAACATTACATCTGGGTTCGCCTCTGCTACTTTATCAATAGCATCGGCTTGAGCAAATCCAACGCCTAAGACTAATGTAGCTCCACGTTGGATCATTTTTTCCATAGCTTGTTGACGTTGCGTGGCATTCGTAACTTCAAATTCCATCACCTCAATACCAGTTTCAGCAACGAATTTCTGGACTCCGTTGTATACACCTTCATTAAATGACTTATCGAATTTACCACCCATGTCGTAAATTACTGCTGGTTTATAATCAGCAAAAGCCAAAGATCCCATCAAACTCATGATGGCAGCCATCATAATTATAAAGATTTTCTTCATTGTACTCTCCTTGTTATGTGCAGATGCACTATTTATAATAGCAAACAACAGCGTTTGCATACTTATTTCAACCCAATTTCTTTTAATCGTTCATTTAAAAACTCTTCCGCAGTCATCTTATCTAACAAAACATCAGGACGAGGATGAACAAAAAGAGGCATTGAATAACGTGATCTATTTTCTTGCATAGGGGGATTTACTACACGGTGGGGTGTTGACGGATAGTGGCCTTTACTAGCCATTGCCAACATATCTCCTGAATTTACTGTAATATATCCTGGCTTACATGGAACATCATGCCAATTACCATTAACATCTTTTGCCTGAAGGCCAGGCTCAGTTCCTGTTACTAGAAGTGTTATAAGATTTATATCCTCGTGCGCTGCTGCGCGAACTTCTCCTGGCTCTACGTTATCTGGCAATGGAGGATAGTGAATAATGCGCAGCAAATTCATATCACTACCATTAATCATATTTTCTAACGGTTCAGAAAAACTTACATGGCCATTAGATTCTTGATCCAGCCATCCTAATAACGTTGAGCCCATTTTAATTAGTTTTTCTTGAAATTCACGTGTTTCTTTTTCAGCAATTTCAGGTAGTGATTTATTCTGATATGCATGAAAAAATTCTTTAAGATCTTTATTAGCACTTCCTTTTGCATTTTCAGACTTATAGCCAAAATAACCTGCAGACTCACCTGGTTGCACAGCAAATTTTGGACCTTCATTGCTTGCAAAGAAATCAGTCCAAACACCATACATTCGATCAATTTCATCCGCATTGATATTGTGATCTTTTATGATAGCAAATCCAGTTTCACGAAAAGATTTCGCAAATTTCGCTGGTGCATCTACTTCATCTAATCCAATTGCTAATATTTCAAATTCAGCCATTTAATAAGCTCCTTAAAATCCAGTTTTAATAGTATCAAAAAATATTTTCTTCACTGCGTCAACATCTACTTCTACAGCAACTTTTGCTAATCTACGATTGTTATCTTTTCTAATTCTTGTTTCACCTATTTTTGAAGGCTCTAAGCATACTTCAATTGGGTGATATTCGTATGTAAATAATTCAGGATATATCGTAGCAATAACTGTGATTGGATCATGCATCTGACAGCCGTTTATTCCAGCTGCTTCTTTATAAAATTTAATGTAAAAATCTGTTGCTTGCTCTAAAAAACCACCAATAATAGGTGCTTTGTTTACTAATGCAGAAAATTCAGTATGTGCACATATAACTTTCTGTGTAACATCAAGACCAATAACCGTAACCTCCCAATCAGCTGAAAACACTTCATCAGCTGCATGTGGGTCGTTCCAAATATTTGCTTCTGCAAAATCCGTTACATTACCACCCGAAAATACCCCACCTCCCATGATGACAACTGATTTTACCTTTGAAACAATCGTAGGATCATATCGTAATGCCATGGCAATATTCGTAAGTGGTCCAACTGGGCATAATATTATTTCACCAACATTAGCGTTTATTAGTTCACAAATATATTTATCTGCAGGGATATTAATTTCTTTTGCGTTTGGTGTTCTGGCTGGGATATCTCCAAAGCCTTCATCACCATGTACGTAATCTGAAACTGGATTTGGTGTCTGCACTAATGGCTTTGGAAAGCCTCGTGAAACTGGAATATTTTGTTCTAAAATTTCAGCTAAAACCATTGCATTACGTGTCGCATTATCCAAAGTTACATTTCCAAAAACACTTGTCAAAGCAACCAAATCTAATTTATTTGATAAGCCAGCAAAAAATATTGCCATAGCATCATCAATTCCAGGATCGGTATCTATTATTATTTTTTGGACGTTCATACTATTTTCTCATTTAAAAATTCTTCGACTTCCTCGAATTTTGGAATTGCTTTAGCTGCACCAATTCGAGTTATTTGAATAGATGATGCAGCAGCTGCATATTCTAGTGATTTTTCTATACTATAGCCATTGTCATGGCATGCTATAAATGAGCCTAAAAAAGTATCTCCTGCCCCTGTGGTATCTATTGGTACAGTGGCAAAACTAGATTGTTTGTATACTTTACCTTCAGTGTGCAATTCAGCTCCACGTGAGCCCAAAGTAACTAATATCATCCTGATATCAAGTTCAAAAACATTTTTATCAGACGATTCTTGAAGCTCTTTAAGTTCTGTTTCGTTCATAGCCAAGAGATCTACATAAGGTAGTATTTGCTGAGCATGCTCAGCATTAAACGGTGCAGCACTATAACAAACCTTAAAGCCTAATTCCTTAGCCTTAGTTGCAATTTCAATAGATAAATTAATTTCATTTTGTAATACAATCCAAGAATCTTTTGATGCAAAGTTTTCTAAAATTTCAAAACATTGTGATTTGCTAAATTGATTATTTGCCCCAGCATGGATGATTATTTCATTTTCACCTGAATTATCAACAAAAATAATTGCATGGCCCGTTGGCCCATAGCATTTAGAAATAAAATCTGTTTTCATTTCCATTTTTGATATTTGACTTAATATCCATTCATCATCACCAATATACCCAATATGCTTAACCTTACCATTCGCTTGATGAATTGCTACAGATTGGTTTATTCCTTTTCCACCAAGAATCTTCTCGTAGGATTGCGATGAAATGGTTTCACCCGCTTGGGGAAACCGATTTACTCTGTAAACATTATCAATGTTAATAGATCCAAAGTTTAGTATCATTAAGCACCTTTAACAGTTATTATTTTTATATATAGACCTGCCTAAGGTCTAAATTATTATCATAAAGAATTTACGATAACACCAAAAGAAAAGTTTATCAAATGGTAAAATTTTTTATTAATAAATAAATACTATTTAATTTTGATCCAAACATAGCATTTGTACGTAGTAACTATATGATAAAAATAAACTATATTTTGAAATATATAATAATGCTCGGCTTATCATTCTCCCCTGTTTTTTCTGCAAATAAAGCATTTGCCGAAATTCCATACACTATATTTAAATCAATAGATGGCGGAGAGATCAACACAGCTGACTGGATTGGTAAGCCATATTTAATTGTAAATACTGCTTCAATGTGTGGCTTTACCAGACAATATGCTCCATTACAGAAACTATACGATCGCTTCCATGAACAAGGCCTTCAAATGATTGCTGTACCGTCTGATGATTTCAACCAAGAATTAGATACTGATGAAGCTGTAAAAGCATTTTGTGAATTAACTTATGGTATCGATATGCCGATGAGCACCACAACAAGTGTAAAGGGTGAAAATGCTCATCCATTCTTCAAAGCATTAAAAGACAAAGCCGGTTTTGTGCCATCTTGGAATTTTAATAAAGTATTAATTGACTCAAATGGTAATCTAGCTGCAACTTGGGGATCTACAACAAATCCAATGTCAGCAAAGATAATTTCAGCTATAAAAGCTTCACTTTTATCAAAATAGTTAGATTACAACTAATTATTTTATTTGAATTTTTAATATTAAATTGCATTCAATTTGGTATATTTGCTCATAGTACAAAAAAATGTTAGATAAATTTAAAATTATTAGTTAGACATATGAATATTGTAAGTTAGAAATCATAATTGTGATATTTATTAATGTATTTTATTGATATTTAGTATTTACTGACAACATATAATTTTTATTTGAAAATAAATTAACAAGAACAACACCATGATTCCTAAGTCTATACAATCTGATAAAAAAGGGTTTTGAAATGAAAATAAAGTTATGCATCACAACACTTTTATGCACGACCATTTTTTCTTCTGTCGCTATGGCCGAGAGAAAATCTTGGATTTCTAAATTTTCAACCAGCATTAAAAATATTGGCCAATCTTCTGATCAATCAGACACATTAAAATCAGAAACAATCAATCAGATAGTTGATTCAGCTAATTCAAAAGCTAATGAATTAGAGTCTAATCTTACTGTCGGTAAATGGAAATATTTAGAATTAGATCTTGGCGTCACTAGAAATGATGATAACAAAAATAAAGGCTCAATCTCAATAAAATCAGTATATGGGTTAAAAGAAACAAAAAACCTATTTTTATTTAATCAATCATCGTTTGTTAGTTACGACAGCAGAACTACAGTAAATTTAGGCTTTGGCGCAAGATCTATTAATGATGATGAGACGTATATTCTAGGTATAAATGCATTTTATGACTACGAAATACAGGCTGGTCATGGGAGAGCAAGCTTAGGACTTGAAGCTCTTTCAAGGGATATAGAGTTAAGAGCAAATTATTACCAAGCAATAAGTAAAACAAAAACATACAATTCTGTAGATGAAACAGCTTTAGATGGAGTGGATGTTAAACTTTCTTACTCGCACCCAGTAATGAATAATACTGGAATATATGCAAAACATACAAAATGGGAAGATGGTGCATCTTTTTCCTCTGAAAATAACGAAGTTGGAATAACAGGTAAACTAAGTAAAAACGTTTCATTTAAAATAGGATCACGCAAGACTAAAGGTAGACAAAGAAATACAATTGCTTCAATTTCCTACACAGTCCCACTAGGCAGTTCAAAGACCTCAAATGATTATGTCAATACAATTGATAAAAACTTAGCCAGACCGTCTGTGAGAAATAAGCTTTATATTCCTGTTGAGAGAGAAAATAGAATTATCAAAAAAGCTGTCGGTTCAGTTATTGTGAAAGGTTATTAATCATGAAAATTTTTCGACTTTTACAAATTATTTTAATAACTTCTTTTAGCTTGCCCGCATTTGCTGAGACAGACTCAGCGTGCCTTCGAAGCAGTGGAGATATTATTGTAGCGCTTAATGACAACATTGTTACTGACGATAATGGAAATCTCGGCTCTTCGTGTAAGGAAGCACCAGATTTCTACCGTATTAAATTTTATAAATTTGCACTTTGTAAATCTAACCCTTTACTAAATTCTACCAATGACTTTTCAAGCTGCAGTTACTTGGTAGATTCAAGCGCTGGCGTATCTCATGTAATAACATATCCAAGCACTGCTTTGCTTGCTACAAATAGTGTACTAACGCCAGGAACCTATAATTTTCTATTATTAGTCTTAGATAATAGTCTTCAACAAAAACATACCGAAACTTTCACAAGAACTATGACTGGAGCAACGGGTACAGGTAAGACATGTTGGACACTTGAAAAGTCAACTGCGTATGGTGGCAATACAATAACAGGTATTACGACCGTAAGCCCAGATCCAGACACTCGCTCAAGTTTAGCAATGGAATGTGGTGGTACATCATCAGCAGATCCCAAATATACAACGGAAATTTTTGAAACAATGGGTTGTGATGGTGGCCCACCGTGTTTTGAAAATAAAGATATCAATGGTGGTGTTTATGTTAGGCTTTTAACTACAGATAATATTACCAACGCAACTTCAGTAAATAATTCAAAACGCATAGCAGTAGCTATGCCTATGGTTAGAACAGTAAAAGCAACAAGCTCTTATGAAATTGGTTTCAAAGTTAATGGTTCAAGTAGTATTGATTTACATTACGACAGTGGTGCTACAAAGCTAACTGCAATGAAAATTGGTGCAGATCCTTTTCAAGTGTCTTTTGCAGTTAAATAAACCACTCTAATGAAGAGTTGCGAAGATACGGCAGCCGCATCTAGAGGCTGGTCAGCATTTGATTGGGCAGAACATTGCCTTAAGCAAGAGCGAAAAATTAAAGAAGACTATAACTGCGCAGAGTATGTTTGGCGCCAGTGGACCGTAAGATAACTAATGAGATATGATTTAGAGTTAAATAATTCATATCTTCCACAATGGGTTTTCTGTTGTCATTCGTAAAAAATTAGGTACCAACCAATGGGACGTCAAGTTTGTCTGACAATGCCTCTTTTAGGATGTTATCCGCAATCAACGTTTGATTTTAAAAAATAGCATCATCTGTTATTCTGTGACGAAATCCAACTGGGTCGTATTTTTAATAGGATGAAGATTACTTATCCGAGAATTTCTAAATCCAAAGTTCAGTTAGATCTAGGAATTACGACACTAAACCCTTGCAGTAGCGTGTCAAACTTGCTTTCTGGATTGCTATCAGTAACAATTATATCACCGTTTTTGAGTGCAGGTTGACGCAAAGCGGGTCTTCGGTCTTGTGGTATGAACTTGGATTGATCAACGGCCATAATAGCTTGAGCCGCATTTTTTAGCATCGCATTTGCGATATCAACTTCGCATTTTTCATGCACTAAAAACCCCCTTTCGGCATCAACCATTGAAGCTGAAAGAACAACATAATCTACTTGCATGTGTTCAATCACGTCGAAGGCGGAGCGATCAAACGCAGCGCCGTCATGATCGCGTAACTGCGTGCCCGCCATTGAAACCTTGTTACCAGGGATAATTGCAAGCGTGCTGGCGACAAAGGCTGAATTTGTTACGACGGTAAGCCGTTGTTTTGTTCGCAAGGCCTGCGCTATAAAACCTGATGTAGATCCAGTGTCGATAGCAACACTTGAATCATCTGGGATGATATCTGCCGTTAACTTTGCGATAGCAACTTTGGCGTCACGGTTTAAATTCATACGCGCCAAAAATGGAGGATCAGTAGCAGTACGGTTAGAAACCAAAGCCCCGTGCACTTTGCTTAGATTACCAGATTCAACAAGCGATTGTGATACCCTTCGGATCGTTTGATCCGAGACTCCTAGCATCCGAGATAGTTCTATTACGGAGACGGTTCCGCGCATATCAACTGCGTGTAGAATTTGTGTTTTGTATTTCGACATTTTCTTTACATACGTCCCTATTTTTTATCGAATAAATGTCTTTATGTGTTAATTTTCACATTAAATCCAACAAAAATCAACATTTTCCCAAGTGTGTTGATTATCAGTGGTCAAGTTTCAAGTGCTCACCATTTCCAGCAATGCGGCATGAAGTGCAGATGTTGCTGCCGTTAATATTCGACCATCGGATGACCTTGTTAATGGCTTACCCTGCCAATCAGTCATGATGCCACCTGCAGCTTGGACGACTGCACAAACGGGTAAGTAATCATATGGTTGCAGGTCAAAATCGACAACGGCATCTGCCAACCCGCACGCGACCAAAGCATGTGGATAACAATCCGCACTCATACGTCGAAGGTCGCCTGCGTTGATCAACTTTGCGAACACGTAAGGTTCGGATATTGCAATTTTATCAGCTTCATTAATGAACAGGCGTGCAGAGCCAAGTTCTTTGCAATCGCTCACCGATATAGGGACACCATTGCAGGTTGCCCCAAGACCAACAGCCCCAGAATAAACTTCATTAAGTGCGGGCATTCGAATGATGCCCAGTTGCGGCCCATTAGAGTTAATATACCCCAAAAGCACTCCAAACAGAGGCAGTCCAGTAATAAATGAACGTGTTCCATCGATCGGATCAACAATCCACATATCTGTTCCACCACCAGATTGACCAAATTCTTCACCAAAGATGGCCTCATCTGGAAAGGCATTCGCCAATCCTTTTCGAATTGCCTGATCTGTTTCTTTGTCTGCAACAGTCACGGGGCTTAGGTCTGCTTTGGTTTCAATATTAGGACTGTTTCTAAAATATGACACGGCTACTTGCGCGGCGGTTTGTGTGATTTCTGTTGCTTTAAGAAGTCGTTTTTCTAAGTCGTTCATGTCAGCCTCGTGTTTTCTGGAGGTTTCTATGGCAATGTATTTCGTAATTTATAACAAAATTCAACAAAAATTTATCAAATTGTTGTTTTTTGTTGATTTGAATTACGATTCCTTGTTAACTGATTTTACGCATACTGGCGCACGATAAGTTATGGCTTGAATCAAATAAGCGCGCTGGTTTCATTTAGGGAGAAAAAAATGAAATATCTTTCCATTACCGCAGCTGCATTGATTGCGGCTGCTCCGGCATTTGCACAAGAATCCAGCGATCCGATTAAACTGACTTTGCACGATTGGTCAGGTCAGTTGATTACCACAACGCTTATGGGCGAAGTGCTGGAAGAAGCTGGCTATAATATCGAATATGTTCAAGCAGATTACATTGCGCAATTTGCTGGTCTGAAAACAGGTGACTTACATGTTGCTATGGAAATCTGGGAAACAACCGGACGTGAAGCAATGGACGAAGCATTTGCCACTGGTAAAGTTGTCAATCAGGGCGAAACGGGAATGCAAGCGATCGAAGAGTGGTGGTATCCCGCATATATGGAAGAGCGTTGCCCAGGCCTGCCAAACTGGGAAGCCTTGAAAGATTGTGCTGAAGCTTTTTCAACACCAGAAACTGCGCCCTTGGGTCGATATCTAGGTGG
>ENA-OQVM01006775-OQVM01006775.1-marine-metagenome-genome-assembly--contig:-NODE-6775-length-10253-cov-16.444182_pt1 | contig 10253 bp, 11 predicted proteins | sample MGYA00237776_ERZ505498 | MGnify/ENA primary metagenome ERZ505498 (study PRJEB26159, sample SAMN06265151) | marine metagenome | isolation source: Helgoland LTER site | place: Germany:Helgoland, sampling... | reverse complement strand
ACCAAACGACCTTTTCGTCATACCCTGCAGACCTATTTTTCTGGCGGTTATTTCCCAGTTGATATTGTGACTGTCTTAAAAAATTTGAAGTTTTTAAATATTTCTGAACTTCAGCAAAAATATAAAACGAATTTTCAATTAGATTGGCTTGAACTTAATCATCCTGGAGGTTCGGCAGGTTATAGTGTGCATTACCAAAACAAAAAATTTTGCTATCTTTGTGATAATGAATATGAAACTTCTCAATCAGAGGCGCTGGCGGATTTTTGTAAAGGTGCCAATCTCGTAATTTGGGATGGAATGTTTACTAACGATGAGCTTACACAAAAGAAAGGTTGGGGGCACTCATCTATAGAACAAGCTTTAGATTTTTTTGAATCCGCTGACGTAAGCAAGGTGCTTATCTCACATCATGATCCATTAAGAACGGACGCACAATTAGATAACTTAGCAAGATCGTTACCTGAAGGTGTTGCTTTTGCTAAGGGCGGAATGAGTATTGTAATTTGATAATAGGTCAGCTTTGATTCCCGGAAGCGATGACGTAGTTTTAGGTCACTTCAATGTTGTGATAAAAAATAACTTTTACACAAGGTCCCATTAAATCCAGCATTTTTATCCTGCCTTTGAGATTTGTCGCTGACACTTCAAACGAAGGATAAAGTGCAATAGAAATTCCTGAGGTAGGGTCGGTATGAATAGTGATAACTTTTAAAAGATTTGGAAACGGTTGGCCTCTTACTTCAACATAAAGTTCCCTTACGTTTTCAATGCCATTCTCGTCAAAAATTCTAACAACATCACTCGTGCAATAGGCATTTTAAAGTGTCTTTTAATTATGATGTGGCCTAATTCAGGTGTTAACTATCGGACGCCATGGCTTCTATAATTGCTGATATTCGCTCCACTGTTCCGTTGTGATTAAAGCTTTCTTTCAGCGATGAAGCGTTACCGACCCAATTGTATTTATTGTAGGCGAATATTTCGACGTGAGGGGTAAACTCGATTTCATTTTTCAAGAGTCCAGCAGGTACGTAGGTCAATCCATCTACAATTTCTGGCCTCGAAGCCATTCTGGTGCCACATGTTTCGCAAAAATCAATTTCTAATTTTAAACCGCTACCGGCCTCGTAACTGTAGTTTCGTTGATCTCCTGAAAGTTTGATTTCATCGGTTGGAAATACGAAGCCCATGTAGAGACCGTTCCATAAAGCGTCACAGTCTTTGCAGTGGCAAACGAAATGAAGCAAAGGCTTTGCTGGTGTTTTAATATTTAAATTACCACAAAAACAGGTTTTCTCATGCATATGTTATCTCCAAATTGCCAGAATTAATTCTTTATACTTCATTTCTTTTCTCCCGGCATCCGTTGTTTGTTTCCTTTAATCGGATATTAACTCAATTTTTAGCTCATTGTAAAAAAATATTAATTGTCCTAGCCTGCTTCCTGCGAGGGGACCTTCATGACTAAAGTCAACAGACAATTCGTATCTGTGCTTGCTGCAGACTGCGTCGAATTCAGCAAGCATATGCTTGATAATGAAGACCAAACACTTGAAAGTTTAAAAAGTTGTAGGTCGATAATTGATGGTTACATTGAAGGCCATGGCGGAAGGATTTTCCATACTGCCGGTGACTCTGTTTTGGCAGAGTTCAAAAGCCCTATTGAAGCCGTAAACTGCGCTATCAATTTTCAGGATAGAATTTTTGAACGCAATGAAATTGTTAATTCACAAATTGAAAAAGCATTAACGTGGAGAGTTGGGATTCACTGCGATGAAGTAATTTTTGAAGGACAAAACGTTTATGGAAACGGCGTTAACATCGCTGCTAGGCTCGAGTCGCAGTGTCCAGCAGGACAAATCTTAGTTTCAAGAGCGATAAATGAGCAAGTTGTCGAAAGAATAAGTGCAATTTCTAAAGCTGCAGGTGAGAAAAAACTAAAGAATATTTCAGATTCTTTTGAAGTTTTTTCAATTTCGACAGAGAAGACAGCTAAGTTGAATACTCAGGTCAAGGAGAGCTTTACAGCAAACGAATTAAAAACGAAAAAGCCCGTTGTATCAATGATCCCTTTTAAAAATTTAAATCCAAATGAGGATAGCGCCTTTCTTATTGATGGTATTTTTGAAGATATTTTGACTGAGTTTTCCATGGTTAGGCAATTGTCCGTGGTCTCACGGCAGTCAAGTATGAACTTCTTTGAAAGTGAAGCTAATTTAGAAAGTTTCATTTCGCAATTCAGTGTTGATTTTTTGGTGCAAGGATCAGTTCGCTCAGCAGGTTCAAGAGTGAGAGTAACCGCTAATTTGATCCAAGCTGATACCCAACAAATTTTGTGGAGCAAAAAATTTGATAAAACACTTGATGATATTTTTGAAGTTCAAGACGAGATAGTCCGAGGAGTGACAACCGAGGTCTTGGGAGAAATAGAGCTCGTAAGTCTCAACAGATCAAAGCGCAAGCCCACAAAGAATATGACATCTTATGAATATCTGCTTAGAGGCAAAGAGGGGCATCATAAATTAAGTGTGGAAGCGAATTCTACGGCATTGCAAATGTTTGATGCCGCAATTGAAGCAGATCCAAATAATGCTCAGGCTTATGCGTGGAAGGCCTGTACACTCGGGCAAGCAATGGTTCGTGGTTATGATGATAGGCCTATGCCACAAGTCATGAGTGAATTTGAACTACTCATGTCCTCCGCATTGAGCATTGATCCTCACGATTTCGAATGTCATCGATTGCAGTGTGCGGTAAATACGATGATGGGTAACATGCAAGCCGCACTAGAACACGGAAAAAAAGCTTATGAGGCTGTTCCTAATGATCCAAGAATATTGCAGCAATATGGTGAAGTATTACTGAAGACAGGTGATACTGCCAACGGCTGCGATTTGATGTTACTTGCATTGGAATACGATCCAATAGCACAAGGCCAAACAAATAGCGATAAACGCAAAAGTGATGCTGTGTTTGGATGTTTATTGGACGATCGTCCAGAGCTTGGGCTGAAACTAGCGTCAGAAATTTCTAGCTACTCCGCCCAAGTTGTTCTGTATGCTGCCACACTTGCAATAGATCTTTCAGGGTCTCTAGAGTCATATTCTTGGTTAATTTCAAACATTCAAAAATCTAAAAAAGAGGAAATGATCGCAGAGATCGAGCAAATGGGAAAAATTGATGTCGTTCTTCAGAGCAAAATGAAAGAGGTTTACTTCGAAAAAATTCTACCACATTATGCATAATTTTAACCGGCATAAAATTGTGGGGCAATTATAAATTTCTATGAATTTTAAATTTATCATACAGGGTTTGAATATGATCATGTTACAAAATCAATTAACCGAACTGATGGGCATAGTTGTTGTTTTCGACAAATTTAGACGGCTTCAGGTTGAGCATTTAAATACTCGAAATAAGTCTTTTTAAGATCACTATTAGTATCGAGGAACATTTTCATTTCGTTTGGGAGTGTCATCATTAAATCACCAAAACCTAACGAATCTAATGTATCAATAATAGCATCCTCATCATCGGCATACCAATGGCAATAAAAGAACTCATTATCTCCACGCCAATGACCCATTAACTCGGCATGGTCATTTTTCATCATTGCGAACATTTGCCCACCAGTCACGTTTTGCGCAGCGGCGTCAAATGCTGATTTACTTTCTTCACTATGAAATGTGTGGGTACACATGAAATGTTTTTTCATTCGAAACCTCCCTGCGGACTACGTCCCGTTGCGATAAGCTAACACGATAATATCGTTTGCGTAAATGATTTTTACAATGCTACTAGATTGAGTGATTTTTCGTTTTCAAATATAGAATTAGGCTGACTGAAACTGTTATGATATCTATTTAATAGACCGGAGGTGTTTATGGACAATCTGCAGACTGCTCGAAATTTTTTCGAACAATGCGATTATGGAAAAGGGTGGGATGCCTGCAAGGCATACTGTCAGCAAGATGCAACCTTTGAAACAGAAGCAGAAACGCTTTCTGCAATTAATACATTAGATACATATTGCGATTGGATGACCGATGCCATTGATATGTTCGATGATAATGTTGAAATTGAAATTAAGGCTGAAGCGTATGATAGGCAAAGGGACATTGTGTTGATTTACGCAGAAATTAGCGGAAATTTGATACTTGGTCCTGAACCAATGTTTGCGAAAACAGATTACGTATATGTGTTAAGATTTGATGATGGTAAGATAAGTCACATGGCGAAAATATGGGACTTTAAACTTCCATAAATACTTGTGCTTATGGTTAGTTTTTAATGGCGGTAGAGGAGTGGCATAGATGTCTGTTGCAAACATTGTCATATTTGAGTTTTAAAACTGCAGCTGATTTAGAAAAAAGGTGCTAATTTTGGTCGTGTTCTGCGACTACGATTCCTGAGGATGTCTCAGTTCTGCTTTCTTATTATTTCTGCTTGAGGGTAATGTATTGGTGCCACTTCGTTATACTTTACTGCAAGATCCTGCAAAGCCTGCTCACTTTCAAATTCCATACTCACCACATTTGCTACACTCATAAGGTTTCTTTTCCCTTGATATTTTTACGGACCGTTTCAAACTTCCACCTTTTTGAAGATACATATAAAAACCAAACCTTTCGTAAGGTAGGCTGATGCCAATCCGCGCCCGCTCGAAATCAGATTGGCGGTATATGGACTTCATTTTATTGTCCAAAATCGTAAAGATGGAGGCTGGTATTCGTGCAGCTCAAGTTGAACTGGATGCGGTTGGTATGATGGTTGAAAACAAGCGCGGCACACTAATACCCAACCCGCTCATATCATTCATTGATACGCTGGAAAGGCGTTAGCTTGCTGTGACCAGATTACTGACCAAAAAAGTCCCTTACACGTTTAACCGTGCTGGGTATTACTACTTCTCAAGACGTGTTCCCGCCGATCTTACTCAGCTATATTTCTATCCTCGAATAGTTCAGGGCTTGAAAACGAGGTCTGCTCATACCGCCAAGACTAGGGCTTTAGTCGCTGCAGCTAAATTAGACGAATACTGGTCTCATCTGCAACGCGGTACCGAGATGTATGACGGCGTGGGGTGGGTTTGGTTTCAGTATAAAATGCTAGCTTTGGTTGTAGTCTGCTACGACTATGCCAGAGCATGCCTCAGTTCTGCTTTCACCAAATAGTACAAGCATGTGTTCAACTGTATCGAGCCAATTGACCCCAGTTTCCTCGTCTGCACTAGTTTTATCGATCTCATCGTATTCAATAATGCTAAGGTACTCGTTATCTGGCAGGGAGATCAGCCGCATACTTAGTGATTTAGAATAGTCATATTCATTTATTGCATTAACAAAGTCTTCCTCAAATCCATCTTTAACTTTGTATTTAACAACAGTCATTATGTTCATTCTTAACTCCAATACGCTCACTATTTTTTACGTCTACAGCATTGCGCAAATAAATCACCATTTCAACACTGCTGCGCCGAGCAAAGTCAGAGCAGCTTGATTTGCAGCCACTTTGTCCAGCCCCCAATTTATGTACCATTTCTCAATAGAGTTTCTGGCACTGGTGGCCTCATGTTCAGAGCTTGGTGAGGCCGGATGTGATTGTACGGTGCTGTCAGACTAATGAGAACTCGCATCGGATTACTGGCGCAGCCTGAACCTATGCGCTCAATAATTGGCGCCACTCAGCGAGAGCAGCGGTTCGATTGAGGTTGAAATTGTCTCGTGAGTAGAAGTGGCGTTAGGGCAGCCCCTCGCAGCCAACAGGTCCCCTACACCCAACCCGTGTAGCGCCTTAAGCGGTCCGGAGTGGCCTTAGTGGGAAACAGCATACCGTAAGGCGGATGATCTCTTGGCTAGTTTTGACGTACCTGAATGGGAGGTGTTTTGTCATACGGCGAGACTACGAAACCGCCCGCCCCGTCTCAAGTTAGTTTTGTCTGACAGTGCCTACCTATTCATTATTTAAACCCAAAGTGCGCAAAATACAAAAATGACTCATAAATTAGTCTGCGTAGTGCTACGTTCCTCGTAACTTGATATCTGGAGGAAGAGTTTCTTGACAAAGAATACCCAGTATTTTTCAGCGGTGATCATGGTAATTGACGCTGTCTCCTACAGTAAACACATGGAAGTCAATCCAGATGCTACACTTAGAGCGGTTCAAAGCGCAGAAGATTTTATTGAAAATAGACTCAAGCATATTGATGGAAATATATTCAATAAAGCGGGGGACTCACTCTTATTAATTTTCAAAAACCCTGAGGACGCGCTAAAGGTTGCGATAGACTTTCAGTTATACAACGTCACCAAGAACTCGTCAGATGAAAACGAGATAAACGTAGAATTTCGGTTGGGAATTAATATTGGTGAAGTCACACAATCGGGATCAGACTACCTCGGCGACGGCGTAAACATTGCGGCAAGATTAGAAACACTTTCACAACCCAACGGAATCTGCATTTCTAAATCTTTCTATGAAAAAATAAAACATGGCCCTGAAGTTAGATTTAAGAACTTGGGAAATAAAAAGGTAAAAGAAAATAAATTTATAGCTTTTGATATAATCACGCCTTGGTATCAAAAGCGCAAAATACAAACTGAAAGTTTTACCATTATTTCTTTTGTAGCAATTGCCGTAGTAATATTAATTACCGCAACATTCTTTGGAAATATACATAGCTTATTTCAAAAAGATGGAAAAATTCGGTTAGCGATTTTACCATTTGATGTTTCTGAAATTTCTGCAGACCAAAGTTATCTGGCTTCCTCAATGCAGGAGGATTTAATTGTTGATTTGGCAAAAATAGACGAAATTCTTGTATTGGCTTCAAACTCAACGGCTCAATTTGAAAATGGGTTTCAAGAGCGTGAGGAAATCTTTAAGCTACTTAAACCTAGTTATATGCTTGTAACAAAAGCTCGCAATTTAGGAACATCGATAAAAATCTCTTCACAACTCATAGACGCAGACGGAAATATAAAATGGGCTGAAAATTACAGTTCAGAGGTTACGAAAATTGATAATATTCAAAGCAAACTTGAATTAGATTTACTCGACGGACTGGGCGTTCAATCAGCGAGCATACAAGAAACACTCGAAGATTCTGTGGTAACCATAAATCCCGAAGCCTATGATTTGTTCAAGCGTGCAAGAGTTTCACAGGATCGAGCAATAGCTCGAAAATTATATCGTAAGGCAATTTCCATTTCGCCCAACTTTGCGGCCGCTCATTCATCGTTAGCGATCAATATGTCATATGGATTTGTCGGTGTTGACCGCAGCTCAATGGGATCAATGGAATTTGATATATTCAAAATGGAAGCCTTAAATCACGCACGTACAGCTGTTAAAATCACTCCCAATGACCCGTTTTCACATTACGGCGTAGCATTTGTACACTATCAAGCGGCCGAACTAGATGATGCATTAGCGGCAGCATCGAAAGCAATTGCGCTTAATGAGGACAACCCTCAATCTCTTTTGATTTTGGGGGCAATTGAATTTGGTCTTGAACAATACGAGAAAGTCTTACAGGTCGCCGATAAACTAAAAATTATTGACCCAATAAATTCCGCAAACGGTCTAATATTTGAAGCCTCAGCACATTTCGGACTGCAGAATTACGAAGCCGCTTTAAAACTCTCTGAAAAGGCTAACGAGCGGGACCCAAATTACGCACGGGGGCAAATTATAATGTTAGCTTCCAATTGGAAACTTGGAAACACTGACGAGGCAATTTGGCAATACGAGGAATTAACTCTAAGCAGAAATGGAACTGATCTAGACCAATTACTGAGAACCTTACCATGGCCATCAAAATTCAAAGCTACATTGGCAAAAATATTTTCCGATATTGACGCCAACTCCCAATAGGATGCTGTCAGACAACTAGTAACTCGCATCAGATTGCTAGCGCAGCCTGAACCTATGCGCTCAATAGTTGGCGCCACTCAGTAAGGGCGGCAGTTCGATTGAACTTGAAATTGTCTCGTGAGTAAAAGTGGCGCTCATTTAGCGCTGTACAATCCACCTAACCCCGCACCCAGCCTGTTTAGCGCATTAAGCGAACCAGAGTGGCCTCAGTAGGCAAACAGCAGCATAACCAGATGCAAAACCACATATGTTTGCAACGATGCGCAGGCGAGCGGGCGCGTGGCGGATGTGGACTAACAATTCAAGAATCCCATATCGGTAATGTACGTAGTTTAACGCGCATCTGTCTGGCTCTATGTCTGGCTTGAAATGCAAAACGCCCAGCTGCGTAACAGCCATCTGATTGAAAGTAATGGTACCACCTCCTGGTCTCGAACCAGGGACCTCCTGATCCACAATCAGGCGCTCGATACTATCACATACTACCATATAGTGACGTTTCGTATCATATAACATTGTCAATATATTATTTTTGTTAATTTATTCTTAACATCGTTGCACCATCAACACCCACCAGCTAACATCAGCCAACATATTAAACGTAGCAATAAAGTGGCAATATGCAATGCTTACTGATCGAACAATTCGTGACGCAAAACCAAAAAAATCTGTTTATCGGCTTCGCGATGCCAATGTTGTCTGCAGAGGCTTTGGCGTAGCAATTTCGCCCGCAGGGACCAAGACTTTCTTCTTGTCCTACACCTCGCCAGAAGACGGCAAGCGCAAGCAAGTCGCTATAGGTGGATTTCCAAAAATATCTTTACGTGAAGCGCGTATGAAAGCGGGCCAACTCCGTGAAGAGGTGACTAATGGCGAAGACCCCGCCGTAAGAAAGAAAACTGCAATAAGTGAGCGTATTGATGCGCGCAACCTTGGCACTCTGGGCGATCTGATCGACTTATATGTGATGGACCTTGAAGCTGATGGTAAACGCTCAGCTGGAGAGGTGATACGTTTCAAAGGCAAGGATATTCCGGCGACCCTACTGGCTCGTCCAGCTCACTTAGTGACGAAAGACGACATCCTCGATATCCTTACACCAATTGCGCAGCGTGGCGCGCTGGTTCACAGCGACCACGTGCGAGCCTATCTCCGTGCGGCCTTTGAGTTAGGTCTCCATGCGCCTTCTATGACACGATGGCGCGGCAAAGTGGTGAAGTTCAACCTCCAACACAACCCAGTCACAACCGTTAAGAAGACCGTCTCACGTAATCTCAAAGGCCACAGATCCCTGGCACGTGCTGAGATCATGAGAATATGGAATACTGGCCAACTGACACCACCTATGCTTTTGGCGCTCAAGATGCTCCTTGCGACAGGTCAGCGCGTCGAAGAAGTGCTTCACGCAACTTGGGGCGAGTTTGATGCTAATCAGAGCGTCTGGATCATTCCCGGCGAGCGTCGGAAGACACGTGGCAAGAACGTAGAACCGCACATTATCCCTCTGACAGCGCTACATCTTCAGCTACTCAGTGAAATAAAAGCCGAAACAGCGCACAGCCGTTTTCTATTTCCAGCGACAGGTGGGAAAGCGCCACGGCGTTATGACACTCTGACCAACGCTGTTCGGAAATTTGTAAACGCGTCCGATATGGACAGCTTTTCGCCTCGCGATATTCGACGCACTTTCAAAACTGTCACCGGGTCAATGGGCATATCACTCGAACTCCGTAACCGGCTGCAAGGTCACGCGCTCACGGACACTGGGTCAGTTTATTATGACAGATATGATTACTTAGCCGAGAAACGGGCTGCAATGGAAACATGGACAACCGGCTTAGTCGAAATTGTTGAGGGGTGAGGAAATGACCCACGAAAATAGTATTGTTGGCCTCCTGGGCAGTAAAGTGGCGCTAGAAGAGCGTATAGAAGCTCATTTGAAACGCGCGCCGACAGGTGCAGCGCTAAAAGATGATTACGTAGACCCCACTGACCGCCAGAATGTGCGCCACCGCGCTTTGATCGCCGCTGTGTTGGATGCGTGTTTTGAGCATGGTTTCCCCGAGGATCAAACAGAAAGCATTGAAATCAAGGTTGAACATAGCCAAGGCATATGGAGCGAACTTGCAACCGCCCGACGCAGTTTTTTACATGATGTAGATCTAATCAACGCAGGCGCGAGTGCACAACTCATCGCAAAACCAACGAGAACTGATGGCGCCCTAAGCCCAAAATCAGTTAAAGCTAAAAAAAAGGACCTGATCCTTTGGCTGGCTGTCATCCACCTGCATCAAGAGGGACTCAATAGCAACTTCCCCACCCAGCAGTCGGTCATTGATAAGGCTGCCAAAGCCAGTGGTCGTGCCTCGTCGTCC
>ENA-OQVM01006774-OQVM01006774.1-marine-metagenome-genome-assembly--contig:-NODE-6774-length-10254-cov-6.114081_pt1 | contig 10254 bp, 7 predicted proteins | sample MGYA00237776_ERZ505498 | MGnify/ENA primary metagenome ERZ505498 (study PRJEB26159, sample SAMN06265151) | marine metagenome | isolation source: Helgoland LTER site | place: Germany:Helgoland, sampling... | reverse complement strand
TACCTGCTGATTCGAGAATGCCATCCTGGACTTGTAGAAATGAAATCGCATTGTCGATATTCTTCTCCACTCCACTGAGGCGATTAATTGTGCCGCTTAATTTCATTGAAACCGCAAGCCCACCGGCATCATCTGCTGGTTGGGTAATACGACTTCCACTTGATAAGCGGGTGAGGCTCTTTTGGAGAGCAGCGTTATTTTTTGATAGATGATAGCTCGCAGATGATGCGGCTGCATTTGTATTTATATTTAATGGCATAGTTTTTATCCTCCTTGATATGATTTATTTCCGAGCAACCTCCTGTCGCTCGTGCTGCTAATTGTGTATTGTGGGTAACAGCACCCGTTTATTATTTAGAATTAGTTGAGTAACATCATGGCTACATTGGATGTAGCGTTCGCTTGGGAGAGCATCGACGCTGACGCTTGAACTAGTATATTGTATTTCGCTAGGCGGGTACTTTCCGATGCGATGTCTACGTCCATGATTCGACCGTTAGCGGCTTCTAAGTTAGTCTTTTGTGCAGCTGCACTTTCTTTTGAAAACTGGAGCCTGGAAACAGACCCACCATTTTCAGCACGAAGTGTAGCGATATTTTGCAGAGCCTGTGTGAAAACAGCTACAGAAACTTTGTCTAATGTCATAGTTCCCGCAACGCTATCCGCGGCAAAACTAAAGACACCAGTCGCACCGGCAGCTGCACCATTTGCAGCTGTACTAAATGCAGCCGATGCAAGAGTTCCCGAGTTAATGGTCAATGCTGAAAGCAGCATTGTTTTGTTAATACTCACCTTGGAGCCACTTTCACCAGTAGCACTTGTGAATATGCTAACAGTATTATCCTCAACAGCGGAACCTCCAAATATAACCTCGGTACCACCGGATGTTGTTGTATGACCAGCGGCTAGACTCACTCCATTAAATGTAGTCTGACTCATTTGATGGAGTTGAACCTGGAGGTTTTGAAACTCAGCGTTGTAGTTAGCAATATCAGAGTCATTCTTCAGTACATCCTGACTAAGTGCTTTGAGTTCAGCCATGCGGTCCAAGATTTTTCCTGCTGATTCAAGAACACCGTCTTGGACTTGGAGGAAAGAAATCGCATTGTCGATATTCTTCTCCACTCCGCTGAGGCGATTAATTGTACCGCTTAATTTCATTGAAACCGCAAGTCCACCAGCATCATCTGCAGGTTGGGTAATACGACTTCCACTTGATAAGCGGGTCAGGCTCTTCTGGAGAGAGGCGTTATTTTTAGAGAGATAGTAGCTTGCTGAAGAAGCTGCTGAGTTGGTATTTATAGTTAGTGGCATGATTACATCCTCCTTGATGTGTTTTTGAAACAAGCAACCTCCTGTCGCCTGTCCTTTCGATTGTATGTTGGGTGAAAGGCCCCGTTATTATTGAATAATGAATAAAGGAAATACTCCGAATAATATGTGTACAGAAATGCAAAGTAGTGCATTTCAAACAATTAAATGGTGAATTTGATATATTCATAGTGAAAGTGGATAAGATTACATATACAGGATTAGTAAAACTAAAGTTGGAGTTACTAAATATCACCAATTAAACAATTGGATGAATCGCAATAACACTACTCTTTGTGATTAGACGAACAGACTTGGTAGATGTCTGAGTTTATAAACAGTGCTTGAGTGTATGTATGTGAAAAACACTATACGTATGGGATCATCCTTGATCGTATGGCGACAACATCCTGTTGTCGGGAAATAATAGTTATTGTATTAATTTGGCACAATAAATGGTAAGCAAAATATGGTTAATAAGGGAAATGTTACTTGTACTTATTAACTGTAGTTACTTTTATATTATGCCTGTGCTTATTCCTCCTGTTGATGGGTTAATGTAATAGTTTAAGAAAATTGAAAAGAAGTTGATGACACTGATCCCCAGGTACTCACATTTATATGTAAGCACCTGGACAGTGAATCACAGTTCTGATTACAACGAGTAATAATACCCGATGAATACTGAACTTTTTGTTGCCAAGATTTCCGACCAAAGAAAGAGCTTTGCAGTGTTTTTATAGTAGTAATAATAAAAATGGTTAAAGTGTTAGAACGAAATGTGGTCGTTGATAAATTTTTAGGTTCGTATAGAAGAATTGTTTCGATGGTTAGACACGGTTTGCCAAGATAGAGCTTATGTTGTTTGAATTAAATTCTTGGAGATCAATTATTGTAGTTGTTTGTAAACTGATCATTATAAAAGAGCTCCCCCGTCCATAACTGCACTCCGATGGTGCTTCGTGGTGAGAGGGGTAAGGACATCGTTAATTCTTGTCGTACTACTCATCACAAAAGCGGCCATATCCATTTTAAGCATCTGCTTTGCATGGTTTGTAGTCTCCAATGCAATATCAGAATCTACAATTCTCCCCAGTGCGATTTCGTGACTTAGTGATGAAGAACTCATCGCAGCAAGTTCTGAGTCTATGCGGTTAATCGCGGATGCAATTTTGGGCAACCAATTCGTACCGACACACTCTGATTCTCCCATTATTTCACCAACTCCCAACAGTTTGTCTGAGGTTTTCTTAGCATTTGCTGATGAATCAATCGAGAAATCTTCAAAGGTCTCGAAACCTACTGCTTTGATAGCAACTTGATTTCCGGAAGTATCAATATCGAGATATTGGTCAAAAAACTTTGGTACAAATTCAACATCTGATATTACGCCAATTGATTTCGTCTCAACATGGATTGACAGTTGAGTTTCAGAAGATTTTGCACCTAAGTTGGCAACTCGAATTTTCCCCCCATTTGATTTGAGTTGCTCTTGTGGAGAAGAGCCCATGTTGAAACTTTCATTTACATTAGAATTACCAAGATTGATTTGATAGGTTGTTTCCACTCCCGGACCAAATTCTAGTGTTATTGTGTCAGTATCACCATCACCAGCTAAACCTGATGTTTGCCACGAATCCGCGTTCCTAATATTACTTTGGAGTACAGGGTTACTGGCACTATCTTCATGTGCGTCAGATCCACTTGATGTTCTATTAATTTCAACATCAGTAGGATCTCCTGTGAAAGTGGGGCCAGTGGAGAAAATTTGTGTTTGCCCCATAAATACCCGATATATCTCGCCCGCTCCACCCGAGTTTACATTGAAAGAAAGTTTGCCTCCATAAGCTTTCACATCAACAGACTTCCCTCTAATAGTTTGTATCACACCTGACTCTTTGGTCGTATAATCAAGAGCCGACCCTTCTACCGGTATATCAACAATATCTCCACAGGTTGCAACTGGATCAAAAACAGAAATACCATTCATTTTTGAGTTCTTAATCTCTACCAGTTGTTTCTTTAGCTCCTCGAACTCCTTACTTATTGGGTTGTTCGAACTCTTAGGTTGGAGAAGTGACTCACTCGACAATTCCTCCATTCGCTGATAGATTTGGAATACTTTCATGAATCCATCTTCCTGAAACTTTAAATAGGACCGAGTAGAGTGTAGATTCTGTGTATAAGATTGTTCGGTCAATATTGTAGACCTTATCTTTGCTGCCTGTGATATTGCTGCTGTATCTTTCTTCGATACACCTAACTTCGAAGATGATGACACCCTTGAGGATGAACTCGAGGCTGATCTCTGTGCGTCAAGATAATCATTTCTTGATGACATAAATGCGAAATTAGTTAATTGCATGTCTAGGTAATTTCAGGTGCGTTAAAAAGTTATAATCAAGAGGAACTATTTTTAATTAATACGTAATGATATGATAATATGGTTACTCTTTATTATCCCAGTAACTGAAGAGCTACGTTGGTAAGTTGGTTTGCCTGAGCGGTCATCGCCGCACTGGCTTGGACGAGTACATTATGTCGAGCAAAACGGGTGGACTCTAGGGCGATATCAGTATCCATGATTCTCCCATGAGCAGCTTCGATATTGGTAAGATTTGACTGAAGAAGATCCATCGTTTGCATGATTCGATTTTGTTCCGCACCATTTTCAGCCCTTGCATTTGCTATCCGTTCAATCACTTCAGTAAATTGAGAAACTGCTACCGTAGTTATATCTGAAATGGTAGTTCCAGTAGCAAGATCACCTGTGGATCCAAGTGATAATGCGAATTCAAGGTTCGTAACATTTAATTGAACACTTCCTGCAGCACTGACTCCAGAATCATGTGTAATTAACGACCGTGAATACTTATCATAATTCAAAGTCAAACCGCCTGAGGTTTTATAGGTAGCGTTATCATTACCCCCAGTATAATTTGCCGATGCGGCAGCGGCACCATGACCGAATGCAAACAAACTGATCCCATTAAATTTTTCTTTCGAGACCTGGTTTAATTGGGACTGCAGTTCCACGAATTCTTTCGAGTAGTTCTCTATATCAGAGCTATTCTTAGTAATATCCTGTGCCATTACTCTCAACTCCGACATTCGATCCACGATCTTGCCTGCCGTTTGTAGACTACTGTCCTGCACCTGCAGGTAAGACAGTCCGTTCTGCGTGTTCTGTAGAATTGCAGTCGTTCGGTTAATCTTAGAGTTAAGCTTGGAGGCAACCGCTAATCCGCCCGCATCATCTGCTGCGTTATTAATCCGTTTTCCGGACGACAGTCTTTCCAGACTGGTGCGTAATGAGTCGTTGGCCCGACTTAAGTTAAACGAGGCAGAGGTGGCACTCGCGTTTGAATTTACTACTATTGGCATTTTTTTATCTTCCTTGATTTATTGTTATCATTCTCACTTCCTTGTGAGGGTAGGGTATATTAAATATTAATGGTGGGTGTTATCCGAGTAACTGGAGAGCTACATTGGTGAGTTGATTTGCCTGAGCGGTCATCGCGGCACTGGCCTGAACCAACACATTGTGCCGAGCGAAACGGGTAGACTCTAGTGCGATATCGGTATCCATTATTCGTCCATGAGCTGCCTCGATATTAGTCAGGTTTGACTGAAGTAAATCCATGGTATTAAGGACCCGGTTTTGTTCGGCACCATTTTCGGCACGCATGTCTGCAATACGCTCAATTATACTGGTGAATTGAGAAACCGCGACATCAGTAATGTCGGATATAAATCCTCCTGTTATTCCAGTACCGGTGTTTGCTCCGTTGATATTACCTAAGTCAATATTGGTAGCTCCTGCCCCGCTATCGATGGTGCCAACAGAAAGCATAAATTGGAAGTTTACCACATTGATTGATACACTTCCTGCTGCACTATCACCCGAATCATGGGTAAGCAAAGTTCTGCCGTAGGTATTGTATGATTTGGGAACAGCGGTACCATCATTATACGACCCGGTTCCAGCAGTCAAAGTCCCAGCAGCTGTTGCATTTGAACTCGCAAAAAGACTGATCCCGTTAAATTTTTCTTTGGAGACCTGATTTAATTGAGACTGCAGTTCCACAAATTCTTTCGAGTAGTTTTCGATATCAGAGCTATTCTTAGTAATATCCTGTGCCATTACTCTCAACTCCGACATTCGATCCACGATCTTGCCTGCCGTTTGTAGACTACTGTCCTGCACCTGCAGGTAAGACAGTCCGTTCTGCGTGTTCTGTAGAATTGCAGTCGTTCGGTTAATCTTAGAGTTAAGCTTGGAGGCAACCGCTAATCCGCCCGCATCATCTGCTGCGTTATTAATCCGTTTTCCGGACGACAGTCTTTCCAGACTGGTGCGTAATGAGTCGTTGGCCCGACTTAAGTTAAACGAGGCAGAGGTGGCACTCGCGTTTGAATTTACTACTATTGGCATTTTTTTATCTTCCTTGATTTGTTGTTACAATTTTCACTTCCTTGTGAAGGGATGGTTTATTAAGTTATTAGTGGTTGAGTTATCCGAGTAACTGGAGAGCTACATTGGTGAGTTGATTCGCTTGAGCGGTCATCGCTGCACTGGCCTGAACCAATACATTATGCCGAGCGAAACGGGTAGACTCTAGGGCGATGTCGGTATCCATAATCCTTCCATGAGCGGCTTCAATATTAGTCAAATTGCTTTGAAGTAGATCCATCGTGTTTAATACTCGATTCTGCTCGGCACCATTTTCGGCACGCATATCTGCAATACGCTCGATAATACTAGTGAATTGAGAAACCGCGATTTCGGTAATGTTGCTTATATAACCTCCAGAACTTAAGTCCGTTCCGTTCGCTGTTCCCGCATTAATATTACCAAGGTCAAAACCAGTTCCTCCTGATGTTGTTGAATGAACTGAAAGCATGAACTGGAAATTCACCACATTTAGCTTTATACTTCCTGCCGTACTTATACCAGAATCGTGTGTGATTAGTGTGCGGCTAAAAGAATCGTAGCCTACATTATTATATTTTTCAGCGGCAGCATCGGTATCTTCAACTTTTGTAATTATGCCGGCTACTGTTGTAGCAGAATCGGATGCAAATAAGCTGATTCCATTAAATTTCTCTTTTGCAACTTGATTTAATTGGGACTGCAGTTCAACGAATTCTTTCGAGTAGTTTTCGATATCAGAACTATTCTTGGTGATATCCTGAGCCATTACTCTCAACTCGGACATTCGATCCACAATCTTGCCCGCCGTTTGCAGTCCACTATCTTGAACCTGAAGGTAGGAAAGACCGTTCTGTGTATTCTGTAGGATTGCAGTCGTTCGGTTAATCTTTGAGTTGAGTTTGGATGCAACTGCTAGCCCGCCCGCATCGTCTGCTGCGTTGTTAATACGTTTGCCAGACGACAAGCGTTCTAAGCTTTTGCGTAATGAGTCGTTGGCCCGACTTAAGTTGAACGAGGCAGAGGTGGCACTCGCGTTTGAATTTACTACTATTGGCATTTTTTATCTTCCTTGATTTATTGTTTCATTTCTCACTTCCTTGTGAGGGTATGGTTAATTAAATTAATAATGGTTTGAGTTATCCGAGTAACTGGAGAGCTACATTGGTGAGTTGATTTGCCTGGGCCGTCATCGCGGCACTGGCTTGGACGAGTACATTATGACGGGCGAAACGGGTAGACTCTAAGGCGATGTCTGCATCCATAATTCGTCCATGGGCAGATTCTAAATTGGTCATATTCGATTGTAGTAAGTCGATCGAATTAAGAACCCTGTTTTGCTCGGCACCATTCTCCGCTCGCATGTCGGCGAGTCTTTCAATTGCCCTAGTAAATTGGGAGACATTTACATCCAATATGTCAGAGATAAATCCACTTGCGTTAATACCGTTAGAACTAACAGTACCATTATCAAGGCCTCCAAGATCTTTATCCGTACCTCCTGTCTGTACAGCAAGGGAACCTATTGAGAGGACAAACTGCAAATTCACCATATTTAAAGAGACGCTTCCTGAGGTAGACTCACCATCTGAATGGGTAATTAAGATTCTGCCAAATTTATCAAATGTATCTGCTCCGATCGTTGTGCTTTGCTCAACAAGAGAACCAGTAACCGCAGCAGTTTGATTCTGTCCGAAAAGGCTGATGCCGTTAAAAGTTTCTTGTTTGATTTGCTTTAGTTGTGACTGCAGTTCTACGAATTCTTTTGAGTAGTTCTCTATATCGCCTGAGTTCTTGGTAATATCCTGAGCCATCGTGCGAAGTTCAGACATGCGGTCCAAAATTTTACCCACAGTTTGAAGTCCGCTATCTTGCACCTGTAAGTATGAAAGTGCATTTTGTGAATTTTGAATAACAGCTTCCGTTCGGTTTAGTTTTGAGTTGAGCTTGTAAGCAACCGCTAATCCACCGGCGTCATCTGCGGGAGAATTTATTTTGTTCCCCGAAGACAGTCGAGCTAAGCTATTGCGTAATGAGTCGTTGGCCCGACTTAAGTTAAACGAGGCGGAGGTGGCACTCGCGTTTGAATTTACTACTATTGGCATAATTTATCTTCCTTGATTTCGTTTGTTTTGTGAGGTCACATCCTTGTGACATTTAATTTTGTTAAATACTTTCATTAATTATTAGGGCATCAATTGAAGTCCTATATCATGAAGACGATTCGCCTGTGCATTCATGGCGGCACTTGACTGGGTCATGATATTAAATTTGGCAAGCCTGGTTGATTCCAATGCTATATCTGCATCCACAATTCTACCGTGTGCGGCATCAATGTGATTATAATTTGACTCCATCAACTCTGCACTTCGGAGAAGACGATTTTGTTCTGCACCGTTTTCAGTGCGGACATGAGCTAAGCGTTCTATTGAACCAATGATTTGCTCAGTGTTCAAAGTAGTTAGGCTTGGTATAAACCCATTTGCTACAGGATCATTCACAGGTTTTAGAACAAATTGTAAATTGGTTATATTAATCGAAATATTAGATCCATTAGAATGACTGCCTTCACTTGCACTAAGTTTTAAACCGAACTTTAAGAATGTCTCTGTCGACCCGTCTGAATTGTTGTAACTTGATTGAGAGCTTTTCAACAAAGAGGTTTGATCGGTGTCGTCATATGAAAACAGATCGATTCCGTTAAACTGTTGATTCCCGATGTTAAATAATTGTAATTGCAATTCATTGAACTCTTTTGAGTAATTCTCAATGTCCCCAGAATTTTTTGTGATATCATCAGACATGGTTCTTAACTCAGCCACTCGGTTTAAAATTTTCCCGACAGAATCCAACTTTGTATCCTGGTCCTGAAGGAGGGATAGGGCATTTTGTATGTTCTGCATTCCCGCCGCTGTTCTCTTTGCCTGTGCATCGAGTTTATAGGAGACCGCAATACCGCCAGCATCATCAGCGGACGAGTTGATCCGCTTTCCTGATGATAGGTGTCCGAGGCTCTTTTGAAGTAAGTCACTTGCACGACTCAGGTTATGAGAGGCGGAGACTGCACTTGGATTAGAATTTACTGCGAATGGCATAATTTTGTTTTTACTAAAATATTAAAATTGGGATTGTGGTTAATGTTACAAAGTTGAGCTGAGAACTTTACTGCGAAAATGTTCGGTTGTAAGCGGAATCAAGACATCTTTCAGGCGAGATGTGTTGGACATGACTTGCGAAGCCAAGCCCATTTTTAGTGATTGTTTAGCAAGTTTTGTTGCTTCACTCGCGTAATCAGCATCTGTAATTCGGCCCCCTGCTGCTTCATTTACAGTTTCCACATCTTCCATGTGCTGTATTTCACTTTCATGACGACGTTGAGAAGCGGCAACTTGAGCCATTGAATTATTTAAGTTCGCTAGCTCTGCTTCAAGGTTTGCTAAAATCTTTTTTGCCTTTTCTCCTGTATTAATATGTGAGCAATCAATGTTGCCGAATGAAATTGCAGGATAAATATCATTAGAGCCAGGAACCTGTAGATCATTGTAGGGTAGTGTCGGTTCAAAACTTGCTTTAACCCTATATATTGCAGTATTACCCGAATTGACCCCAATCATTGTTATCTTAGTGCTATCACCGGGAGCTGGTTGTGATAGCATTGTTTTATTAGCAATTAGGGTGTTGTAGAGGTTGGCACCCCTTGCGGCACCACTATTATCTGGATCGAAAGTAGGGGTTACAGACACGTCACATGAATTAAATTCAATTTCAAATTTATCATAGTTTAAGGCGTCGGCACTACCCGCAGTAGACCATGGACCTGTCGTGAAAATACCTCTTGTGTCAAATAAATCGTACAACTCATTATTGAATTCGGTAAGTCTTGCGATATCAGTCGGGTCAAAGAAGTTACCATTATTATTGTAAGTGTTTGAATCCAAATATTCATCTAGTTCAGTTGGTAATTCACCTTGAAACATCCAGATTTGATCTGGAGCATTTCCAGGACTAAGCTCAATTGTCATTTTTCCTTTAGTGGTACCCACATCAATTGTAGCAACTTGGGGAGTTGCACCTGTTGAAAGCTCATCTAGTAAACCGTCAGTAAAATCTGCAGATTTACCCCCAAAAAGAAGTTGGCCGTTGACTTTCCTCTTAAGAATACCGTCAAGTTCATCCGATAATTCACCGAACTCTTGATCGAGAAAATCTTTGTCTCCTTTTATTCCACTAGATGATTCGGATAGGGTGGGGTCTAAAGCCTTATGAGCAAGTGAGCTCATTCTGTCATATATTCCTCGAACCTCATTAAGTGTTTCTTGTTGAGTGTCTAAAAAGGTTATAAAGTTTTGTAGTGTGACTCTCTTTGAGTTCATTTGTAGTCGATCGCTTCGCAATCCAACATTCTGCCCAATTGCCCCGATATCATTGTCTGCCCCAACAAGCTTTTTACCTGTGGATATCCGAGAAGAAATTGGCTTGTACTCAGAGAGTGCAGTGCTGTAATTGCTGTG
>ENA-OQVM01006773-OQVM01006773.1-marine-metagenome-genome-assembly--contig:-NODE-6773-length-10255-cov-3.567990_pt1 | contig 10255 bp, 9 predicted proteins | sample MGYA00237776_ERZ505498 | MGnify/ENA primary metagenome ERZ505498 (study PRJEB26159, sample SAMN06265151) | marine metagenome | isolation source: Helgoland LTER site | place: Germany:Helgoland, sampling... | reverse complement strand
GAAGAGTTCATCGCCGATTACACAGTGATCAACTGCCCAAGCTTCAAAGCTGACCCCAAGCGACATGATTGTCGCAGCGAAACCGTAATTGCGATGAACTTTGCCGAAAAAATGATCCTAATCGCAGGAACAGAATATGCCGGCGAAAATAAAAAATGCGTCTTTACGTTACTGAATTATCTATTGCCAGAGGCCGGGATCATGCCGATGCACTGCTCGGCCAATCACGCCACAGACAACCCGGTAGACACTGCGATCTTCTTTGGCCTCAGTGGCACAGGAAAAACAACACTCTCGGCCGATCCAGCGCGCACGTTGATCGGCGATGACGAACATGGCTGGTCAGAGCGGGGCACGTTCAATTTTGAAGGCGGATGTTATGCCAAAACCATCAACCTCAACCCCGAGGCAGAACCCGAAATCTATGCGACCACCAAAAAGTTTGCCACCGTGATTGAAAACATGGTGTTCGATCCGGTAACAAAAGAGCTGGATTTCAAAGATGATAAGCTAACCGCGAATATGCGTTGCGCCTATCCCATGCACTATATTTCAAACGCATCTGAAAACGCGATGGGTGGACACCCAAAAAATATTATCATGCTGACCTGCGATGCTTTTGGGGTTTTGCCACCAATCGCCCGACTAACCCCCGCCCAAGCCATGTATCACTTTTTGTCCGGCTTTACTTCGAAAATTGCCGGTACCGAGCGCGGTATCACAGAACCCGAGCCAACGTTTTCAACCTGTTTTGGTGCGCCATTTATGCCCCGGCGTCCGGAAATCTATGGTAATTTATTGCGGGATAAGATCAGCGCCCATGGCGCGACCTGTTGGTTGGTGAACACTGGCTGGACCGGAGGTCCCTATGGGACTGGATCCCGGATGCCCATCCGGGCCACCCGTGCCCTGCTCACTGCGGCATTGGACGGATCTCTGTCTAAAGTAGAGTTTCGCAAGGACGAAAACTTCGGCTTTGAGGTGCCTGTGACCGCCCCCGGAGTAGCAGAGGTTTTGCTATCGCCGCGTCGCACTTGGGATGACAGCGGCAAGTATGACATTCAGGCCACCAAGCTGGTGAAAATGTTCGCCGATAACTTTGCCCAGTATCTACCGTATATTAAAGACGATGTAAAAGCGGCTGCAATCTGATTTGGCAGACATAAACAGTCATAAAACACTTTTATAATCCACTGTCGCCAGACTTGCAGCGACAGTGGAGTGAGACGGATCCGCGCCTCGATGTTCAGTGAGGTCTAGATCTGACAGGGGCGTCAAGAACAGCGGTCACTGGTTAATGTGCCTGCCGCCCAATGCCAAAGGATAGCAACCGGTATTTCGCGATACCCGCTTGGGGCTTGTGCTCAAGCAACCAAATCGACCAGAGGTATAGTCATCATAAACTGAAGATCATCGCGCGCCATCCAAACCATAAACCCTTCAAGGGCTCGGTCTTTATTATGCAACCGCCACCGGATGCTGGCAGGTTCGCTATGCATATATCCTAACCGTTCTGCTAAGCCTTTGAAAATAACAGGTCGAGCCACAAACCCGAAAACATAATCCGGTGACAACTGCTTGACACAGATTAAAAATGCAAAACGGCCAAGCACAGCGCTCAACCCAGACCCTCGGTACGCCCCGAGGCGATCATCCATCCATAACTCGCCGTGGTAACACACCGTGCCGCAAATTTTCTGTGCTCCGGGCCCGGCCCGATAGCGCGAGGCTGCCAGATCGATGTCAGGACCGACGGGCGTAAAGCCGCGAAAAGATTCGCGCAAATGATCTGCTAAACTAAATGATTTTAAATCTAGAACACGCATCGCCTGAGTATGAATTACCGCACCATCAGGCCCTTTAGCAATCAACCAAAATGCATTTTTTGCATTTAATTGATGAATATTAGGGTCAAAAGGTGGCCCTAACGGTTGTTGCGGCCGGTGCTCAAGAAGCAACCGCCGGTATTTATTAAAGTCTGAGCCGATTTCAATTGTGATATCAAACTGGTTAAAAATTTGCATCGCAGTCGCAAAAATCTGTTCGCCGTGATTAAAGCCCTGAATGGTCATGATGTCTCCCAAATCATTGAGTTTAAAATACAGTGTCTTGAATAAATGCCAGTGTATCACAAACTGTGCTTTGGAATTAAGTTTGAGTTATCATTTTTTTTACATTTGCAGGGAGGCCTTTAATATCAATAGCTTTGGTCTGGTGCACAATCGACAGCAAAGCAAAACTGTTGTCGGGAAACCGCGCGCCCATAAGCAAACGATCATAACAGGCCAGATGCAAATCGCCATCTCGGCCCTGAGTTATCTGCGTAACAATGTGGTCATATCGCAAGCCGTGGTTGATAAAAATAGCATCAAAAGGTTGCCGCAAAAGTGAGGGAAACCCCCCTCCTCCAGGTAAACTGGACAAAGAGCGCCCAACCGTGCTGAGGGCCCATTCTTTACCAAACCAATCCGAATACACCGAAAGTTGCCCGACCTCGGTGCAAAGCCAATCCTGCTCATGCCGACGAAAAATCATTGTATAGGGTCGTATCTTTTCAAAGGCTGAGTGTTCGATCTGACCTTCTGCCAACGTCCAGCTTTGCAAAGCTGACTTCAACAAATCAGATTTGCTCTGCCACAGAGTGCTGATCGGGTGTTCCTGTAGGAAATAAAAATGATCATCGGGACCCTCGCCAGTGATATTAATAGATACCAACCTGTCTTTATGGCTCAAACTACGACCAAGCCACGCCTCTCCGAAGGATAAAATTTCCTCCGCTCCCTGCAACGAGGCACGGCCTGCTGCGGTTAGCCGGTACTGACGGTCCTCAACAGAGAACAGTTTCTCGCCCCGAGCCTCTTCCAGCAAATAAATATGACGCCGCACTGTCTGACGCGTACTTCCCAGCTCACGCACCGCTTTTGACAGGTTCAACGTCCGCGCAAGCGTCGAAAATGATCGTAAAAGCTCAAACAAAATTGACTGGCACTGGATCTTTTTCATAGTGATTAAATTTCCTTGTGTGAAAAGAACCGGCGCGTAAACTTCGCTAACTCGTATACTGATAAACCACATATCATCGAGGTTGGTAAAAACTTAATACCTGATGATAAAAGTATCACTCTAGCATGGATGATAATTAACTCATATGCAACTATTTGTAACTAATTGATCGATATTTGGAATCAGATATTCCCGTAAAGGTAGCAATTTAGGAATATTATATGTCTCACCCTGTCGATATTCATGTTGGACAACAATTAAAACGCATGCGCATCTTACGAAACCTGACGCAGACCGACGTCGCGCAAGGTTTGAAAATTTCTTTCCAGCAAGTCCAAAAATACGAACTTGGCCGCAATAGAATTTCAGCGAGCCGCCTGTTCGAATTGTCGCACATACTGAATGTTCCGCCCGCCTTTTTCTTTGAGGGGCTGGAAAATTCGCCAAACGAAAGCGAACGCGCTCTTGATGACGAAGCAACCAAAATTGCCTCGATGTTCACGCGCATTGAGGATGCACGACTGCGCACCCAAATCCGGACATTTATAAATGAGCTGGCCAGCACTGCACCAAAAATAGTCTAAATAACACCACAAGTTCTTTTGAGTGATCAACCACCCATCCCTCGGCGTAACAGGTTGAGTCCGGCCACCAAGAGAATACATAGAGTCAACCTGCGGAAGGTGGCCTGATTGATATGGCCCTGAAATTTATCGCCGACCCAAAACCCCAAGAGGGTCGGTGCAACAAGCAGCGCAGAAACGGTCAAAACCTGACTGTGCAATACGCCCGAACCAAGATGTGCCACAATTAAAGCGACAGCGCCTAACCCGTATATCACGCCCTGTATTCGAATTTTATCGGCTTTTGGAAGTGCAATCGCGGTCAGATACATAACCGTTGGCGGCCCCCAAATACCGGAAACGCCGCCAATCAGACCGGCGATCCCCCCCATCAGTATGTCTTTTTCACGGCTGCGCTCAACTTGGAAAACATCAATTTTGATCAGCTGCCAAAAAGCAAAAAATGTGACCGGAAAGCCAAGCAGAAGAAACAACATTTCAGGCGACAACATCAAGACAAACTGGGCGCTTGCCATCAGGCAAACCCCTCCCGAAATCAGGAACATGCGAAACTGTTTCACAGTTGCAAGTGCCAGAGCAAAGCCGTGGCGCAATGCCTGCAACCCGTTGGCGATAAAAGCGGGGATAATCAAAGCGCCCAATGCGGTCTCAGGCGGCATCACAATGCTTAAACCGGAAATAAAGATCATCGGTAAAGCAAACCCAACGATGCCTTTGACGAGGCCAGCCACCATAGCGACACAGAAAGCCACCGTCCAAGTAAACAAATCAAATTCTAATGGCATCATGGCTTCGGGTAACACAAACGATCACGGCTGGCCAAATAATTTATTCACGCAACTTTTGTAATAAATTTGTACTATTTCTGGTATCTATATTGCGCTGCAACTGCGAAGGGATTATATTGTTGGTTCTGGTGAAGGAGAGTAAAGACATGGCCCATGATGGACAAGATATGACCTTTGAAGATTCAGCGATTCTGCCCGGCGCACTGCAACTGACTTCTGCAGCCTTATCGCCATGTGCCTCTCTTCTCGAGTCTGCAACCTCATATGTCCAGACGCTTGTCACCTCGGACGGGCACATCTCGTCTCAGCTCATCGAACAACACCAAACTGCAACCCATGGGTTGGCCTGGTTGGCAACTTACGTCGAGGCCCTGCAGCAGATGCAACGATGGGCGACCACCCTGCAAACCGAAGAGAAATTTGGCGAGGTAGAACAGCTACTTTTACAAATCGCATTTGGTGAATATCTCGGACAGATCCTAGGCGGCATTCCAATCAGCCAAAGCGAAATTTTACGACTGCAAGATATCGTTCCGTCGCAGCGAGATATCGACAGGATGCGAACGCCAGAAATTATAGCGCTAACCCGGTCGGGCAACTCGCAAGCCGCGCGAACCCGTTTGGTTGCCTTAATGCAAGAACAATCGGCCAATATCACCACCGGTGCCTGTGGTCTTGACGATGAGCTCGAAATGATTCGGGAACAGTTTTACCGCTATGCCGCCGAGCGGGTTGAGCCCTATGCCCATGAATGGCACCTCAAGGACGAGTTGATCCCGATGGAAATCATCCAAGAGCTGGCTGAAATGGGCGTATTTGGGTTAACCATTCCAGAAGAATTTGGCGGGTATGGCCTGTCAAAAGCCTCGATGGCCGTGGTGTCTGAGGAACTGTCGCGCGGCTATATTGGCGTGGGGTCGCTGGCGACCCGTTCCGAAATCGCCGCAGAGTTGATTATATGTGGCGGCACCCAGACACAAAAGCAAACCTGGCTGCCCAAACTCGCAAGTGCTGAAATTTTGCCAACTGCGGTGTTTACCGAGCCCAATACCGGATCGGATTTGGGCGCTTTGCGGACCCGCGCCACCAAAGACGGCGATGATTACCGCATCACGGGCAATAAAACTTGGATCACCCACGCGGCCCGCACCCATGTTATGACCCTTTTGGCGCGCACCAACCCCGACAGCACCGACCATCGCGGCCTGTCGATGTTTCTGGCCGAAAAAAACCCCGGCACCGACACGGTGCCCTTCCCCACAACCGGAATGACCGGCGGTGAAATAGAAGTATTGGGATATCGCGGGATGAAAGAATATGAGTTGGCCTTCGACAATTTCCATGTCAAAGGCGAAAACCTGCTGGGTGGAGAAGAAGGCAAAGGGTTTAAGCAGTTGATGCAGACCTTCGAATCTGCGCGTATCCAAACCGCCGCCCGCGCCGTTGGTGTGGCCCAATGCGCGCTAGATTTGGGCATGCAATACGCCAAGGACCGCAAACAATTTGGCAAGTCCTTGATTGATTTCCCCCGAGTCTCGGGAAAACTGGCCATGATGGCCGTTGAAATCATGCTTGCCCGGCAACTGACTTATTTCAGCGCCTTTGAAAAAGACAACGACCGTCGCTGCGACATGGAGGCGGGCATGGCAAAACTGCTTGGCGCGCGTACCGCGTGGTCGGCTGCCGACAACAGTTTGCAAATCCATGGCGGCAATGGCTTTGCGCTGGAATATAAAATCAGCCGGGTGCTGTGTGATGCCCGCATTCTCAATATCTTTGAAGGCGCCGCCGAAATTCAGGCGCAGGTCATCGCGCGCCGTTTACTCGGATAGAGGAGCACCCTGAAATTACGGCAGGTTCAGCCGCGGCGACAGGGCCCGCGAGTCGGTAATCAGCTCGATAATAGCTGGCAGATTACTGGTGCGAGCGGGCTCAAAAGCGGCTGGAAAATCTTCAGTTTGGCGCACCACCTCGCCATGCCCGCCATAACTTTGGGCGAGGGCTGCAAACTGAGGATTATGCATCACAGTTCCCGAAACCCGGCCGGGATAATGCTGTTCCTGATGCATGCGAATTGTGCCGTAAATGCCATTATTGGAAATGATCACCACAATATTTGCGCCATATTGCGCTGCCGTCCCAAATTCCTGCATGGTCATCTGGAAACACCCATCTCCCGCGAAACAAATCACCTCACGATTGCGATGGGTCAGTTTCGCCGCCACGGCCGCCGGCAAACCATACCCCATTGACCCGCTGGTGGGCGCAAGCTGGCTCCCATAGGTTTTATAATCGAAATAGCGATGCAGCCAGGCCGCATAATTACCAGCGCCATTGGTCAAAATCGCTGTCTTGGGCAAAACTTCGTTCACATGGCCAATGATCTGTTCCATTTTGACAGCGCCAACGCTGTGCTGTGGTGCACTCCAGGCGCGATAGGCTTGATGAAAACCATACCGCCAGGTGCTATCACACAGCGGGGTGTCAGGTTCCAACTCTGCCAACGCGCGCACCATATCAATTGGCGAACAGACAACAGCCTGATCTGCACGATAAATACGACCCAATTCGGTCGCGTCGGGATAGACATGTATCAGCCGCTGCTGTGGATTTGGGATATCAAAAAGACTATAGCCACTGCTGGTGATCTCACCCAAACGGGTGCCCAGCGCCAGAATGACGTCTGCCTGCTTTACTTTAGCCGCCAAGGCCGGGTTGATTCCTATACCGACATCGCCCGCGTAATGCGAATGCTGGTTATCAAAGTAATCCTGACGCCGAAACGCCGTCCCGACCGGCAGCTCAAATCGGGTGGCAAACCGCGCCAAATCTGCGGCAGCTTGCGCTGACCACACTCCGCCCCCGACAATCACCAAGGGTTTCTCGGCAGCCTGCAAACGCGCGGCAATCTCAACCGCAGCCACGCCAGATGCCGCGGGCACCGCCCCGCGAGCTTTTGGCGCGTCACCAACCTCTGACACAGCCGAGAGCATATCTTCGGGTAGCGCCAAAACCACCGGTCCGGGCCGCCCCGACTGGGCGATGTGAAACGCGCGCGAGACATATTCCACAATCCGGTCCGTACGATCAATCTGCGCCACCCATTTCGCAATGGATCCAAACATCTGCCCGTAATCAATCTCTTGAAATGCCTCACGGTCCTTCTGATCACTGGCCACTTGGCCAATAAAAAGAATCATCGGCGTGCTATCTTGCGAGGCCACATGTACACCAGCCGAAGCATTCGTCGCACCGGGCCCCCGGGTCACAAAAGCGATACCCGGCGCGCCGGTTAGTTTACCATGCGCCTCGGCCATCATCGCAACCCCGCCTTCCTGACGGCCGATCACTGTGTCAATGCCGCTGTCATATAGCCCATCTAACGCCGCTAGATAGCTCTCGCCAGGTACACAAAATACCCGTTCAACGCCTTGAATTTTTAATTGATCAATTAAAATCTGGCCACCGTGACGCATCAGAGCCTCCGTTTAAAGCAATGCCGCAATCCGGCCGTATTGGTCACAAACATCGCATAATACCCGTTACAATGCCAAGCTCAAGCGTAAGCCCTGCAAAGGTCTAACTTGTGCAACAGACTGTTTATCTTTATGCAATTACCATGTTTAAACAATATTTTTCTTTGCTATATTTTCTCACTTTTGCTGCCTGTAGCGTCACCCAAAATAATATCCAAAACGAACCGGGTAACAGCACTCAGAGCAGCCATATCACCATTTCAAAGGCTGATCCAAACACCGCCTATCTGGGCAAGTGGCAGCTTTTAAAATTGGACGGCGCACCCTTTGTCGCGACCCCAGTGCTGCAAAGAAAACAGCCGAATAACCCCGCTGCAATGTCACCGGTCGCGGCCTCGGCTTCAATTCAATTCAATTCAGCCCCGATGGTCACTTCCGTGCCACAGCCGGGTGCAACCGATTGTTTGGCCGCCAAGAGCGGGTGTATCCAGATTTCAAACTTGGCCCCATCGGATCCACCAGAATGGGATGCACCACGTCAGCCGAACAGGTATTTACCAGCGCTTTAGCGACAATGACCAAAGCACGACGAGAAGATAAACAGTTGATTTTGTCGAACAATGCGGGACGAGAGATGCTGTTTAGTCGCTATTGATACGCCGAGACAACTGGTTGAGAAACCGCGCCCGCGCCCCGGGTACCGGTTTGTGAAGCATGTCTTCGGCCAAATGATGATGCAGAAAATGCCCGGTTGTATCCAACGCCAGCGCCACCTCTGCATCCGTTGCATCGCCGCGCCCCAACATACACGGTGGCAGCGGCAGCAAACGGCTGGCCCAATCTCCTGCCCCAACCTTTGATACCGCACGGCCACTGCGCGGTGATACATAGACCAAGTCATGATCCGACCCGGTGGCGGCACACGCGCTGAGATCCAGCCCAAAACCCAAAGAGTCGAGCAATTGCATTTCCCAGTGTAGATAGGCCAAGGGCCAGAGATCCGATTGGCCAAGTAAATCCAGCAATTGTGCGCTGCGGTGATAGAGCGTGCGATGCGTTTCACGCTCGGCCAAACAAAACGACAGCAAGGCAGTGACTGCGTTCAGCCCAGCCAGTGCCAACCGGTCAGACATCGATTGTGCCGCCCGACTTCGGACAGGTTCAACCGTGAAGCTGCCCATATGATCCTCTAGGCGCGCCCGCCAAGCAAGATCCAACTGGGCACCGGGTTGTAAAATAGGGGCAAGTTTGCGCCCAGAGCCACCACGCACCACACCGAGATGGCGGCCATATTCAGGCGTAAATACTTCTATGATCGCCGCACTTTCCCCATGCGGCCGCGCGCTGAGCAAAACACCTTGATCGCGCCACTCCATCCCCGCCCCTAATCTGCCAGTCCCGGCTCATCCAGCAAATGCCGACCGCTCCGGTCTTCAACCTCGATCACCCAAAGATCGGGATCAAACCCGCGTTGTCTGGCAACGGCCATGTCGACCTCAGTCTCAGCGCCGGAGGCAAAATCAACCCATTTGCGCGCGCCGCTACTCATATCAAACGATCGTTGGTAGGCCACTGCTTGGCCGTCCAGAGTGTTCAGCTTGATCACCACCGCCCCTGCCGTAAGATCGCCTTTCGCCACAACAAATGCTGGAATTTCCACCATGCGCAAACGGTTTAAATAGGCATGGACCCAAAACTCGGCAGTCAGGCGCGCCATCACAGATCACCGTCAGAACAGCCTGTTATCTCAGCCATTTCCATCCTTGAAATCCAGACCCATCTCGGTATAACGCGCCGCCTCATCAAGCCATTTTTCGCGAACTTTGACCTTGCAAAACAAATGAACACGTCGGCCCATGAATTCCTCAAGTTCCTCGCGTGCTGCTTTAGAAATCGCCTTGATGGTTTCACCACCATTGCCCAGCACGATACCTTTGTGACCGTCGCGCACCACATAAATAATCTGATCAATGCGGGCAGAACCGTCTTTACGCTCCTGCCAGTTCTCAGTCTCGACTGTCATTTGATAGGGCAGCTCTTGGTGCAGCCGCAGGGTCAATTTCTCGCGTGTCATTTCGGCAGCAATCGTCCGCAACGGCAGATCGGCAATCTGGTCTTCAGGATAGAGCCATGGTCCCTCGGGCAGACCCCCGGCCAGCCAGCTGCGTAACATAGGCACACCGTGGCCCTTTTCCGCTGACACCATAAAAGTCTCAACAAACGGGAACCGAGCATTCAGGGTTTGGCTCAGACCGAGTAATGTCTCAGATTTGACCCGATCAATCTTGTTGATCGCCAGTGCAATTGTCCGCCCTTGCGACATCTCGGTGAGCGTCTCAAGGATTTTCTCTACCCCCTCAGTCAGGCCACGATTGGCCTCAACCAGCAACACGATCATATCGGC
>ENA-OQVM01006771-OQVM01006771.1-marine-metagenome-genome-assembly--contig:-NODE-6771-length-10260-cov-2.558283_pt1 | contig 10260 bp, 8 predicted proteins | sample MGYA00237776_ERZ505498 | MGnify/ENA primary metagenome ERZ505498 (study PRJEB26159, sample SAMN06265151) | marine metagenome | isolation source: Helgoland LTER site | place: Germany:Helgoland, sampling... | reverse complement strand
GCCGCATCCATCTGATCCAACTGCCGCCCTACTGCCCACACCTGAACCCGATCGAACGATTATGGGCCGTCATGCACCAATGCGTCACCCACAATCACCACTATCCCACGCAAAAGCAGTTCGCGAATGCGATCCTGAGGTTCTTTCGCGAAACCCTGCCCAACAAGTGGGAAACCTTCCGAAACCAAGTGTCAGATAACTTCAGGGTCGTCACTCACGAGAAATTTCGGATTTTGGGGTGAGCCAAGTATAACAAATTAATGTAGTGGTCCTCTGCGTTAGAAAGAAACCTGAGTGTCATACGGTTTAGACACAGCTTTTTTGAATGAACTGATGGCTCCAAGCTCCATGCCTAAGCCAAACAAACAAGTTGGAAAGCCAGCGGTTTGCGGGTTCGTGCATCGGATCCGCAAACCGTGATCCTGTAAGTTTTAGATCGCTGCTAGTTCTTGCTCTAAGTCACCCATCTCTGCTCCGCCTGACATCAAACGCCGCATTTCTTCGTCGCCGATCTCTGCGTTGGTGCCTACGCCAATTGTCTGACCAAGCGCGAGGAATGTAAAGCGATCACCCACAAGTCGCGAGTGGATCTCGTTGTGTGTAATGAAGATGATCGCGATATCGCCGCGTGCTCGGACCTTCTTAATTGTTTTCAAGACACCCATTTGTTGCTTTTGACCCAAGGCCGAGGTTGGTTCGTCCAGAATGAGAACTTTTGCCCCAAAGTAGATCGCACGGGCAATTGCAAGCGTCTGTCGTTGACCTCCGGACATTGTTCCAACAGCCTGTGTAGGGTCAGAAAAATCGATACCGATCTTGAGCATCTCATCGTGGGCGATCTTGTTCATCTCGTCCATTCGCAGTGTTCCAAATGGGCCCTTTAACTCGCGCCCCATAAAGAAGTTGCGGGTCACGCTCAGGAGTTGGTTGACCGCGAGATCTTGATACACGGTGCCAATTCCAGCATCAGATGCATCACGCGGCGAGCGGAACTCCACTGGCTTGCCTTCGATATAGATCTTTCCTTCGGTCGGTTCATGAACGCCCGCCAAAGTCTTGATCAGGGTAGATTTTCCAGCACCGTTATCGCCGAGTAAACAGTGAACTTCACCGGGGAAGACCTCAAGATCTACCCCACCAATTGCAGTGAATGGACCGAAGCGTTTAACCAGCCCCTCAACGCGCAGATATGGATCAGCCATATCAAATCCCTCCTGTAATACGTTTGCGAATGCGTTCGTTGGCAAAGACCGCGGCCAGCAGAATGCCACCAAGGAACACGCGGAACCATGCACCATCGATCGCAGGGATGAAGAACACTGCGTTGGCAACTAGGCCAACCGTGATCGCGCCGAAGACCACGCCGATGACCGAGCCAAAACCTCCGGTCATCAACGTGCCGCCGACAACAGCAATGGCGATCGCGAAGAGTTCCATCAGATTGCCCTTGGCAGCGTCTGATGTGTTGGTGTCAAACACCTGGCAGGCCGCGAACATGGTGGCACAGAAGGCTGTGAACATAAACAAGCCGATCTTGACCTTGTTGGTAGGTACACCGTTTGCACGGGCGGCTTCCTTATTGTCGCCCGTGGCGTAGATCCAGTTTCCGATCTGTGTGCGGCTTAGCACGAAATACGCCGCGCCAGCGATCACAAGCCACCAAAGGAAACGGGCGTCGAACCCTTCCACCCATTGTTCACCGCGGCGATTAAGGTTGCCACCGAGCATGAACCAAAGGTCATAGAACCAGCCAAAGACGTCACCTCCAAGAAGATTAGCAAACCAGCTTTCTTCTTTGTAGTCAGGCAGCCCAGAAATCTGCGTCGACTTGTTGATCAAGCGGAAGCTGACCTCGGTCACGCCGCGCAAGAAAAACAGGAACGCCAGCGTCACGATAAAGCTGGAAAGCCCAGAGCGCACGACCACTGTGCCGATCAGCCAGCCGAGCGCCAATGTCATAGCGAGTGTCAGGATAAAGGCCGTGACGGGTGTGGCTTCTCCCATACCAAACGGGAGGCCCCATTTGAGCATCATCGACATGGCCATTCCCGCAAATCCGATCATGGATCCGATGGAGAGGTCAAACTCGCCCCCAATCATAAGCACGGCAGCGCCTGTTGCGATGATACCGTACTGCGCAATGATTGCGACGTTGTTTTTCAGGCCTAATGCATTGAAGGATTTACCATCGGACGCGATCGCAAGTGCGACGATAATGACCAACATCACGACGAATGATCCGATCTCAGGTCGCCGCAAGATTTTCTGAAGTGCTGTTTCCTGCTGTAGCCTGCCGGCTTCGTTTGTATCTGCCATTTTGTGTCCCCTTCAATGTACCCGCGCAAATAACGAAAAGAAGAACAGGCGGTATGTTGCCGCCTGTTCTGATGTCGTGTGACTAAGGTTTAGCGATCGATACCAGCTAGTGCAGCCACGCCTGCTGCATTGGATGCATCCACAAAACCTGGGCCCGATGGGATGTTTGCACCTGGCAACAGACCAGCATGGTTGTTGTACAAATGTAGAACGATCACAGGCAAGTAACCCTGCAGACGCTGCTGCTGATCGATTGTGAATGCAGCACGGCCATCTTGGATCATATCCATAACGCCAGGGCTCAGGTCAAAGCAAGCCAAGTGCACGTCGGCACCAACAGCCTCGATAGCTTTTGTTGCGGCTTCACAGACGTGTGGACCAACAGCAAGAATGCCGTCGATGCTTTCGTCAGCTTGCAGTGCGGCGGCTGTACGGGTTTCGATCTGTGTCGGGTCGTTGGACACGTCGATCATGTTCAAATCGCCACCAACGCCATCAAAATAACCTGTGCAACGTGCAACAAGTGCTGTGTTGAACGATTCCTGATTGAGGCAAAGACCGTTGGTCACGCCTTCGGCTGCGGCCCGCTCGCCCGCCTTTTCACCAGCCAGACGCTCTGGCTGACCGACGTGCATTAGCGCACCCAACTCAGCAGAGGCTTCAAGACCCGAGTTGATCGTCACAACAGGGACGCCATCGTCGACAGCTGCACGAATTGCCGGCCCAAGTGCCGCCGCATCAGGCAACGAAACGATGATGCCATCAGGCTGCGTTGCTGCCGCAGCTTCGATCAACTTGGCCATCGCAGCCATGTCTCCGGAAACGTCGAAGTTATATTCAAGTGTCGCACCGACGTCTTCAGCAGCGTCGCGGCCGCCCTTTTCAACGACAGGCCAGAACGGATCTGTGCCTTGCGTGTGTGTGATCATGACATAGCGCTCTTCGGCAAATGCCGCACCCGCTACGATAGAGGCAGTCATGGCCGCCATAAGTACTTTTTTCATAGTTTCCTCCCATAGGATGGTGTCCGGCGCACCTTTGAAATCCGGAAGCCATTTGATAGGCTCATTTCCTCTTCATTGAGGAATTCGGTGAACAACAGGCTAAGCCTGTTGCCTTGGTCTTTCGCGATCACGGCACCAACTTCTCTGTCGGCGCAGGGGCCTGCGCGTTGCAGCCGCCCCAAACGGATTGATCAAAATGTATAACCGATCCGGTCAACATCCCGCTGTCATCGGACGCCATCCACAACACGGCCTTGGCGACCTCGTTGGGGTCCAACAATCGGCCAAACGGCAACAAGGCCGCCTGTTTGTCGATAAAGTCGGGATCGCCGGATTCGGCCTCTTGAATCTTGCGTTCATGATCGGAATTCATCCAACCAATATCGAGTTGATTGACGTGGATGCGATTGCGCATCAGCGCAAAGCCCGAATGACGCGTTAGCGTCGAAAGTGCGCCTTTGGAGGTGGCGTAGGGTGCCAGAAACGGTTGCCCGACCTGACCAGAGACTGAACCGATATTCACGATCCGGCCTTCGATCTCCTCACGCTCCATGATCTTCACCGCGTCCTGGATCAAAAAGAACGGCGCGCGCGTGTTGACGGCGATCATTTCATCAAACAATTCGGGTGTTGTGTTCAGCAAATTGCCGCGATCGGTAAAACCGGCGGCATTAACGAGGATATCGACGCGCCCAAACAGTTTGTCGGTTTGCCTCATGATGCCACGGACATCATCCATATCGGCCAGATTGGCGGCGACCATATGCACGGGCACACCGGTGGCATTTGTGATCTCATCTGCCTTGGCCTGTCCTTTTTCGATACCACGACCGACGATGACTATGCCAGCGGCACCCGCCTCGGCAAAGAGACGCGCCACGGCGGCACCCAAACCCTGTGTCCCACCTGTGACAACCGCGACTTTTCCATCAATCCGGTTCATGCAGAGACCTCATAGCCTGCCGCATCCATAACGCGCTTTAGTTCTGCGCGCCCTTTGATCGCCATATCCAACGGTGGATTGGGGATAGGGTCTTGCTCTGCCTCAATCACAAACCAGCCCTCATATTGCTTGGCAGCCAGCGCCTTCACGATTTCTTCGAAATCGAGGGATCCGTCGCCTGGCACCGTGAATGCGCCCTTGATCACCGCATCAAGAAAGCTCTCAACGGTACGGTCCAGCGCATCAATAACGGGCATGCGCACGTCTTTGGTATGCACATGGCTGATCCGCGCATGGTGTTTATCGATCACCCGCAAATTGTTGCCCCCAGCAAAGGCCATATGCCCCGCATCAAACAACAGCGGCACTGAGGAGTGTTTCATGAAGAGATCAAGCTCGGCCTCGGTTTCAATCGCCGCCGCCATGTGGTGATGATAGCTTAGCGGCATACCTTCCGCAGCGCACCAATCCGCAAAGTCAGAGACTTTGCGCCCATAGGCGGCTATTTCGGCCTCGGTCAGTTTGGGCTTTTGCGCCAAGGGTGTAGAGCGCTCACCCTGAACCGAGCGAGCAGTTTCGCCATAAACGATGCAGGGCGCACCGGCGGCCACAAAGAATGCGTGCTGCTCGGCAATTCGGTCTTTCTCGACCTCAATATCCCCGTCTAACAGAAGGCCAGAAAACCAGCCCCCACAAACAGAGATACCGTGGCGGTCAAGTATGGGCCCAAGTTCATCCATGTTCATCGGAAAGCGGCGGCCGGTTTCCATGCCCGTCAGACCAGCCTCGGCCGCTTGGCGCAAACATTCATCAAGACTGACGTCATCTGACAGTTCGGCCAGATCGTCATTCCACCAAGCAATCGGTGCGATCCCCAGTTGAGCTTTCAACATCGATTAAACCCCCCGACGTTGTTTGGCGCGGAAAGCTTCCTGACCCTTGCGGGCTTCGCGGATGCTTTCACGCTCGTTGATTTCCGGGACGCCCACGTACCAATCGGCTCCACCGGGGGTCCACGCATAGGCATCGGAATTGATGCTGATGACAGTTGTGCGATCCGTGGTCTGGGCCCATTCCATCGCCGCTTCAAGATCGGCGAGGCTGTCGCAGTGCCGCGAAAGGGCACCCATGGATTCCGCATGTTTGGCGAAGTCAACGTGGAGCGGGTCATTCTTGTTCAGAACCCGGCTGTCTTTGAGCAAGTTATTGAAGCCCGGCACGCCCATGCCCGTTTGCAGGCGGTTGATGACGCCAAAGCCACCATTGTCGCAAACAACGACGATCATTTTGTGCCCGGATAATACCGATGAATAGATGTCCGAATTCATGAGCATGTAGGAACCGTCACCGACCATAACGATTGGAACGCCATCGCCATCCTTGGCCATGGCATGACCCCAAGCTCCGGCAATTTCATAACCCATGCAGGAAAATCCGAACTCGCAGTCAAAAGTATTGGGCGCTTTCACGCGCCAGTTCTTGACTGTCTCACCCGGAAGGCCACCGGCCGCCGTGACCATCGTGTCTTTTTCCGTCGCGACCCTGTTCACCACGGCAATGACTTGGGCATAGCTTGGAACGGGCGCGTCTGTGGGCGATTGGCCCGCATCAAGGATGGTGTTCCAATTCGCGTAAAGCGTCTGAGCCTCGGTCATCCGTGCGCGATCACAGGTCCAATCGCCCATGACCACATCAAGGTCTGACAGGCATTCCAACGCGTCACCGACCACTGGCAATGACCGATGTTTGCGCGCGTCAAAACGGGCAGCATTGATGTTGATAAACTGAGTGTCGCGATTGAATGTGGTCCATGAACCGGTGGTGAAGTCCTGTAACCGTGTGCCAACGGCAATCACGACATCCGCGCCTTCGGCCAGTTCCTTGGCCGCATCCGTGCCTTCTATGCCAAGGGGTCCGACATAGGCGGGATGATTGTGTAGCACAGCCCCTTTTCCCGCGATCGTTTCTGCCATCGGGATGCCACGCGCCAATGCGAAATCCGCCAGCGCATCAGCAGCGCCTGAATAGCGCACTCCGCCTCCTGAAATGATCAGCGGCTTCTTTGCGGTTTTCAAAAGAACTGCCGCAGTTGCAACCTGATCACGATCCGGCCGCGGCCGCGGAATAGTCCAGAGCGTTTCCTCAAAGAATTCAACCGGGTAATCATAGGCGATTTCCTGGATATCCTGTGGCAGACCAATAAACGCCGGGCCGCAATCGGCAGGGTCCAGCATCGTTGCGACTGCCTGTGGCAAAGATGAAATAATCTGCGCCGGATCGGTGATCCGGTCCCAGAAACGTGACACCGCGCGGAAACTGTCGTTGACCGTAGTCGACGGCGCACCAAAATGCTCGACTTGTTGCAGAACCGGATCTGGCAGGCGGTTGTTATACGTGTCACCGGACAAGAGCAGCACTGGCAGACGGTTGGCATGGGCGACGCCCGCTGCGGTCACCATGTTGGTCGCGCCCGGCCCAACTGACGTGGTTGCGACCATAATCTGGCGTCGCAATTTTGCCTTGCCATAGCCGATCGCAGCCAGAGCCATGGATTGCTCATTCTGCCCACGCCATGTCGGCAGTACATCCTGAACCTGCTCTAGCGCTTCGGACAGGCACGTCACGTTACCATGGCCGAAAATGCCAAATACGCCCGCGAATAGAGGAACGCGTTGGCCATCAATTTCTGTGTGTTAGCTAATAAGATAGCGCACCAGCGCCTGACCAACCGTCAACCTGACCGACTTAGCAACCATTGTCTCCCTCCCAAAGGTAAGATTCTTTTCTGCTTTTGGAATGATTATTGACTTCTGGATAATTTTGCAACAAGTATTGCAGAATGTTTTGGAGAGGGGGACAACATGCTCAGAATCGCCGTGCTCGGATGTGGCCGGATCGGGCGGATGCATATCGCGAATATCGCTGCGCACCCAAGATCAAAGCTTGCCGTTGTCTATGATATTCACACGCCAACAGCGCTGGCCGTCGCCGAAGAGTTTGCAACTACAGCCGCCCGATCTGCTGATGAGATTTTTGCCGATAGTGGTGTAGATGCAGTACTGATCGCAACTGCAACCGACACGCACGCGGACCTCATTGAAGCCGCGGTTGCAGCAGGCAAGCCCGTGCTTTGCGAAAAACCAATCGATTTGTCACTAGCACGGGTGAACGCCTGCGCAAAGAAAATCGCGGGGACGAATGTACCCATCCAAATCGGTTTCAATCGTCGCTTTGATCCCGGCCACAAGGCGGCGCGCGATGCGGTTGTCGCAGGTGAAATCGGCAAACTGCATCAGGTTATGATTACATCACGCGACCCAGGTATGCCCGATCGCAATTATATCGAGGCCGCTGGCAGTATCTTCCGAGATATGGTTATCCACGACTTTGACCTTGCCCGCTTTATGCTTGGTGAAGAGCCGGTCGAAGTTTTTGCCATAGGCGGGCGTTTGATCGACCCTGATCTGATGGACGAGCTGAACGATCACGATACAACAATGATCATCATGCGCACGGCGTCGGGCCGACAATGCCAGATCAATACATCACGCGCGTCCAACTATGGGTACGACCAACGGATCGAACTGCTGGGCAGTGCCGGGATGATTCAAAGCCAGAATCGAAAACCAAACGCGGTCCGGAAATTTGGAGCGCAAACTGTTGAAAGCGCCACACCTTATCTTGAGTTCTTCATCGAGCGGTATCGCGAGGCCTTTGACGCGGAAATCGACGCCTTCATTGATACCGTAGAAAGCAATCAACCCGTTCAGTCAAGCTTCGAAGATGGGCACCGTGCGCTCATCCTGGCCGAAGCCGCGATAAAATCTGTCGCGGAAGGCCGGTTCATCAACATCAAAGAGGTAAACTAATGTATCAGAATTTTGGCCTTTTCATAGCTGGCAAGTGGCAGCATGGCGACCAAACGGTGCCCGTCAGAAGCCCCGCGACCGAGATGCCACTAGGTGAGGTTGCGGCTGCATCCACGTCAGATACGCAACGCGCCATTGAGGCGGCAGCCCTGGCCCTGCCGCAACTGCGCGAGATGGGTGGCTTTGCCCGCGCTGACGCATTGCACCGGATCGCAGATGAAATGACCGCGCGCGCGGATGAAGCGGCGCGCATGATCTCAACCGAGACCGGCAAACCGCTGGCGCAGTCAGGTCGCGAATGGGTGCTCTCGGTTGATCAGTTCCGTTGGTATGCTGAAGAAGCACGCCGAATCTACGGTCGCGTGGTCGAAAGCCGCGTGCCCGGTGGCCGGTTTGAAATTACGAAAGAAGCTGTTGGGATTGTTGGCGCGTTTACGGCGTGGAACTTTCCGGCGTCCCTTCCTGCACGCAAGATCGCTCCCGCTCTTGCGGCGGGCTGCCCGGTTGTTCTGCGCCCTTCCTCGCAGACACCGGGCGTTGCCATGGTCATGGTCGATTGCATCCGTGCGGGTGGCCTGCCTGATGGTGCGGTAAACCTTGTGGTTGGTTCGACGGCTGACACCTATGGCCCCATCATGGCCGACCCCCGCGTGCGCAAGGTGTCACTGACCGGTTCCACCCGCGTGGGCCAGCAGATGATCCGCGATTCAGCCGATACAGTGAAGAAGGTGTCGATGGAACTGGGCGGCAACGCGCCCTGCATCATTTTTGACGACGCCGATCTAGGAGCCGCGCTAGATGTTTGCGTGCCTTCGAAGTTCGGCAACGCGGGTCAGGTTTGCGTGACGCCTGACCGCTTTTTCGTGCATGACAGCCTGCACGATGAATTTGTCGCTGAATTTGCCAAACGTGCCGCTGCCTTGACCTTGGGCGACGGGTTGGACGACGCGACCGAAATGGGGCCTTTGATCAACGCGGGCCGGATGACCGAGGTCGATGCAATCGTGCAAGAGGCCATTGCGGCAGGTGCCAAACTGGAAACAGGCGGCAAACGCGCGCCGGGTTTCAATGCAGGCCATTTCTATGAACCGACAGTGCTGAGCAATGTCACCGACGACATGCGTGTCTTTGCTGAAGAAAATTTCGGACCTATTGCCGCGATCAGCCGGTTCTCGGACGAGGATGAGGCGCTGACACGTGCGAATGCCTCCACCATGGGCCTGTCGGCTTATGCGTTCACCCAAAGCCCGGAGCGGGCACGCCGGGCTGTAGCCACGTTGAAATCGGGTATGGTCGGGATCAACTCCTTCGCACTGGCCGCGTCTGAGGCACCTTTTGGCGGCACCAACTATTCCGGCCTTGGCCGTGAAGGCGGCACCGAGGGGATCGAGGATTATCTCGACACCAAGCTGTCCCAGATTGTCTTTTGAGGGGGCCGATGATGCAAAAGAATAAGCTCAAACAGCTTTGGGCTGCTGAGAAGCCCGCGATGAACGGCTGGTGTTCCATCGGCAATCCCTTCACAGCTGAGATTATGGCCGCACAGGGCTATGACAGCGTGACAATCGACATTCAGCATGGCGCGCTTGATTACGGCGACGCCCTGCCGATGTTACAGGCGATGAAGGCGTCAGGGGCGACGCTGATGGCGCGGGTGCCGTGGCGCGATCCGGGATACATCATGAAGGCGCTGGATGCCGGGGCCATGGGGATCATCTGCCCAATGGTTAACAACCGCGCCGAGGCCGAAGAATTTGTATCCTACATGCGCTATCCACCCCATGGGCAACGCAGCTTTGGCCCGACACGCGCCGCTGTTGCGATGCCGGGTTACGGATTGGCCGCGAACGACGAGGTGCTTGCACTGGCAATGATCGAAACCGCAGACGGCATGGCGAACCTTGACGAGATCGCGGCGACACCCGGCCTTGACGGCATCTACGTCGGCCCTGCAGACCTGACGCTGGGCACTCAGGAAGGCCGCTTGCCGCCCGGTTTTGACCGGCAAGAGCCAGAGATGATCGACCTGATCAAACAAATCGCACAAGCCTGCAAGGCCCACGAGATCGCCGCCTGCCTGCATTGCGGCACACCGGAATATGCCGCACAGGCTATCGGCTGGGGTTAC
>ENA-OQVM01006768-OQVM01006768.1-marine-metagenome-genome-assembly--contig:-NODE-6768-length-10269-cov-4.434360_pt1 | contig 10269 bp, 11 predicted proteins | sample MGYA00237776_ERZ505498 | MGnify/ENA primary metagenome ERZ505498 (study PRJEB26159, sample SAMN06265151) | marine metagenome | isolation source: Helgoland LTER site | place: Germany:Helgoland, sampling... | reverse complement strand
CGTTTCCGTAAGTTCTCGATGCGCATGCGCCTTTGGTCTCCGCTGCCAACTTTTCGTCTTTACCACCTTTCGCTTCATTCACTTTCCTGGCATGCTCCTTGCGCTTGGAGTAGTTCAATCCATCAAATGACTGTCGAAGACCGCGGGAATCCAAGGCATGAGCAAGTTCAAGTGGGATGTCAACGTCCCGATACCCGGAATCGAGTTCTAGGTGCACTTCAACCGTGTCACCCGCTTTTGCATTGGCCGCTAATCTGTTGGCCTGGGGAAACACCACGCGACATTTGCCTGCTACACCGGTTGCCGTGCTTTGATAGGTGTGACCGTTGATGCTCACTTTCAGCGGCGCTCTTTTGTTTGCGCCAAGTTCCATGAGAATTTCATTGGGTATTTCAATTGAAGCGTGATTGCCGTTGCCAATTACCTCGGTTGTGTACGTAACTCCCACTGTTACCTACTCTCATTCTTAATCGTGTGTGCAGACTCTGTCCACGATTGGTTCGGTCTCAAGCGGCGAGAGTACTGCGAGGTTCGTGAGATGGTGGGCTCCGCCCGTGCAGCGGGACCAGCCATCTTGATGGGTAATCATGTGTCAGCCACGGATCCTGTCGCGATTGTGATGAAGCAGTAGTGATGAACAAGCAACTCGCTGGGCATTAGATGTGGCTGCGGAGGCGATGGCCGATGGCAGCAAGTTGGGCCTCTACCCCCCGAGGGTACGCGGTCACCCGACAAAAAGTCACTGCACAAGTTGCACCGTCGAATCCTGATTCCAGGGTTGGAGTCAAATCCAGGAGTCCCCGTGCACGCAATTGCTACGACGTACCTCGGCACAAAGTTTGGGCGAAAGCGTGTTGAGGTGAATCTTTCCGCTCCACTGCCAATCGATGTTGCCACTATGCACCCCAACGAAGTTGTTGAAATTATGAAGAACTCCTTCCTTGATCTGGGGGGTATGGATTACGTCGATGCCTTTGGCCGCTCGGACACGCCACCGCCGAGAACTGCACAAATGCCCGGTTCGGCGGTTGCGTTCGCCCTTGGAGTCTGATGAAAATGGCTGGATCTTTGACGTGCACATGCTCACAGAATTGATCAAAGTGCAACTAGGTCCATCTGCCGTTTTCTAAAGGGCACGAACAATGTCGTCGACTCTGTCCTTCGCATCGCCGAAGAGCATCGCGGAGTTCTCGTTGAAGAACAACGGATTCTGCACACCGGCATAGCCCGACGCCATGGAGCGCTTGAACACGATCACGTCGTTGGCGTTCCAAGCGCGCAGCACCGGCATACCGGCAATTGGGCTTCCCGGATCAGTCTCAGCCGCAGGGTTCACCGTGTCATTTGCACCGATCACGAGCACGACATCGGTGTCTGCGAAATCGTCGTTGATCTCGTCCATCTCGAGAACGATGTCGTAAGGAACCTTCGCCTCTGCGAGGAGGACATTCATATGGCCAGGCAGGCGACCGGCGACCGGATGGATGCCGAAGCGCACCGTGGTGCCGTTCTCGCGCAGTTTGCGGGTCAGTTCGGCAACGCCGTATTGAGCTTGAGCAACGGCCATGCCATAACCCGGCGTGATAATCACTGACTTCGCATTCAACAACAACTCGGCAGTTTCGGCTGCAGTCACCTCACGGTGGTCGCCGTAGTCCTTGTCCTCACCTGGCCCAGCTTCGATGCCGAAACCACCGGCAATGACCGAGATGAACGAACGGTTCATCGCCTTGCACATGATGTAGGACAGATAAGCACCCGAGGAGCCCACGAGCGCACCCGTAACGATCAGCAGATCATTGCCGAGCAGGAAGCCTGCGGACGCCGCGGCCCAACCGGAGTAGCTATTAAGCATTGACACCACCACGGGCATGTCACCGCCGCCGATCGAGGCGACCAGGTGCCACCCGAGGGCCAGAGCCACGACCGTCACCACAATCAGCAGCCAGAGCGCGGGGTCAATGACGAACCAGACGGTGAGTACCAGGAAGACAACAAGCGCCCCGATATTCAGAAAGTTCTTGCCCGGCAGAACGAGTGGATTGGACTTCAACCGGCCCGACAACTTGCCATACGCGACGATTGAGCCCGTGAAAGTCACCGCCCCGATAAAGACGCCGACAAAGACTTCAACGCTGTGGATTCCCAGGGTGCCTTCTGCGGTGAGCAGGGCGATTTCCTCCGGACTTCCACCACCCTCCACAAGCAAGTAACCATTCCAACCCACCAGCACGGCTGCCAAACCGACAAAGGAATGCAGTAGTGCGATGAGCTCGGGCATGCCCGTCATCTCGACCACTCGCGCCCGCCACAGACCTATAGCAGCTCCGAGAACCATTGCCACACCGATAAGGATTAAGCCGAGGGATTCGATATTGCGATCAATGGCCAGAGCAATCGTGGCGACGAGCGCGACTGCCATACCCGCTATCCCATAAGTGTTACCGGCCTTGGCCGTTTCATGCTTGGACAGGCCAGCAAGGGCGAGGATGAACAGTAGTGCTGCAACCAGGAAGGCTGCCTGTGCGAGGGATTCGATAGACATGTGCTCAACTCCTCGAGAACATAGAGAGCATTCGTCGCGTCACGGCAAAGCCGCCGAACACGTTAATGCTGGCCACTAGGACTGCGACGAAGGCCAAGACAGTGATCGCGGTATTGCCGTGACCGATCTGAAGGAGCGCGCCGACGACGATAATGCCTGAGATCGCATTGGTAACCGACATCAGCGGCGTGTGCAATGCGTGGTGCACGCTACCGATCACGTAGTTCCCGATCACAATTGCCAATACGAAGACAGTGAGATGCACGCGGAAGGAGGGAGGCGACGCTGCAACCAAAAGCAGCAAGAGCGCGGCGCCAATGCCAACGTAGGTAAATCGACGAGAGGTGGTCATCGGTACTTTGGCCGGCGACGCTTCGGCGATCACCTGCTCTGCTGCCGGCTGCGCGGGTGCAGCAGACACCTGCACCGCTGGCGGCGGCCAAGTGGTTTCACCTTCGCGGGCGACCGTGATGCCGCGCTGCACCGGGTCGTCCCAGTCGAGAACGAGTACGCCATCTTTGGCTGGCGTCATGAGCTTCATGAGATTCACAAGGTTGGTACTGAAGAGTTGCGAGGCCTGCGCTGCGAGGCGGCCAGGCAGATCGGTGTAGCCAATGATCGTGACTCCGTTGGCCGTGACCACGACCTCGCCTCGAACGGTGCCCTCAACGTTGCCACCATTGGCTGCGGCCATATCGACGATCACACTGCCACGCTTCATGCTCGCGACCATGTCTGCGGTAATCAGGATCGGAGCCGCACGCCCAGGAATCAATGCGGTGGTGATCAGGATGTCGATTTCCGGTGCCCACTTGGCGTAGAGGGCCGCGGCGCGCGCGTTGTAGTCCTCGGACATCTCCTTGGCGTAGCCGGTTGTTGAGACCTCGACGTCGGCGGCGTCGACTTCCAAGTACGTGCCACCAAGGGACACCACCTGGTCGGCGACTTCGGGGCGCGGATCAGTGGCATAAACGATTGCGCCCATTCCTCCGGCAGTTCCAATCGCAGCCAGGCCTGCCACGCCCACACCGGCCACAAGCACCTTGGCAGGCGGAACTTTGCCGGCAGCCGTTATTTGTCCGGTGAAGAATCGACCGAAGGCATTCGCGGCCTCGATCACCGCGCGGTAACCCGCGATATTGGCCATCGAGCTGAGCACGTCTAATGACTGAGCTCGCGAGATACGGGGTACGGCATCCATGGCCAGTGCGGTGATGCGTCGACGCGCCAGATCCGCGACCAGGTCAGGGTTCAGGCCTGGACTGAGCAAGGAGATGACGGTCGAGCCTTCGCGGAGTCGATCAAGTTGCTCTGTGGACGGCGCATTAATGCCGAAGATGATCTCAGCGGTGGCGGCGTCTCCGATCGAGGCACCCGCGGCAACGTAGGAATCATCGGAGAATGACGATGCGGATCCGGCGCCCGGCTCGATCACGACGCTGTACCCGAGCTCAATCAGTTTCTCGACGGTAGTGGGCGTAGCTGAAACCCGAGTCTCCCCGGGAAGTGCCTCGTGGAGGACTCCAATAATCACTGAACACTCCCGATAGCAAGCGTTACGGGCTGCACGGCGCAGCCCCGACGGTCATTACAGTCGGCCAATATAGTGGTCATGCGCCTTGTGCACCCAAGAAGTGCTCAAAGACCACACATTTACATTTACACACAAGACAAAGTTCCGGCACTTATCAATGGCCGAGGATGGGTGAAACGACCCAGTCAACCACGCCCACTTTCCCACTATCTACAGCGACTCAGCACATGCTATCTACACAGGGACCCGTGTACCGCGACCAATACCCTCCCGCCACGCCTTCGAGTTCCATATCGCTGAGGTCAGCGTCAGGGTCACGTAGGGCCGGCAGGGTGATGGTGCACGGTGTGGGCGGACTGTTGCAAGGGTCAATACAAATGATCTGAAATCGTGGTTCTAGGACTCGTGTTAACGATGGTCCTGGACTACATATCTATGTGAGCCGGTTCAGGTTGTGAGTGATATTTTCTTGGAATAGGTTCCTGGTGGGGAAATTACCGTGGAAACACGGTGGTCTGACAAAACGGCACTCCACACACTTTGCGAGGTGAGGGAGTCACCTGTCGATGACCGTCCTATTTGGCCGGCACGGGCACAACCAGAGAGGAAAGCTCAATGACGAAGAATCAAGGCACGGGCGGTCCTGAGGACGCCACTCCAACCGGTGATGCGTCCCCCGGGGACTTGACTGATGAACAGATCGAAGAGGTCGGTGGTGGGACCCTGTTGATTGCCATGAGTTTGGATGTTTGCCCAGGGTCCCCTGCCCAAGGCTGGAGTAGCCACTGACTGTCGTGCGATTCCTTCGCCCCGAGACGTACAGGACCGCCCAGCCGATTACGACCCGGTTACCGTGAAATCACGGTGCGTCATTCACGGCTCGTGGATCTACGATTCGCGAAATGGATTCCGATGAAGGGTGAAAACGGTGATCAGCAGTCAAACGGGCCGAGGTAGGCCAACGCGGTGGATGGGGTTCCTTGCAAGTATCGTTGCGTTGCTCTTTGTTGCAGCGGCAGCTCCGGCTGCTAATGCAAGTACTGGTGACGCCGCGGTGCTTAAGGGGACGTGGATTGGCACGTACAGCGGCTATTCCGCAAATGGATACAAGAGCGGACAAGAGAAACTTGTCATCACGGATGTCAAGGGCAGCAACGCCAAAGGCACGTGGCAGTACCGCTCTTCAGCGAATAAGAAGTGGAGTAAGCCGAAGCCAATGACGCTTGCCATTTTCGATCAGGAAGAGACTTCCGTTGGGGGTCTCACCTGCTGCTAGAGCTATCTCCACTTTCGGCGTTGAGTTCGGGATTGGATCACAGGGTGTTGATGTTTATCCGCGTAAGTGCCATTGCGGTTGCCGTGGTCATAGGAGTCATGAATCCAGCGCACGCGGCCAGCACGCTTGATCAAGGCATTGCCTACCCCGGAAATGACTGCAACACAGAGGTTTACTCCGCTGTGGGGCTAGGACAGTCATTCACGGCTGGTCTATCTGGTTCACTCACCTCCGTTGAGCTTTATCTCGTAGACGTCGCACCGGTTGGTTCGGAACCCGGACTGACCGTTGAATTGAAGAGCGCCAGTTCCGATCTCCCCACAGGCTCAGTCTTGGCCACGGCCACGATTCCCGACAGTGACGTGCCAAGTTCGCCAGGTTTAGTGACAGTGACTTTTTCCTCGCCGGCGACTCTTACGGCAGGGCAGCAGTACGCGATTCTTGTGACGACGACCGAAGGTAGTAGCAATTACAAATGGTGCGGTAACTACCCTGCTTCGTACTCGGATGGTAGCGGCTTGGACGATCAAGGCGGCTGGCGTGTGTTGAGTCAAGACTTCAGCCTTCGGACTTATGTGGATGTTCCGGCTGCGCCGTCGAACGGATCAGGATCACAGTCTGTCGCGCCGCAGAGGGTGAATGTTGACATTGGTCTTGGTGCGGGTGAGATTCCTGTGTCATGGTCGAGCGAAACGACTATTGGTTCTTGGTTCTCACTACCTGCCTCGTCCGAAGTTTCCGGCACCGGTGAAAACGCAGGGAAAATGTTTCTCGGGGTTGCAACCCGCGAGGATTTCCCCGTCGACATCGCTCAAAGGCAAATCGATAACAGATGGGGTGTTTAAGAGATCTACGGCGACGACGGCTCGCTGAAATCGGTATTTATTCCCGCCGGCTACTCCATGCACATAACTGCCGCCCCACGCGTCTTTGCTATCTGGTCCAACGCAGCAGCACCCGCGGTAGGTGGGCAAGTCCCCGAGTAGCAACCCATCCCACATTGTTCGTGTTGTTTGCGGATTCACAGGGCGAGCGCCCGATTCGTCATGGACGTGCCCCGGTTCGGTGTCACATCACCGTCACCAGTCGTTCACAGTAGACGCCCACCGATTCTGAAACTCGGCAAGTGGCAGTTTTGACTTCCAGTGGCCACCTACCTACCGGAAAGCCCGATCGTTGAGTAGGAACAAGGATGCACCCTGATCCCAGAGCAGTGACCTCGACCTGGCATCAACGCCAATGGGTCCCACGTGCTCCTATTTCCCATGTGCGCGCGCTTGGTCGTCCCCGGCAATCCCGTGGATTTCAGCGACGTCACCATGCTGGTCGGATGAGTCTTGAGGGTTGATTGTCGGGATTATCCGATACACGAGTGGCCCGAGAGCTGACCATTCTGATAGAAGGATGCGCCACCGGAAACACTTTCCAGTTCCGCGTCATCCAGATCGGTACTACTTGGGACAGGCCACCATTCGGCCGGCTTTTCTTGTTCATTCATCTGCGTCTCCTTTTCAATTTGCAACTTTGCGCGTCAGGACCACCTATTGATCCTCCGCCTGAAATTGATTCAAGATCGCCATCAGTGAGGTCGGCTTCCTTGGGTGTCGACTCACGAGCCGTCTCGAGATCCTTCGGGCCTTGTGATGCGCTAGCCGTGTCCGTGTCCTTCGGTCATCAATCGGTTTTTGGTAACCAGAGACCATTTCGACTTAGAAGTCCCGATCACCGTGAAACCACGGTGGTTGACTTCGCTAGATCCACGCATCGTGGTGTGGTTGGAAAAGTGACAGCCCGTTGGACGAACGATGTACACCCTGGCAATGGGAGACTGGAGCGAGAAATGCCCGACTCACAGCAAACCCCTGTGCAGCACACTCCCCAGGAAGCAGACCTCACCGATGAGGAGCTGGAGAGCCTCGCCGGGGGGAGATCAGCGGCCACTCCGAACGAGCCCCAAACCTGCCAGGTAGGGCCCTGATGGCACCGTCAAGGCCGCGTGGGCGCAGTCCTCGGGTAGTCCGTCCTGGCACGCCCGATCACCGTGAAACCACGGTGGTTGACTTCAATAAATCGACGCGTCGTGGTGTTGTTGGAAGAGTGACAAAACTGCGCCTACCGTGAAGACACGGTGGTGAAGGTGGGAAGTCGGACTCGCGGGAGAAACGCCCCAAAACGTCGCGATCGCGCCAGACTCACTGCGACCCCAGTCCCGGTAGCCGCTTCACGCAGCGCTCCTAGCAGGGTGTGGGCGAGAGCGGACTTGCGCGGGCGATGGGTGATCAGCTCCCACACGATTGGTGCAAGAACGATCATGCTGGCTCGCCGTGCTGCGGGGGATATGGCAGAGCCCAGGACCACCGTTGCGCCGACCGGCCACAGGACACTCCGCAACGTAAGGGACAAGTCTTGCCACTCTTGGCTGATCTCCTGACCAGTGATGGTGGTGGCGATTACTGCAGCATCGGGCACCGACCGGATGGACCACCACCTGCGAGCAAGACGGGAAGCACCCACAGATGCTGCCAGAGCAGGATGCCCTGCCACAAAGAGTGCGGCCATGGGGAGTGCCCACCACTCGATGGACAGATTTATCTTTCCCGGGTGGCGCTTGTCGAACGGGCCCGCGAAGGTCCCGTATTCGTATCGCCGGTGAATCCAATCCGCTAAGTGGGTCATCGATTCGTGTTCGACTATGGTGCTCGGCTCATGGCGGATCACCCACCCCGAAGCGCACAGCCGCCAAACCAAGTCGAGGTCTTCGCCGATGCGCAGGTCTTCGTCGAAAGTGAGATGCTCAACCGCCGAGCGGCGCAGCACAATCGCAGCCGAAGGTACGCTGAGTATCGATGATGTGGGTCCGACAGTGCCGGGATCCGGACCCGCATCGAGGGCCCCGTGGCAGGTTTCGTAATCATCGATCAGGTGATCGATGATCGCATCAGGTGTGGGGGTCGTCCCCCGATGGAGAACCCTGGAGGCGACCATCGCGACGCGGGGGTCTTCGAAGTGAAAGAGAATCGCCGTCGGCCAGTCTGGTGACGCAACGCAATCAGAATCCAGGAAGGCAATAAAGGGTGCCTGAGTGTTTCGGATGCCGGTGTTGCGTGCGCCCGCCGGACCAGTGTTGACGCTGTGGCGCACGAGTCGACCGCGGTGTCGCTGGACAACCGCTGCTAACTCCTCTCCACGATCGGAGGCGTCGTCGACCACGACCACTCCGGGGCGATCCAAACTGGCCAACAGACGCTCCACTTGCGCAACGCGATCGCGAGTGGGAATGACAATTTCAACGTCGGTGGTATCGGCCGTCAGGTCAGGGTCAGGCTTAAAGTCCAGCTCAGGATCAGGGGGCAGGGGGTGTGCGAGACCGCGGTCGATGAGCACTTGTGCAATGGACAACTCGGATTGGGTGCGCAGTAGCACCCCGTTAGGTCCTCCATGGCGCAGACGCAACATCAGATCCTGGGTCGGCTTGCCGAGTCGGGATAGTCGACGCGGGGTTCCACCTAAGACAGTACGGCCTGCGTGGAAGAAGTTCATGTGATTGGCCAGGGCGAGGCGAGGATTGCTCATGATTCAGACCTAATGAAGTGATTCTTTATGGGATGAGGTCTCGTGGGGTAGTGGGTCTTGTATCCGGGACTAGTACGGCCAGCCGCCACCGCTTACGCCGCCGAGATCTTCGTCGAGGATGTCGTCAACTATCGGTTGTTCGGTGTTTGGGTTCTGATCTGAGGGGGTAGTCGGTGTAGTCATAGCTCTCTTCCTTTCGCTGTGAATTTCACATGCACGTATTACCAGTGCACGTTCCTCTATTTTGTGAGTAGTCACCACCGACGATATTGTCGAGATCTTCGTCGGTCACGTCATCTCAGGTGTAATTGTCCTGTGGTTCTTGGGTCATATGGCGAAGCTAGCCGATCGCTCAGGTTTTGCCTACCGTGAAAACACGGTGGTCGGGTCTGACTTGGTCGAGCTAGTTTCGCATCACTAATTATTTATTGGAGTTATCAATTGGAGGATGTATGGATGCTCAAGGTTTTGTGGCGGCGCTTACCCCTGCTGTGACGGATGCGAATGCTCGTGAACGTTTCCTTGCTGACCCCAAAGCGGTACTGGTAGCCGCGGGGCTGGATTTACCGGAGTGGTTCACGGTCAGTGCACGTGAAGGTGATGCAGCCGAACTCACCATCACCCTGCCAGCCCTACGCGACCCTGACGCTGACCTCAGCGATATGGAACTCGAAGGCGTGGTGGGTGGGACGGGTGGTTATAGTCGGTATTCACTCAATGCGATGAGCTACGACGCATGTGTGTCGTGCCTGAAAGAGTATAACGGCTAACCCGCCCGTAGCGGAGATGGTGCACGGTGTGCACGGACTGTTGTTAGGGGCAATACAAAAGGCTTGAACGTGGTTCTAGAACTCGTGTTAACGATGGTTCTGGACTACATGTAAATGTAAGCCGGTTTAAGTTGTTAGTGATATTTGCCTGGAATATTTTCCCGTTGGGGAGAGTGCCGTGCAAGCACGGTGGTGTTGAGATGAGTGAGGGGCTAATCTCAAAATAACTACTACGTTCGGTCAAGAGGCTTTCGTGAATGAAACACCGTCAAATACGGGTATGGGCCCCGATGAGCCTGTTGGTTCGTCACGTTCAGGTCACCGTAACCGCAACATAGTCATCTTGGGTGGACTGGCCCTAGTGCTGGTCGCTGGTGTGATCCTTGCCGGAGTGATCCCGACCGGTGATCGTGCAGGTGCCATGCTGGGAACGAGTCCCAGTGCCAGTGCCACTCCGAGTGCTTCTACAACAGTCGAGGCAACGGTCGAGGCAACGGTCGAGGCAACGGTCGAGGCAACGGTCGAGGCAACGGTCGAGGAAACCGTCGAGGCAACGGTCGAGGAAACGGTC
>ENA-OQVM01006766-OQVM01006766.1-marine-metagenome-genome-assembly--contig:-NODE-6766-length-10270-cov-7.250662_pt1 | contig 10270 bp, 5 predicted proteins | sample MGYA00237776_ERZ505498 | MGnify/ENA primary metagenome ERZ505498 (study PRJEB26159, sample SAMN06265151) | marine metagenome | isolation source: Helgoland LTER site | place: Germany:Helgoland, sampling... | reverse complement strand
GCCAAACACAGTACAAGTGCTCGCAGGGGGACCCATTTGAGAAAGTGGGGGGTGGGGTACGGTGGGGGTCCGCTAAGCTGGGAATACGTTTGCTACGGGAGTTAGAAGACCTTGGTCACGCGTTAGGGATCATGACGGGACCCAAGACGCCGGGTAGGAAGCCTCTGTGAAGAGCAGTCCATCGTTACTTGGCTGTAGGGGGTAAAGATCAAACTTTGCTGAAATATTTGGGAGGCGCAGTTCAGAGGAATCGGGAATAGCTGGTACAAGCTTAAGATAGTGGCATACCCAATACTCAACAGCATCACGAATCATAGCTAAAGTGAACACAGAACAAAAACTCGAGCACCTACGCGATCAACTGCGCTTGTTTGCAAACGACAGGGACTGGGATCAATTTCACTCACCCAAAAACTTGGCGATGGCACTTGTTGTTGAAGCCGGGGAGCTAGTTGAAGTCTTCCAATGGATGACTGAGGAACAAAGCAACTCTCTAACGCCGGCGCAGAGGTCACAAGCCTCTGAAGAAATCGCGGATGTTTTACTTTACTTGATTCGTATCGCAGATAAGCTGGACGTCAGTCTTGTCGATGCTGCCCAAAAGAAGATCGAAAAAAACGCGCAAAAGTATCCAGCACAAAAAGTTAAAGGCAGTTCTAAAAAATACAACGCGTACTAGGAAGGATTCAGAATGGCTGCTCATGGTCAGCAAATTTTCATTTTTACGGCGGGCGATCCAGCCGCCAGAGCGCATCTGCAAGACTCCATTACGCAGCCACTTGATCTACAAAAAGTATTAGCTAACAGCCAATCTGAAAATCATCACGTTTTTCAAAAGCTCCACGATGATCAAGGACTCTATGCATGGGGGGCAGTGCCCGGCAAACAGAATAAGCCCCGCTGGGAGTCAATGAACCCTGGTGACTGGGTATTATGTGTCTTCGCAAGTACATATCGCTTTGTTGCCCAAGTAAAGACCAAGCTCGAGAATAAAGAACTCGCGAATGCAATTTGGGGGTCTGATAGTGCAGGAAATACATGGAGCTTGATACATTTCTTATCAAAGCCGCTACCGATAAATGTCCCAGTTAGAGATTTGGCAGACCAGTTAAACAAGGGCTACATGGGCTTTACCCGGATTAGCGAAGACCGCGTCCAAGCACTTGAGACCAACTACGGGTCAGTTAAAGCCTTTGTCGACCAGAGACTAATTAACGTACCCACTGAAAGTCTGCACCCTTTAAATGCTATCAAACGAGACGATGTACTCGATGCCTTAATCAAAATAAAAAGCGGAGATTTACATGGGTTTGGTCCGTCTTTCGACTACGACCTACTACATGAGGGAGAACGATTTTCACCGAAGGCCGCAGTAGGTATAGCAACCTTTCGCACACTAGGACGTACGCTGCGACCAGATGAGTTTTCCGCCGGTGTTGGAAGCAAAACTTTTCAAGTTTTACAAACCCTTGGGTTTGAAGTCGTACCAGCGGGAAGTAAGGAGGGACCTACCTATTTCGTAATTCGGTCTAACTCAACATCTCCCTACCACGATGAGCTGGGCACACAGTACCACTTCAATACCAAGGTTCCAAATCACAAAAAGTTGATGCACGGCGGTTATGTGGTTGTTGATAGTAAGTCACCATCAGGCGTTGTGATTCTTGGATTCGGTATGTTGGCCCCTGCATCTCTAGACAAAGAAGATAAAGGGATTCGGGATTACGTCGCGAAGTTTGAACCAGAATCATGGCAAGCATTTTTGCCGCCAAGGAAAATGACCCAAGCGGTGCTTGAGCAAATAAAGGCGCTGCCAAATTACAACGTACAGCATGCGATCAAGCCGATAAATGAAACGGTTTTCAAACTTATTGTTGATGATGTGATCGATGAAGAGGTACCCCATATGGAAATAGTAAAAGTGCATGAGCCTGCACCGGAACCTCTCGACTTGCAATGGCTCGTTGACAGAACTGGGCTTGACAAGGAGGTCTTGTCTGGAATGGTCGAGGCGATACTTGGTCCTTCTCCTCAGATCATGCTCGCTGGCCCACCAGGTACCAGTAAGACTTGGGTGGCAAGACAATTGGCGCTTTTTTTAACAAGAGACCGAACCGAGCAAGTTCGCTTCGTGCAATTCCACCCAAGCTATAGCTACGAATCCTTTCTAGAAGGCCTTAGGCCGACGTCTCGATCAGGAGGGATTTCCTTTGAGCGTCAAGATGGTGTGGTTTTAGAGCTGGCCAAGCAAATCAGAGCAAAAGGTGCAACAGAAAATGGAGATGAGTTCGTGCTCGTGATTGATGAGGCGAACAGAGCGAACCTACCGCGTGTACTTGGTGAATTGATGTTCCTATTTGAGTACCGTGATGAGGCGATCCGGCTTCAATACTCTGAACAATTTTCCTTACCAAAGAACTTGCGCTTCATCGCCACCATGAACACTGCGGATCGCAGCATCAGATCAGTTGACGTAGCACTGAGAAGACGGTTTGATGTCTTTGAGTTGCTGCCAGATGCCAATATTTTGCGCAGGCATTTCAACACCGACGGCAATGTCTGCCATTTCGTTGGACTGGTTGAGGGTTTAGAAGACTTGAACTTGGAGCTTGAGAAAGCACTCGACAGACATCACACGATAGGACATGCTTTCTTCATGCGCAAGGACTTGACGGCAAAGGATTTGCGTCATCTTTGGCGTCGCAAGATATTCCCACTTATTGAAGAGTTCTTTTTCGATCAGCCTGAATTGACCAAAGAGTTTTCAATAGAACGTTTTTGGCCGAATGCTACCAATGGTGACTGAAGTCCGCGCCGTAGAGAACGCGCCCCAGACCTTTGAGTTAACCGAGGGTGAGGCACAAAACCTATCTGCACTAGGTAAAGAACTGGCCTCAAAAAAAACTTGGTGGGGGTCTAAAGCCTCGGCTACGGTTGGTTCAGTAATCAAAATTGATGAGCAAGCTGGTGGGCGTTACCGTGTGACTTTTAATGACGTTGTAGGTGTCGTCAATGTGGGTAGGTTTCAAATCAACGTAGAACCCAAAATTCCCCCATCTCATTTTTGGTACATCGTCGGACACTCAGATTTGGCCCCGAGAATTTCTACGACAAAAATCTCCGTAGACAAAGGCCTTGATATGGTCGAGCTACTGGCTCGTTGGTGTGTAGAGGGCGCCGAAAAACTTCTGAACTTTGGATTGCGAAAAGACTACAAAGAAGAGCAAGCTGAACTTGAAATGCTCACCGGGCAAATTCAGGTCATGGAAACAATCCAACGAATTTATCAAGGTGCCCAAGTAGCTGTCTGTCGCTTTGAAGATTTGACGTTTGACGCGCCTATCAATCGGGTTGTCAAAGCAGCTTGTCAACGAATAGCCCGTTTAAGCCTTGTGAGCGACTCAGTGCGAACACGTGCACGCAGAGTGGTTTACCGGATGGATGGTGTGGGCCCTTTAGAACACGCTGACACACGCGTTAAGGTTGATAGGCTGACGTCAAGTTACAGCCAAGTCCTACCACTGTCACTTTTAATCTTGAGCGGTTATGGAATAAGTTCGACGTATGGCAAGACACAGGGCTTGGCGTTTCTAGTTCGAACACCAGAGTTGATTGAGGATGGTCTAAGGTCGATCCTCGCAGAAGATATCTCCTCACCAAAAATCACAAAGCGTAAGTTCATGTTGGGTGACTCAGGGCTTTCGATCAACCCAGATTTGATCTTTGGAGATGACCTAGCAATAGGCGATGTGAAATACAAAGAGCTTAAAAATAACTGGAACACACCTGACTTCAACCAGCTCGTCACTTTCGCTACAGGTTTTGGATCGAAACATGCTTTGCTTTTAGGCTTTGCTTCTAGCGAAACAGCCGTCCTTCCTAAACCGGTTCGAATTGGCGATGTGAGCACAATGGCACTAGGGTGGCTGACTGCAGATGCAGCATCACCTGAAAGCAGTCGCAAACAACTTGTGGCTGAGGTCAAGTATTGGTGGCTGAACAGCGCGTCTCAGTCGAATAACCTGCCCCACAAACTGCGGGATGCAAATTAGTTCAAAACAACAGCGGCTAAAACGATCCACGGCTTTGAAACGCGCAAAGCGCGAACCGAACGGGCACTGGGTATGCGTCGGCTTCGGGAGTTAGAAGACCTCGGTCACCTGCTGGGAATCATGGTCGGCCCCAAGACACAGGGGCCAAAGCCGCAATAGGTGGTGTGAGTAAGTCCCGTCGAAGGAGCGCTCTTACATTCAGCAATATCAGTTTGTCGCATTGAAAATTATTGATCGAACACTAACCCGAAGCATTGGTTTGTCAAAAACGGAATTTAATCCATATCCTATGTATCTTTACATATTAGTTAAAAGTACAGTAGCATGAAGTAGAAGTTAAGTAGGTGGGTGGTCCCGTTTGATTCAGACGGAACGGAATGACCTAAACTACTTGGCCTCCTCAAAACCCGGGGCGTTTCAAAGTTTTATTATTTTGAGGCGCCGAGAGGGACCTTAATAAGGCATCAACAAGATCAGCCAAAATTTGCTGGACTTAGCGTTTAGGGATCTGTGTGGCATATCTTTACACTATCGATGAGCGATTTGGTAGCTCCGGGCTAAGCTACTCCGCTGGATGGCTAGATGCTCCCTACAGTCTGGCTACACCGTACCAATTGGTCGAAGGTATCACGGCCTATGGCGCGTCGATCCCCGAGTTTTACGTGCCCGACAAAGATACCTATTCGCTAGGGGTCCTATCGCCCGGTTCATATGAAATTTCAGCGCGTGGGCATAACTGGGATTGGTCTAATACCATCTACGGATTCAGCATACCAGCAATAGAAATCCATAACTCTTATGGGCAAACTGTAGGTAGTGGCGCTTTCGGTAACTACACGCTTGATGTTGGCCAAAGCGACACTTATTACGTGACGGTTGTCGGACCCAGCTTCGGATCTAACGAATACAGCGTGGACTACCGCGCCTTAATAAACAGCCAACCATACGGGACCGCTTCTGTAAGTGGGAGCCTGGAGGTTGGGGAGACCGTCAGCGCACAGTATTCAATCGTTGATGACAATGGCATCACACCCGGCGCGATATTTATCGTGTGGGTTGAAAGCGAGGATCTAGCCAATTGGTCTGTTATTGAAGGCGAGACACGCACTGACTTACTGCTGTCTGCTTCACAGGTCGGCAAGCACGTTGCTTATAGTTTGCTCTATTGGGATAACGACGGATTTCCTAACGAGTTTTACTCGACTACAAGTCAAAAAATCGTAGCAGACAGCGCGGGGCCGCAGCTACTGTTCAGCACGTTGGATGATGTAATCGTCAACCCAACTACTCCTCACTTTTTGCAGTTTGATGAAAACATAACGCTTAATGCGGGTGTTTTCCATATCAAAAATGCCTCCTCTGAAGTGGTTGCGCAGGTTAGTACGACGGACACTAACCACGTCGCGGTGGTAAAAGACTATGTTTTCTTAAACTTAGGTGATTTGTTGGAGAGCGGTCAAGCTTACTCCATAGAATTCTCAGGCGCGCTATTCAGTGATTTTTACGGCAATGAAGCCTCTGGATCAATCGAAAAATTTATTGCAACAACAAAACCTCCGGCTTATACGACACCGGCGGAAATTGCCAGTCCACTTGTCGACGATCAACTCGTTAATGCACTCACAACCGGCTACAGCTGGGCTTTCGACGGGGGAAAAACCATTGATTGGTCTTTGTCGAGCGGCTTTGATGGAGAGGTTTGGACCGATAGCCCTTCAACGATCGAGAACATTGATGCGGCGCTGGGGTTTTTCTCGCATTACATAGACGTAGAGTTTAATTACGTCGGTCACTTCCAAGACCCTGAAATTGCGTACGACTATGGGTCTGATATAAATTTTTCGTTTAGTAAAGTGGGTGAGCAGTTCGACTCCCAGAATATCTGGGCCATGGGGTTTTTCCCTACAACGAGCTATGACATAGGACGTTACGAAGGTGCGTCAGGCGACATCTTCTTCAACCTTAACAGTGAGGCAAACTTCCTTCCTAGCTATGCGCCAGGAAGCTCAGGCTGGGCTTTAATCTTGCACGAGGTGGGTCATGCTTTGGGTTTGAAGCACCCCTTTGATAGCGGCGGAACTGGACGCCCAACCTTCACTGAGCTAGGGATAAGCCTATTCGATATTGACATGGCTAGCGTGATGTCATATTCGGACGACGCTGCTTGGAACCAGCTTGCATGGGATCCCGCCACGCCAATGCCAATGGACGTCTATGGTTTGCAAGCTCTATATGGAGAAAATCCTACGTCAACAGCGGGTGACACCATCTACACTTTAGGCGATGAGATAGAGGCTTACGCAACAGTATGGGATTCTGGCGGTGAAGATTCTATTAACTTGGCCAACATATCCGGTGGTTGGCGATTAGTATTGCCCCAGGCGTTGGATCTTGCAGGAACAGAACTCAGCTTGGGTTTCGCAAATCCTAATGACGAGTCCGATCTCTCCATCCCGCACAACCTCTTTTGGTTAATGGGGGAGTTTGAAACAGTCAACGGATCAAGTGGCGCAGATAGGTTTTCAGGAAATGAACTAGATAATTTTTTTAATGGGGCAGCCGGCAATGACATTTTCTACGGCTCGCCAGGCAATGACTCAATATTTGGGGGCGAGGGCACTGACGAAGTGATTTTCGGCCAATCCGCACAGGAGTTTACTGTTCTCACCACATCCGTTTTGGGCACCTACACGTTAGAGTTTCCTGACGGGAGTATACAAACCTTGACAAGTGTAGAGCGTCTACAGTTCAGTGATGGGGTTTCCCGTGAAATTGCATCATTTATAAATGAGATGCCGGTCGCCAGCGCGGTATCCGTGATCGCAATTGAGGATATCGCGAAGTCTGGGATGCTAAACGGTGCTGATGCAGATGGCGATTCCATAACCTTTTCGCTGGTAGGCGACCCGAGCAACGGCACGGTGGCAGTTGATGCAGCGACGGGGGCTTATACGTACACGCCGAGTCAGAACTATCACGGCTCCGACAGCTTCACCTTCACGGTAAACGACGGCAAAGCTGACTCTCTGGAGGCAACCGTTTTCGTAACGGTGTCTGCGGTGAACGATATGCCATTGGCCAGCAACGTGTCCGTAACAACAAACGAGGACACCGAAAAAGTTGGTACGTTGGTCGCAACGGATGTCGATAATGAGGTACTAGCTTTTAGTAAGCTTTCGGACCCGAGCCATGGCTCAGTAACTATTGACGCGGATACGGGTGAGTACACCTACAAGCCAGCAGGAAACTACAGCGGTAGCGATAGCTTTAAATACAAGGTGAGCGATGGCACCGTAGACTCCGAAGCGGCAACCGTCTTCATAACAGTGTCGCCGGCTTTGGTTCTTTTGAATGGCTCTAGCGGTAGTGATGAGATCTCTGGTAACAATGCGGGTAACTATGTGTCTGGTGGCGGGGGAGACGATGTTTTAAGAGGGTTTGAAGACTCAAATTTCCTTGTATACGGTGCCCAGGACAGGCTCTATGACCAAGCATATGTCGCTGCGACTTATGACCTTGACACTGATTTAGGTCAGTTAGAGTTTAAGCGCGATAGCTCGGACATATTGGTTGGTGGGACCGGAGGCGACACGCTGTACGGCGGCGCTGGCTCAGATCTGCTTGTTGACCTCGATGCTGCTGACATGTGGGGCAGTGATAAAACAGGGTTTGATGGCAGTGGTGGCGATGCATCGCTGCGGGATAGTAAAAACAATGATGTTGCAGAGAACGATATCTTCGTTGTTCGAGGCGGCGGCTCGGATACCGCTACGATCCATAACTTCCATCTATCTAAATATGGAACAGGCCTGGCAGGACGAAGCACCTCGGCGAACGATGCTATTGTTTTCTCAATCGATACGAGTACGCTGGGGGCAAGTTTTGCGGCGTATGAGCAGTCCCTGCTGGATGCTGGCGGGACTCCAGAAGAAGCCTCCTTAGCGCTGTACGATTATGTCTACAGTCGCCTTGAGTTTGAGCGCAACTTAGACGGTAACGGTGACGAAGTGCTCGTGACATTCAACGATGGCATCAATAGCACACCAGTTGGCGGAACGACCATTGCGGGCATGAGCGCAGCTCTCGGCGATAAAAATCAACTGGAAGTAGTTGAGTTGAAATGGATGGCGCGTGACTTAAGAGACAACCTAGATGGATTTAACGAGAAGATTGATTTGCAAGCAGCTAGTCAATCCGACGGTTACGAGCTTTTACCCGGCCTCAATATTGCGGTGGCGTTAGAGTTGCAGCAGGCCGGCACGGTTCGTGGCTCCAATGACTACGGTGTAATGGCAGCCAATTTGTCGGAAATTGATCTGGCCGAGCGCATCTACAACCCTGGTAAAGCGGATGACCATGTTTTTGGGACTGTGGGTGCGGACTCATACGAGTTCATCGTTCAGGCATTTAATGAATCTGCTACGACTCCCGCGACTTACGATGCTGGCGACGATACTGTATTTGATATTGGTGGTGAAGATGTCTTGTTGTTCTCAGATGCAACAATCAATGACTTACATTTCTCTGCTGTTCGTGTGGGGCGTGAGTCTAGTAACAATAGTTTGCAGGTGACATACGAGCAAAAGGCTGAAATGCACGACGGTGAAGAAGTAAACAACTCAGGCACGATCACTTGGCAGGGACATTTCAGAGAGGGCGGTCGTCAGGCTGCTGAGGTGGTTGAAGTTGCCGGTTTAAGCGGTGGGCGAGAGAGGTATCTTTTAGCCCAAGCGTATTACGACTACGACGCAAAGGGCTACATCAAAGGCGCTGCGAAGATTACTGCTAACAGTGCATTTGACGCGATCATGGTGGGACAGCATAAGGATAACGGCGAGTCTGACAAGTTTGTCTTCGAGGTAGCAGAGGGCGCGCCGGAGAGAAAAGAGCAAGCAGCCCACTTCTCTAACTTCGATGCGGGTGACATCATCGATTTATCAGCCTACAGCGCTTTTGGTGAAGGTAAGGTGAGTCATATTTCCGTAGACGAAGGGGGAAAGGTTAGTACTGCAAATGTTACTTTTGGCGACGATTCTTTTGTGCTGGATCTGATCTTTCACGATGCAGCGTTTGATCCATCGGCCCTTCAAGGTGCGCTGATTATCGACAGTGTCACCACCAACCAAGTCGCAATCGTTGGTGTGCCTGGAAGTGAGTCAGATCCGTTAAATATCACCTGAACACAGCACAACACTTATTGGCGCCGCCCCAACATTTACTAAGTATTTGAGCGAAACACAGTACAAGTGTTCGCAGGGGGACCCATTTGAGAATGTGGGGGGTGGGGGTACGGTGGGGGTCGGCTGCGCCGGATTTTGAAGGGGGCACCCCAATACCCACTGTGCGTATGCAAAACGGCTTAGGAGAACACCGTCCGCTTGCCTGATGCCGCGTGCCTGCATAGATACCTGCTCTTCCGTGAACCTTGGATCAGGTAAGAAGCAAGATTAGGGTATCGCTAGGCTTTGCACAAAATAGCGATCGGCCTTAGTTACGAAAATAAAAGCGCCCAATCACCTGGTCATAGATTGCAGGGACTTGCTCATGCCCCACAGATCTGGCACTTTTGACTACTTCCTCCCGTACATCACGGACAATTTGATCAACTGACACACCAGGCGTATCTATATGTTTCAGGAAAGTCCGCGTGAATAGCCCGTTTTTTGATTCATCGTCAGGACCCAACTTGTCAAGCGCTTGTTGCCCACTCCCAGCGCTGAAAACGATCATTTGCCCAGTCGCCGCTGTGGTTGGACTCAGACCTCTCGTTCCCCCAATGCTTCTGCCGTTCTTAGATTTGAATGGGTTATCTCGACAGGCATCGATGATTGCCAATGTGAACTTGGCGTTTCGATCTGAGACATCGTCCAGTAGACGCTGTAGCGGCACAGCATCATCTTTGATCTGATCCTCCGAATCAGCCTTTAAATCAATGGGCAACAAGTAGTTCGTATTGGCAATCTGCACCGCATGCCCAGCATAAAAAATTGCGACTTCGTCACCGCCCTCGATCGTAGATTTAAATCTTCTAATCGCTGCATTCATTTTGCTGCGTGTAGCATCAGTTTCCAAAAAAACTTGATAGCCAACTCGCCGCAAACCGTCGGCAATGGCCAGTGCATCGTATTTTGCGTTCTCAAGCTTGGGCACTGATGCGTATGTATCGTTACCAAAAATCAGAGCTTTTCGATTTGCTCGTGGCTGTAAATCAGCTACTT
>ENA-OQVM01006765-OQVM01006765.1-marine-metagenome-genome-assembly--contig:-NODE-6765-length-10272-cov-4.929671_pt1 | contig 10272 bp, 8 predicted proteins | sample MGYA00237776_ERZ505498 | MGnify/ENA primary metagenome ERZ505498 (study PRJEB26159, sample SAMN06265151) | marine metagenome | isolation source: Helgoland LTER site | place: Germany:Helgoland, sampling... | reverse complement strand
TAAAGGTTGAAGATGAGGAACAACAGAGTGAAATCGAGCAGGTTTTGAACGAAATAATCAATTGATTATCAACATTTAAGAATCTTTTAAACTGAAAACGAAATTGACTAGTTATGAGTAAATTTGTAACTGTATAAGTCGTCTGCAAACAAAATCCTACACACAGAAACGATGAAAAACCGAAAACCCCTAGGAGCCATCTCAGGAGCTCTCGCCATATTATTAGCTTGTCCCCAGTGGGCGCCAGCCGCCATCACTTGGAATATTACGTTTGATGATGTAGTGAACAATACCGGCGTGGGTTTTGATGATGCCACATTGGGTGCCACACGTCAGGCCACCTTTATTTCGGTAACTGGCTATCTGAATACGGTTCTGGATGCCAATGTTTCGGTTGACTTCGTTGTCAAGAATTCCCAGACCGATGCCACTGGATTCTTGGCATCATCAGGCCCATTCTTCTTCACAGGACCCAATGGTTTTGAGAACGGATTTCTTTACGATCACGCAACCACTGGAATAGATCCCACAGGGGCCGTTCCTGACGCAACCGCTACTTTTGATTTTGGTTACAACTGGAATTCTGATCTGTCAGCCCCCACCGGCGGCGAGTTTGATCTATTCACTGTCGCGCTACATGAGGTCAGTCACTCGCTCGGTTTTTTATCACTTCTGAACTCTGACGGCACCTCGGGTATTTCTGGTGGCGATCCTGGGGTCTTTAGTGTCTATGATTCATTCCTTGAGCTTGGTGATGGCACCTCACTCTTAAATGCTGGAGCGGGAGATTATACGGGCACAGCAGCCGACCTCATCTCCAACGATGTCTATTTCGGAGGTGCTAATGCTATGGCAGCCAATGGAGGAAGCCCTGTAGCTGTTTATTCACCAGGCACCTTCAATGATGGTTCAAGTATCGGCCACATTACAGCGGCGGGTGCAGTAATGAATTTCTCTATTGCTTCTGGCGTGGAAAAACGCGAATACCTGGCCGTTGAGCTGGGCATCTTGCAAGACATTGGCTGGTCACTGGTTGCCGTCCCTGAGCCCTCCAGCGCTTTGCTAATGCTCGCAGGCATTATGGGCATCAGCCTCCACCGGCGCCGGGCTTAATCGAGCCTTCGTCGTTAACCGCAGCCCCCGCTCACTCCACCAGTCCCATCGCCTTGGCCTTGGCCATCGGCACCGCCTTCGCCTGACACACCTGCTGCCAGCCTGGGAAATTCCACTTGTTGGGAAAGCCGCGGCATTGCTCGGGTTTGACTGGATTGATTCGGCAGGACTCGCCATCGAGCATGATGCACTCGTGGTTCTCTTTCTCGATCAGAGATAGGCCAGTTCGGTTGGTCCGTAGACGAGTGTATTTTTCAATAAAGACCTGGGACTCCATGCCCAGAAAGCCAGCGATCTTTTCGATCTCATCGTCCTCCACCCGTACGTCCCCCGGCCACTTGCAGCAGGCGGTGCAGCGGTCACATTGATACCAGACGTCAGACATATCTAAAAAACGAAATTCGCCTCTTCAAACAAACATTCAGGAAGCTGGGATGCGCAGCTTTTTACCTAGAACAATGACACTGCTGCGCAAGCCATTGGCACGCTGAATCGTCGACACTGAGACACCATAACGACGTGACAAAGCTGATAAGGTGTCGCCTTTTTTGACCGTGTGGTAGCGAGAGCTTACAGGTGCATCTACTTTTTCTTTAATGGCAGATGGCGCTGCCGAGGATGTAACGATCTGGCCGTAGCTGTTAATGGATGGGCCACTAGGCTGAGGGTTCGAGCCACCGATGGCTTGGTAATGTTTATTCACCTTGGCAAGAAACCACTGCCACTTACCTCCGGGATGGCCGTTATCGAGAAGGTAGTGAGGGCAATTTTTATGCGGTTGGCTCAAGCCACGGCGCGGCCAGTGGTAGTGGGGTACCACTTTACGCAGTGAAATATCATGCTTTTGCATCAGGTAGGCCGTCAGCTTGGCGGTGCGTTCGATCGTGGCGGTCCTGCTATTGCCCCTGTTTTCACACATTTCGATACCGATGGAGTAGCGGTTACCAGGCCCACTAAAATCAGCATGCTCACCTTGCTCGTTGGTTGGTAAATGCTGCACGGCTCGGTCCTCATCGACGCTAAAGTGCCAGACTAAATAGCCAATACGGTTAAATCCACGCATCTTACGAGCACGAAGCTTGCCGTTTTTAAGAGCCTCAGAATGTCGCAGGGCATCGGCTCCACGGGAAAAGTTCTGCGTGCTGTGAATGGTAATATAACGCGGCTGCATGCTGCGGTGATACTTTCGGGCATGTCGGCCTCGTGGAATCAAGTCCTGCTTCACATTGGCCTCCCTATATAGTGTAGCAGCGCTTTTCTGCGCAGTGGGAGGCACCAGTTGCCCTTTTAGCGAGGCAGTAGCTCCGTAATCAGAGCCTACCCCAGATCGATTATAGGACGAGGACGTGCTCGAGGAGGAGCAGGAGCTCAGCATCACAGTGATGCCGATACACAGCAAAGACTGTAATATCCTCATTAACCCCGATCTCATGACTCATTAGTAACCTACAATACTCAGCGACGAAAGTGCCCATTTCAACTATTTTGGCGATATCACTAAGTGTGACACCCCGCATCATGCCTCTTGCTCTCTGGGCAACACAGCAGTATACCACTTCACCGGTGTCAAAAACGACTCCAACCAAAGATTCGATGCCTCCCTCGCCTCTCAAGGGTGCAGCAGGAATTATCGAAGCAATGAGCTCCGCTTCATTTAAGAAACGGCTGGAAGCTCTTGTACACGACCCAAGGATAAAGGAGCCTGTTGAGTTCCCATCTGTGGATGACGCCGCCTACTCTTTTGTCACCGCACTGGCCTGCCACAGCATGCATGCTACCCGGAAAAACAGCAGGATTTGGCTGACCCACCCGAACCCAAGAGTAAGAGATCGCATTGCTGCCGAGTTAGAGCTTTGGAATATCAAAGCCTTGGTTCTTCCTGAGTTACCAGCTGATGATGACCAAAGCATCAATACGGCGCCAGAGACCCTGGCTGCGCGCCTAGCGGTGCTCAATCACCTTTGCGCGGAACCCACCGCTAAAAAACAAGAATTACTCATTCTTTCACCTGATTCCCTGCTCGATACTGCGCCCTCAATATCTAGCCTTAAAGACGCCGCTCTCAAGCTTGCCATCGGCGAGCATCATGATCCTGAATCCTTCGAAAAAAAGATCATTGCCAATGGTTATGAACGGGTCAGCCAAGTGCATGCTCACGGTCAACTGGCCCGTCGTGGAGGTATCATCGATCTCTTTTCATGGCATGCCTCCGCTCCGCTGAGAATTGAATTTTTTGATACTGAAATCGAATCGCTGCGCAAGTTTGATATCGACTCTCAAATATCCACGCATCGCGTCAAAGAGGCTCAGATTACGCTCTCCAACACCGGGCAGACATCCTCTGTCGCCGACTACCTTGGCGAAAACGACCGGCTCATTGCTGCAGGTGATCATCTTCCTGCCCACTATGATGGCATCATCAAAAACGATGGCGACCCCTCTCTCACTCCCCTCTGTGCAGGCAGCCCGCTTGGCACCTTTGAAGCTGGTGATTTCATCCTCAATGAAACTCGCCGGCATCGTTTCTTTCAGCAAATAGCCGACTGGAGAGCCGAAGAATGGCACATCTTCATCACCTTTTCTAACCTCGGTGAAAAGGAGCGCTTTAAGGAACTCATACACGATGACTTTTTTAGTTCTGCAGAAATCACCCCGCTCTTTGGAGAACTGATCCAAGGATTCACCGTGCCGAGTTCAAAGCTAGCCTTCATTTCTTCCGCAGAGCTATTTGGCAGGTATCAAACACCCCAACGCCGGAGGAAAACCAACCATCTCGACCACCAGCGCAAAGCACGTGCCCAGACAGCACTTGAGGATATCAATTGGGGAGATCTCGTGGTGCATGCTGAGTATGGCATTGGCAAATACGCGGGCATTGAGACCAATGAAGAAGGGCACGAGGAAATACATATTGGCTATCACAACGGCAGCACCCTGAGTGTGCCGCTCGATCAGTCTCACCTGCTATCCAAGTATGTCGGACTGGGCGGCAAAGAACCGGAGCTTACCAAGCTAGGGTCAACCTCCTGGAGCAAGGCTCGCAAGTCCGCAGAAAAATCGATCCTCGATTACGCCGCCAAGCTGCTCCAGATACAGGCACAGAGACAAACGGCACGCGGCTACGCACACCCTCCGGACACACGCTGGGTGTGGGAGTTTGAAAACTCGTTTCACCACACCCTAACCACAGGCCAGAGAGACGCCATCGATGATACCAAAGCAGACATGGAGTCGGGCAAACCGATGGACAGGCTGATCTGTGGAGACGTTGGCTTTGGCAAAACAGAGGTGGCCATTCGTGCCGTTTTCAAAGCAGTAATGGGTGGCAAGCAAGCAGCCGTCCTTGTCCCCACCACCGTGCTCGCCGAGCAACACTGGCGCACATTTCGCGAGCGCATGAGTGACTACCCACTCCGCATCGAACTTCTCAACCGATTCCGAAAAGCCAGTGAAGTGAGAGAAACTCTTGAAGGACTCAAGAATGGGTCCGTAGATATCGTCATTGGCACTCACCGCTTGATTTCCAAGGACGTCGCCTACAAAGATCTGGGCATTGCCATCATTGATGAGGAACAACGCTTTGGCGTGAAGCACAAAGAACGCTTCAAGGAGATGTTTGCCAACATTGATGTTCTCACCCTCTCCGCAACCCCCATTCCCCGCACCCTCTACCTCTCACTGATGGGAGCGAGGGACATGTCTTCCATTGATACTCCCCTGCCCGGAAAAGTCCCTATCAACACGGCCATTCACGGTTACGACGAACGCATCATTCGCGACTCGATACGCAGAGAGCTGAAACGAGGCGGCCAGATATTTTTCCTCCATAATCGCGTGCAAAGTATCGACCAGATGAAATCCATGCTCAACAAGATTGTTCCCGAGGCGAGCTGTGTTGTCGGCCACGGCCAGATGGAAAAAGACGAACTAGAGGTGGTGATGCGCACTTTTGTGCAAGGAAAAGCAGATATCCTGCTGGCAACGACCATTATCGAAAGCGGCATCGATATCCCCAATGCCAATACCATCATCATTGACCGTGCCGATCGCTTTGGGCTGGCAGATCTCTATCAGCTACGTGGTCGCGTGGGACGCGCAGGAGGCCAAGCCTATGCTATATTGCTCTTACCTCGGGACCTGATCAATAGTGATGCACGCAAGCGCATCAACGCCATCCAGCAGTATACTGCTCTGGGCTCTGGCTTCAAAATCGCCATGCGAGACCTCGAAATTCGGGGAGCAGGAAACCTATTAGGCACCAAGCAATCAGGCCATATCGCAGCCGTCGGCTTTGATCTCTATTGCCAGCTGCTGCGCCAATCCATTGACCAGCTCAGCACCGGCAGATCGTCCACCCGTGTAGACGTAACATTGCGTGCTGACTTCCTCTCCTTCAACGAGCTCGACTTAGATCATGGTGGCGACACTAAGGAAACTCTCAGAGCGTATCTGCCTGCGAACTATATGCCCGAGGCTAGGCTGCGCATATCAGCCTACAAGGAGCTAGCCGAGCTGATCTCCCTTAAAGAACTCAAGGCCCTCCGAACACGCTGGCAAGATCGTTTTGGCAAAGCCCCACGGCCAGTATTAAATCTCCTGCTTGCAACAGAACTTAAACTTACAGCGGCCAAGGCTAACATCAGCAGTGTTGAAATCCGAGAACAGCGACTCATGCTGACGAGAAACGGCAATTATATCTTCCTCACCGGCAAACGGTTCCCTCGCCTCGACGCCACGAAACCCTCTGGGAAAATCAAAGAAGCACTCGATATGCTGCAATCTATTTAAGCTCCAACAATCACCTCTAATTTACAGCTCACAACCGACCAATCTCCAGTTGACGAGAACACAGATAGCCTCATATTTAGCTTTGACGCAGGTCAGATTGAGCTATGAATTATAGGCAGCGATATTGCTCGCTAATTTGCTCTTCAAACTGCCCGCCAAATATCTGACAGCTACATCTAAAAAATCTAATAGATTCATATCATAGCCATCCCATGACTACCTTCAAAAAAGCATTTCACACCTACCTCACACCCCTTGTCGCTCTTGTCACTCTTCTAACTCTTGCGCTTTTCAGCACAGATGCTTCAGCTCGTGAAGTGACTGGCATCGCAGCAAAGGTTAACGGCCGTGTCATTACCAAGAACGAGTTAAATTACCACCTCACCCCCTATCGGCAGCAACTCAGTGCATCCATGCCACGTAAAGGAGCGCAGTATAATGAGCTCATTAATAAGGCTCGCAATGAGATCCTAGACAGCCTCATCGAACGTGAGCTTATTCTTTCTGAGTTCAGAGTTCGCACCGGAGACCGCCAGTTCCCACCCTATGCCATCGACCAAGAAATCGATCGTCAGATCAGGTCACTCTACAACAACAACCGCTCTGAATTCAATAAATCGCTACGCCAAGCTGGTGTCACGCCCGCCCAACACCGCCGCGAGACAGAGAAGAAACTCATCGTGCAAGCCATGCGCTCCCAACAGTTCAAAAATGCGACTCCACCAATGCCCAGAGAGATTGCTGCTGAATACAACGAGCACAAATCAAAAATGCGTGACATCACCGGCGACGCACTGGAATACCACAAAATCTACATTGCCAAAACCAACCCATCAGACGCTCTGGTAACGCCAGAAACCCAACTACAGCTCGCAGAAGATATTGTAGCTCGCCTCAAAAAAGGTGAGGCCTTTGAAGGTTTGGCCAAAGAATACTCGGTAGACTCATACGCACAAGATGGCGGCAAGGTTGGTAAAACCAAACGCACCGACCTCTCTCCCGCATTCGCCGCCATTCTGATGGAAACACCAACAGGTGAAATCCTCGGCCCACTCGAAGACACCAGAGGCTACACCATTGTCCGACTCGACAAAAAACACCTCGGCCCTACTCCCACTCTGGAAGCAGTGAAGGGCAGAATGGAATCTCGAGTTCGCAGTCGTAAAAACAAAGACAAAAACGACCGCTGGATAGAGCGCCTTAAGGCGAATGCCATGATCGAGAAAAAAATTTAACAGGCACTGAACACCCCTCATCTCGTGGAACCCAACTCAACACTCTTCGATCTCTCTGGCCAAGTTGCCGTTGTTATTGGCGGCACTGGCAATCTCTGTGGCACCATGGGTGTAGCACTTGCCCGTGCCGGCGCGGAGGTCATCTTAGTGGGCCGCAATCCTGAAAATGCCATCGACAAACTCGCCGCCATTGATGCGTTCGGCGGCAAATCTTGGTTCCACAAGGCGGATGTCAGTCAACGCCAGGAGATTGATGATTTACTTACTGCCGTGCTACTGCGTTCAGGAAAAGTCGATATTCTCGTCAATGGCGCTGGCCTTGGATCAGCTACCCCCTTCTTGGAAATCACCGAGGAGGAACTTACTTCGCTGATGGATATAAACTTCAAAAGCGTCTTCCGTGCCTGCCAGATCTTCGGCCAATTTTTCATCGATCACCATGAACCATGCAGCATCATCAACATGGGATCAATGGCGGGAACTATGCCTGTTTCAGGAGTCTTTGGCTATGCCGCCGCTAAAGCTGCGGTGCACAACCTCACCAAAAACCTAGCCCGTGAATGGGCCGAGTACGACATTCGGGTCAATACACTGGTGCCAGGTTTTTTCCCGTCCGCAGAGGCATCACAAAAAGGTGACGAGACACGTGCACTGGAAATTTTACGCCACACTCCCATGTCCCGCTTCGGCACTGCCGGCGAGCTGACAGGCGCTACACTTATGCTGGCTTCTAATAAGGCAGGCTCATTTATTACTGGTACGGAAATCACAGTCGATGGTGGCTTCTCCGCCATGACGATCTAGATAATTTCAAATCTCGGATTAAAATTTTGTCCATTGATTGTCTACATTCACATTCCCTTCTGCCACCGGATCTGCCCGTATTGCTCATTCTATAAGCACACTCCAGGGGGTACTGATCAACAGGCCTTCATCAAGGCAGTCATCGAAGAGGCCCGCCGTGCAAGCGCTGACCATCATCTTGCCGATATCACAACCCTCTATCTGGGTGGCGGAACACCTTCGATGCTCTCGCCCAGTCACCTCACCGAGCTCTTCGAAGGCCTGCATGACGCTCTTCCTCTGGAGAACACTCATATCACCCTTGAAGCTAATCCAGCGACCTTCGGCGTAAGCAAAGCCAAGCTATTCAAAGAACTCGGGGTCAACCGAGTCTCGCTTGGCATCCAGTCTTTTGCAGCTCCCGTGCTTAAGACCCTCGGCCGGGAACATACACCCGAGGAAGCAGCGGAGGCCGTGCAGGTTCTCCAACAAGCCGGGTTAGACGAGGTCAACATCGACCTCATGTTTTCCGTCCCAGGGCAAACAATCGAACACTGGCAGCACTCGCTAGACCAAGCCATCTCTCTAAACCCAGATCACATCTCGGCTTACAATCTCACCTACGAGGAGGACACTCCCTTTTTTGACAAGCTCCGTCATCACGAGGATCAGGATATCAATGCGGACATGTTTTCCCTTGCGGATGAGAAACTCATAGACGCCGGCTTCCTCCACTACGAAACCTCTAACTATGCTCGCCCCGGCAAAGAATCTCGTCACAACCTCGCCTACTGGAAAGGCGAAGACTACCTTGGACTAGGACCATCCGCAGTCTCCACTGTGGCTGCAAATCGCTGGACCAACCTACCTGATACTGCCCGCTACATCCAGGCGATCGCCACACTAGGCCACGCTAAGTCAGATCAGGAAATCATTAGTCCTGAGGCATTCCGAACAGAGCGAATCGCCCTACTATTGAGAACCACCAAAGGCTTACCCGAGTGTTATTTATCTGACTCGCCGGATGGCAGCGCAGAGCAATTAATAGCCAACAAGCTCGCTAAAATAGAGGATCAGCACTTACGGCTCATTAACAATGGCCCAATGCTTGTTGATGCTATTGCAGCCGAGCTGCTTTGAGTTCTTGGCTGACAGCTTAGTCCTCAGTAGCCAAGGATTTAGCCTTAGCCTTGCCCCTTCTTTCGAGCAAAGCGCAGATCATGCCCATTAGACAAACGGAAGTCAGCAATCCGTAAAATCCCCATATGATACCCAGGCCATCAATAAAGCCATAGGAATGGAGGCCGGTGCTCAAGGAATTCACATGCCACCATGAGAAGGCCACAATGTTAGCACCAAAGACAGCGGCGACGTGTATCCCCCACTCACGAAGATAACCCGCAAGGCGTGCGTGGAGAACGACAAGACACCATAATACGATCATTAATGCCCCGTTTTCTTTAGGGTCCCAACCCCAGAATCTACCCCATGAATCGTTTGCCCAAATACCGCCAAGAACCGTTCCTATGAGACTGAAAAATAGGGTGAAGCAAACCATCCCGTAAGCGATACGCGTCATCGCCCGGCGGAAGTTTTTATCTCCCTCATCAATACCAAGAACACGGGCGAAAAGATAAATAACTGAAAGGCCTCCAGCAGCTAGCCCCCCCATGTAACCGATGGTCACCGTGACCACGTGAGTGGATAACCAGAAATTAGATTTAAGAACAGCGACTAAAGGGTCCATGTGGTCATTGGCATCCCCGATTTCGTAACGGCGCGCGAGGAACATGCAGGCCATTCCCATGAACACGGCAAGCCCTAGGGCTACCGCTCGTTTAGTAAGCAGCTCGACAAGTAATAAAACTAAAACCCCTGTAGCTCCAATGAACAGAATAGTATCGTATAGATTACCAATGGGAGAGCGCTCCATGATAATGGATCGGTGAGTAATGCCAGCGATCATCAGTCCGAGAGCAGCCAGGGCTAACAATGCCGCGAACTTCGTACATATCCTGCCCCCTCGGCTGCGTGGCGCCAACCAGCTGATCATAACAAAAACAAATGCTACGATGAAGATGACCAATGCTCGATAGAAGTAATTCCATTTACCATAAGCAACCTCAGATCCAAGCTGGCCAACCACCTTCGGATCCATGCGGTCATGGACAGACTTTTTCCAAGCAGCAAGTTGCTTGCTGAAGGCACTCTGTCCCTCATCACGTAGAGCAAGGCAGGTGTCCTCCATCATTTCCATATCGGAAATCAAGGCTTCCGCGTGAGCGCGTTTGCCCGTAAGCACTTGTTCGATACGCTTACCCACCGGCAGCCATTCCTCAGAGCCCTCAGCATA
>ENA-OQVM01006762-OQVM01006762.1-marine-metagenome-genome-assembly--contig:-NODE-6762-length-10275-cov-6.807904_pt1 | contig 10275 bp, 9 predicted proteins | sample MGYA00237776_ERZ505498 | MGnify/ENA primary metagenome ERZ505498 (study PRJEB26159, sample SAMN06265151) | marine metagenome | isolation source: Helgoland LTER site | place: Germany:Helgoland, sampling... | reverse complement strand
ATCTCTGGACGGGACGCGAATTCGACAGCCGCCAGTTTATCGAAAGGGATGCTCTGGTCTGAAATTTGCGCGCTGACGTCTGGGGCCTCGTCCTGATAGCCATTCATGTTGACGTCATCAAAGACCTTACCGATGACATTGCTACACTCAAAAACAGGCTCCGCGCGACGTGTGACAGTCGCTGTCGCGGCACCGGCCAAGGCAACGCCGCTTGAACCGTCAAGAACACGCGCGGTGTTGGTCAGGTCACCCATCGGGGCAGTGCTTGTCACCCGTGCCGACAGGCTAATCACCAAGGGCGCCCCTGCTGTCAGGGACAGATCGGCAAAGCTTAGCGTCTGACCGTTAATCTCTGGCTCAACAAAGGTGCCGTCAATGCTGGCGGTGCCGGGCGTATAGATCAGACCCGCAGGTAGCGTATCAACCACAGTCACATCATTAAGCGGGACCGCTTGGGTGGCGCGCACAGTGATCACGTAAGGAACGGACTGGCCAACAATCACTGTCTCGGCGGTTGTTGTCTTGGTAATCCCCAGCGTGGGCAAAAGGAACAGAACCGTCGGCTCTTCGCCATCGTCACCAGCGATGCCGTTCGAGTCCGTCTGCCCCGGTGATACGATCGGCGTCACAGCACCCCCCGCACCCAACAATGGCTCTGAACCGGTATCGCTGGTGTCGGTTGCCACGGGCAAATCAGCGAACGGTGCTGAAGGATCAGGATTGCCAAAGGCATCGACATCAACGGGCTGCGCTTCGATTGTCGCGATATTTGTGACACGTCCCAAGGCAAGATCAGGTGCATCCAGAACATAGGTCGCCGTTGCGACAAGTACATCAATATCACCCCGCGCAAGACTCACGCCTAAGTTCGTCAGCGTTGAGACACCGGTAAGCGCGGCAAGATCGGGATCAGACACAACAATATTCGCCAATGCCGCATTGCCCGTGTTGGTCGCGGTAAAAGCAAAGTTGACCGTGTCACCAGCATCACCAAAGAGACCACTGTTATTTGTATCTTGGACGGCACTCACCGCCTTTTCAAACACGATGCCCGGCGTCAGCACACCCGTCTCCACTTGCGCAGGTGTGACAGGAGCCAATGTACCTGACACAGGCGTGCCGGTTGCGGTGGCGGAATTGGCAATCGCCGTCACCGGATCGGCAGCTGCACGCATGGCCGCAATGTCAGCGGCGCTCAATGTGTAAGTGGCCGTGAATTTCGCCGCCTCATCAGGCGCCAAAGTGTCGACCAGCAGATCGTCATCGGTATCAGTTGATACAAAACCTGCCTCTGAGACGATGTTGAAGCCAGACAAAACACCTGTCCCCGCTGCCCCGTCCACAACAACGCCCGCTTCGACAGGGGTTACGTCATTGACCGTGATTGACCCGTTGTTTGTCACAACAAATGTATAGGTGATCCGGTCGCCAGCCCGCACATCTGATGCAATGTCAGTGGCGGTTTTTTCGACCTCAAGTCCGGCATCGTTATCAAAGATCGTATAAGACGTCGGACCGCTGGGGGCAGAGCTGCATCCAAGAACACCGGGCAGAACATTCGTGCTGATGCTGTTGGTAGCGACACTGATGATATCACCAACGTTGATGACCAAGGTTTCATCATCCTCTGCGATCGCGTCATCAATAATGCTGATTGGAAGATTGAAACGTGAAGCAGCGGAAACACCATCATAATCACCGGCAGGGATTGTGACAAAGGTCGAGGTAAATGAGAAATCTTCGCCCAATGTCGCAGTCGACGATGGGTCAACTTCAATTTCAACATTTACGGTTTCTTCTACAACACCAGCAACCGTCAGAAATGGAATGCCGCCGTCGGCCAATTCTTCGGGGCCGCGGCCCACTGTGCCTGAGAACTGTACGCGTGCCTCGGAGCGCACAATGATGTTGTCAAGCAAATTGCCATAGCTACCAGAGTTGGTGGACTGAAAGCCAACGCGGTAAACGCCTGTCGTTCCAGCAAATACCGCATTATCCGCGGTCTCGCTCCAAACCCCGGCCGCATTATTCGGGGGCACAGGCAAGACTGAACTATCAAGCATTTGAATGACGTTGTTTGCCGCGTCCTTTACGATAAATTCGACGCCCTGCAGTCGCGGCCCTCCCGAACGCGCGCGGTGCCAGAACGACCAATCCAAAACGCCGCCTTCCACCAGACAGATGTCTTGATACAAGAAGACAGGTACGCTGGGGTTCAGTTCCACAAAATATCGGCCGGACTGGGCAGGCACACCCAAAAACCCGTCACGCCAATGCTCGATCCGGTTCGTTGCGCCGTTCGAGGTCGCAACCGAATTCCAAGCGATAATGTTTTCGGGACTTGTAATCCGGTAGTTAACGTTCGGGTTATAGCCTGACGCGAACTCTTCAAAACTTGGATTTTCGATGTTGAACTGCTGCGCATGGCCAATCGCAGGCACGAACATTACCGATAGAAAAGCCAGACATCTGATCAACACAAGGCGTGTTGTCTGTTGGCGCACACGCGATCTTAAACCACCCGCGTAAAAAGCGGAAAAACTCTTAAACATTACTAAAACCATAACAACTGGATACAGCGGCTATTTCGGCCCCGATGACTTCTCGGTCAACACATTCAAATGAGATTTATACTTTAGGACAGTCTCATCAGAGTAACGCCAACAGAATGACGCACTTTCGACACATTCAAGGCGAAATAAAGTCACGATATTAAGTAGTTAACCCTCTAACCAAAGATTTTTGTCTGTCGTCGATCCGTACCAAAAGCTTCGACAGAAGCGCCATTCCTCACGCCCATCACGGCTGCTTGTGATGTTCCAACAAGCGTTTCTTCTCGGGCACCAGAACCGCCACCGATCACCGAAGACGGATCAGGACGGCTATTCAGGATGTTGGAGGTCTCAATCTGCCGCTGCTCAAACATCCGCGGGTCCAACTCACCCGCGACCAAACCATTGGCAGGCACAGTTTTCCCAAGACCGATGCCGCAAGGAAGTGGAAATCATAAAGAGTACGCCCTGCGCCCTCTTAACATTAACTTCACAATTTTACTTCAAAAGCCCTACATCTGCGATTGGTTTGGCGCACAACAGCTAAATATGCCCAAAAATCCGCTTAACTGAGGCGACTTTAAGTCACCCCAATGTGTATAAGAAGGCGGTCCTGTCTTTAAGGTTAGGTTATGAATTAAACTGGAGAAATTTCATTGACGGATTGCGGGCAGCCCCTCTAAGTGACCCTTGCGTAAAGCGTGTAAAAGTAAAATGGCGAGTAAAATGTTAAACAAAGTAAACGGTATCTCTAGTTCAATCTTTTTGAGTGCGATTGCACTTCTCTTTCCATCAAACGTTAGTGCAGATGAAATAGCACTGACGTTTGAGGCACATGACCTCACTCTGGTCGGAGAGTTTGTTGCTTACGAAGATGACAAATACATTATCGCAACCAAAAACGGGGAAGTTCATGTTCCGGTAGCGATGGTTTCTTGCAAAGGCACGGCCTGTGCCGCCCTCTCGGTGAGGGCAGCCGACAGTTAAAGCAGCACCGCCTGCCCGGTCCGCGCGCTTTCTTGTGCGGCCAAACCAATAGCGATCGCCTTGGCCCCATCGGCCAAGGTCACTTCCACCTCTCCCTCACCACGCACCACAGCATTGAAACGCTGATGCTGATAGTAGGTCGATCCATTGTGATCGCCCGCTTCCAGTAATGCCGGATCGACAGGAATCTCGGACACATAGGGACCCTTGGGCGCACGCGGACTGATAATCATCTGTGGCACTGGCGGATCACCCAGCAATTTCGGCCAAAAACGGCCCGGCCCCGGCACCAAGGCTTCGATCTTGCCCTTCGGCCCGACGGCACTGATTTCTTCTTGGTATTTCGACCCTTCGGCAAACATACACAACTCCAGCATAGCGCGCGCGCCTTTGGCGAAATCCAAAATGACATAGCCATTGTCCCAAATATCTGGGGCCACCCCGTCATAGCGCTCGTCAATATGGTTTAATGACTGACCAGCACTGGCCATGACACGGACAGGTTCATCATCCAGTATCAGGCGCATCAGATCAAAGAAGTGACAGCATTTCTCGACCAGAGTGCCACCGGTTTTCGAATTAAAACGGTTCCAGTCGCCGATCTTGGGCAAGAACGGGAAGCGATGCTCGCGGATAGTCAGCATCTTGATGCCGCCTGTCGCCTGCTCCGCCTGTGCAATCAGCGCAGCCACGGGCGGCATATAGCGATATTCCATCGCCACCCAAACAGGGTGTGCATAATCCTTGAACAAATCATCCAGCACCGCCGCATCCGCAGGGTCGGTGTAAAGCGGCTTTTCACACAAGATCGGCATCGGGCGTGTTGCAACGATCTGCTGCAGCTGCTGAACGTGCAAATAATTTGGGCTGACGATCACCACAGCATCCAGATTTTCAAACGCTAACAACTCGTCCAGCGATGCTGCCACATGCGCGTTCTCTGCCAAGGTTGCCGCAGATTCAGCCAGCTCAGTCACGGGGTCATAGACCACAGACACGCGCCCCTTGGGCAACAGATTGATATTCAAGATATGTTCGCGACCCATCATGCCGCAGCCAATCAGGCCATAGTTTACCGTATCCACGTTGCTTAACCTTTGCCCATACGAGAGATGTAGTTGGCGCGTTTGGCATCATACCAAGTGCGCGAGAATTCCGCCGGTTCTTTGGTCGCGGTCCAGCTAAACCGCTCAATGTAACCCGCTGTTTGCCCTGAATTGAGGTGATACGTTGCCGGGGTCCATTCTGGCATTGCGTCAACGCCGATCCGATCCTCAACAGACGCGATTACAACACCCAAATCATGACGATAGAAATGATAAAGCGAATCCGACAAATCATGCACGGCGATCATATCGCGGGACCCGCCGTCCAGCCAAATTTCTTCCAAGGCAATCACGATGCCATCCAGCGACCGCAACCGGCGAATGCGGTGCCCCTCCGCATGACCACCCAAGCACGCAAAGCTCGTCGGCTTCGCCAAGCGATCTACTGACAGCACCTCTGCGGTCGGCAAACCGCCGCCTTTCAACAACTCCAAACGAAAAAAAGCATAAACGGAATCCACCGCTGGCCTGTGCCGCACATAGTTGCCAGATCCTTGTACGCGGTCCAGCAAACCCTTGGCTTCGACATCCGCTAATGCCTTGCGCAACGTACCAACAGCCACGCCCAGATCATCCGCCATGTCCCGCTCTGGGGGCAGACGGACACCGTCAGTCAAATGCCCCGCCGCGATTTCGCGGATCAACATTTCGCTCAGCTGGACGAATTTCGGCAAGGCAGAGGTTTTCGCCATGGCGGCACCTCCTCGAGCCTGCACATGCAAATTGATACACTATTGTTACACAGCAATTTGCATGCTAGGCAAGTGGAAAGACATGACTTCTGGGGAGGAGAATCAATGACCATCGTTCCGGTCACCAGCGCCGATCTTGATGCGGCCGAAGTCTCTTGGTTTTCAGCCCTTTGTTCAGATGACTATCAATTTCTTGGCGTGCCCGACGGCGACCTGCGATCGTCATGGGAGCATTGCCGCGATATCGCGCTGACAGCGGAAAAGCAGGGGTTCCGTAATATCCTTGCGCCCTCTTCCTACCAAGTGGGTCAAGACACATTGTCCTTCGTGGCAGGCATGGCCCCGCTGACTGAAAAAATCAATTTTCTCGCCGCGATCCGTTGCGGTGAAGTGCAGCCCATCATGCTGGCCCGCACCATCGCGACGCTCGATCACATGCTCAAAGGTCGTTTGACCCTCAACGTCATCAGCTCGGATTTCCCGGGTGAAGTCGCTGAAAGCAGTTTCCGCTACAAGCGCTCTCACGAAGTCGTCGAGATTTTGCGCAAGTGCTGGACTCAAGACGAGGTGAGCTACGACGGCGACATCTATCAGATTTCGAAACTGACAACCGATCCGGCGCGGCCCTACCAACAAAACGGTGGCCCGCTGCTTTATTTCGGGGGCTATTCGCCTGCCGCGCTCGAACTGTGCGGCGCGCAATGCGACGTGTACTTGATGTGGCCAGAGCCAATGGAACAGCTCGCCCAACGTATGAAGGACGTGAATGCGCGGGCGGCAGCCCACAACCGTACGCTTGATTACGGCCTGCGCGTCCACATGATCGTCCGCGACACAGAACAAGAAGCGAAAGAATATGCTGACTACATCGCCTCCAAACTGGACGATGAATACGGCAAGCTAATCCGTGACCGCGCCCATGACAGCATTTCGTTGGGCGTCGCACACCAAGCCAAAGCGCGCGAACTGGCTGATAAATTCGGATACGTCGAACCCGGTCTATGGACAGGCGTTGGCCGCGCGCGGTCCGGATGCGGGGCAGCCCTTGTTGGCTCCACCGATCAGGTGATGTCCAAAATCGAGGCCTATCAAAAGATGGGCATCCGTGCTTTCATCTTCTCAGGTTACCCGCATATCGACGAGGCCGAACACTTCGGCTCTCGCGTGATGCCACACCTCAAAACTTGCTCATTGCCCCACGAATACGGGCGTGTGCCTTCCGAAACACCAGCCACGCCATTAGGCACAGGACCCCGCCGTTAATGAACCGCATCAATATTACCAATGACCTTTCTTTCAGCCGCATCGTCTATGGCATGTGGCGCCTCGGCGATGACAGCGACACATCTGTTGCCCATGTCCAAGCAAAGATCGAAGCCTGCCTTGCGCAGGGTATTACGACGATGGACCAAGCCGACATCTATGGCGGCTATGAGGCAGAAGAGGTGCTGGGCCACGCGCTCAAAGCGGCCCCTGCCCTCAAGGACCAAATCGAAATCGTCACCAAGTGTGATATCGTAGCTCCGGCCGGACGCTACAGTGATGCCCGTGTCAAATACTACGATACCAGCCGCGCACATATCCTTGCATCCGTGGACCATTCACTGCGCTTGATGAATATCGACAAGATCGACACGCTTCTGGTCCACCGCCCCGATCCGATGATGGATCATCACGAAACTGGCGCCGCCCTCGACGAAGTGGTGGCCTCAGGCAAAGTCCGCTCTGTCGGCGTGTCCAACTTCAAACTGCACGACTGGACGCTGCTGCAATCGACGATGAAAACACCGCTGATCACCAACCAAATCGAACTGTCACTGACTACGCATCAAGGATTTACCAACGGTGACGTCGCCTATTTGCAGGAACGCAGCGTGCCGATCATGGCTTGGTCGCCTTTGGGCGGTGGTAGCCTGATGACAGGAACAGGCGCGGCACAAGATGCACTGGCAAAGATCGCGGCGGCCCACAACGTTGACAACAGTGCCGTGGCAGTCGCTTGGCTACTGGCACATCCCGCCCAGATCATGCCCGTCATGGGAACGAATAATATCAATCGTATCAAATCACTATCAGACGCTTTGAAAGTGAATATGGACCGCGAAACTTGGTTCGAACTTTATACCGCCGCACTCGGCACAGAGGTACCATAATGGACGCAGGCACAATCGCGACATTCGACCCAAGCACCGATAGCGACAGCTTTCGTGGCGCACTTGGCACCTTTGTGACTGGTGTCACTGTGGTCACAACGGACAGCATTGAAGGGCCGGTTGCGATCGTAGCCAACAGCTTTGCCAGCGTATCTCTTGATCCGCCTTTGGTGCTTTGGTCGCCTGCAAAATCTTCCAAACGCTTTGAGCATTTCGCAGGTTCCCGGCGCTTTGCGGTTCATGTGCTTGCAGCAGATCAACGGGACATTTGTGCTGCGATCATCAAATCCAAAACGGCCATTAAGGATGTGCCAACCCATTTGTCACACTGCGGCATGCCTATCATCGAAGGAGCGCTCGCCACCTTCGAATGTAACCTTGAAACAACCCATGACGCAGGCGACCATGTGATCGTCGTAGGACGGGTAACCAAAGCACATCACCGTGGCGGCGACCCGCTCGTCTTCCACGCTGGAAAATACGGACAGTTTGACGCGACCTAAAACACTACCATCTTGCCAGAAAAACTCTGGGGGAGCCGCAAAGCGGTGGGGGCAAAGCCCCCAAATACAAGGGCAAACAGCCCGCACATAAACAGGGGAGGAGCCGATGTCGGTCCTGTTTGGCCTTTTATGGCCACTAGAACGGTTTAACACCGCGGTTCTTGCCATTGGCAGGGTCATCGCTGTGATCGCACTCGCCATTATGGTCGCCCTTATTCTAGGGCAGGTCTTTTTCCGCTACGTTCTCAGCGACGCTCCCAACTGGACAGAAGAAGGCGCGCGTTTCGGCATGCTCTGGATGACAGGTCTGATGGCCCCACTGGCCTACCGAATGGGCGGTTTCGTTTCGATCGACATGTTAGAACGCGCCCTGCCCCGCGTGATCTCGGCAGTCCTGACGCTGATCTTGCTGATCATCATGCTCTGGGTGCTCGTCATCGCGTGGGAGCGTGGCTTGAACAACCACGTCGACACCCTGTCCGGACGCGGATGTTCATCATCACTGCGCTGGCCCTTCGGTATCGAGATCGGCAAATGCGGTGCGAAATTCCAGAATAATTTTCAATACGCCTCGCTCTGGGTCGGGGTGAACCTTCTGATCCTTGTGAATATTGAGCTGATGATCCGCCAAGTGATCAAGCTTTTGGGCCAAGGCGATCGGCTCAACCCGCTCAGTGCCGAAGATTTTGCAGGAGCTGACTGATGCTACTATGGTTCCTTCCGCTTTTCCTCGTCCTGATTATGATCGGCCTGCCAGTGGTCTTTGCGCTGCTGGCATCACCCTTTGCGCTGATCATGCTCGAAGGTGACAATCGCAACGTCGTCGCAGGGCTTTATCGCAACCTTTACAACGGCATGGACAGCTTTCCGCTGATGGCGCTGCCCTTCTTTATGCTGGCAGGCGAAATCATGAACCGCGGCGGTATCACCTTGCGCCTCGTTGAATTCGCCCAAGCCTTCATGGGCCACCTGCGTGGTGGTCTGGCACATGTGAACATCCTGTCATCCATGCTGTTTGCTGGCCTGTCGGGCTCTGCCGTGGCCGACACATCCGCCATCGGATCTACCATGATCCCCGCGATGGAAAAGAACGGCTACACCCGTAAATTCGCCGCTGCGATCACCGCTGCATCATCCGTCATCGGCCCGATCATTCCGCCATCAGGCATTATGATCATCTACGCCTATGTGATGGGCGAAAGCGTGGCATCGCTGTTTCTTGCGGGGATCGTGCCGGGGATCATGGTGGGCGTCGGCCTTATGGTCATGGTCCGGCTGATGGCCGACCGTTATGACCTGCCCAAGGCTGAACGGATCGTGACCAAGAACCAAGAAATCACGCCCGTCGAGTATTGGGTCAGCTTCGCGCTGATCCGCATCAACCTCGCAGGCATCCTGATGGCGATCTACAGCGGTCTATCCACGGTCGTGGGTCTGGCTTCTATCAATGAAGCTGGCGACAAAGTACACAGCCTCAGCCTCTGGATCGTCTTTGCAGCCCTGCTCGCCGCAGCACATTTCATGTTGATGAGTTATCGTGGCAAAGTCAGCCATGATTTCCGCATGGTTTGCAAAAAGGCGGTCGCACCCTTGCAAACGCCCATTATCATTCTGGGAGGTATTCTTGTGGGTGTCTTCACCCCGACCGAGGCCTCGGCCGTCGCCGTTGCCTACGCGCTGATTGTCAGCTTTTTCGTGCTGCGGTCCATGAAGATGAAAGATCTAGGCGAAGTCCTCACGCGCTCGGCCCTCGCAACATCTGCGGTTCTTATCTTGGTTGGCGCTGCGGTGGCCTTCAAAACCGTGGTCAGCCTTAGCTATGCGCCACAAATTCTCAGCGACTACATCCTGTCGCTTTCGGAGAACCCGCTGATCCTGCTGTTCCTCATCAACCTGCTGCTCTTTATTGTCGGTATGTTCCTTGATGCGGGTCCTGCGATCATCATCCTGGGACCGATCCTCGGGCCGATCTTCGTCGACCTCGGCGTACACCCTGTGCACTTTGCGATCATCATGTCCGTGAACCTGACGGTGGGGCTCGCAACGCCACCCATGGGACTTGTGTTATTCGTAGCCAGTACAGTCTCGGGCGAAAAGGTCGAAACGATTGCCAAGGCGATCTTGCCATTCCTTGCGGTGGAAATTCTGGTGATCTTCCTGATCACCTATGTTCCCGCCATTTCCATGACAGTGCCATACCTTGCTGGCTTCTTGGGCTGCGGCCCAGAGGTCGGGTTTAGCGCTTGCATTAGCCCGCCACCGGGCATCAACTAAAAGCATCA
>ENA-OQVM01006760-OQVM01006760.1-marine-metagenome-genome-assembly--contig:-NODE-6760-length-10276-cov-3.240808_pt1 | contig 10276 bp, 9 predicted proteins | sample MGYA00237776_ERZ505498 | MGnify/ENA primary metagenome ERZ505498 (study PRJEB26159, sample SAMN06265151) | marine metagenome | isolation source: Helgoland LTER site | place: Germany:Helgoland, sampling... | reverse complement strand
TTAATCTTCATTTCTAAAGGCTATACCCCAGTATAAGGTAGATTGTATACGCGTTACGCACCCGTGCGCCGGTCGTCAGCAGTAGCAAGCTACTCTGTTACCCCTCGACTTGCATGTGTTAAGCCTGCCGCTAGCGTTCATCCTGAGCCAGGATCAAACTCTTCATCGTTAAATTTTTAAGCAACTTGCGTTACTAACTTCTTTAACAACCAAAGGATATTAATTGTACTCAAAATGGTTTATTCTCTGTAATAATTAAATCGTTTCCAATTTAATTTCTTACGCTGTCAATCAATATGTTTAATGAACTTTTTTCTCTTTTCTTAAGACCTTTAATCCTTAAGCGGGTGCAAATATAAAACCCTTTTTTTATTCCTACAATCCTTTTATTACTTTTTTTAAATTATTTTTTCCAATCATAACTCCAAGATCGTAAACTGTAACAAAAACAAACATATAATGCCCATTTTATCAAGGCCGCAAATATAAAACCTCCTGATAACTATCCAAACTTATTTTAATCTATTTTTAACAACAATCAAAACAATCTTAAATCATAAGAAAAAATTCCAACTCTATTTTCTCAAATATCTATTGTCGGTATTTAATTATACTAGTATCTTTGTGCACTAATTTACGTATGATGATAACAATCACTTTACCTGATGGCAGTGTCAGAAAATATGAAAAAGTGGTGACACCAATGGATGTTGCTAAAGATATCAGTGAAGGTTTTGCACGAAATGTGATATCTGCAAAGTTTAATGATGAGATCATCGAAACATCGTCCCCTTTAAAGTTTGACGGATCACTCGTCCTATATACGTGGAAAGACCAACAAGGTAAACAAGCATTTTGGCACTCAAGTTCTCACGTTCTAGCGCAAGCTTTACAAGAACTTTATCCAGGTGTGAAATTATCAATCGGTCCCGCTATTGACAACGGTTTCTACTATGATGTCGAGACTCCAGACACAACTATTTCTGACAAAGATTTTAAAACTATTGAGAATAAAATGATTGAGATCGCTCGTGGAAAGCATGATTTCAAAATGAAATCTGTTTCAAAAAAGGAAGCGCTCTTAAAATACCAACAAGAAAATAATCCATATAAAGTTGAGTTAATAGAAAACCTAACTGATGGAGATATCACATTTTGTGATCATTCATCATTTACCGATTTATGTAGAGGTGGTCATATTCCGAATACAGGCATCATAAAAGCGGTAAAGATTTTAAAGGTTGCCGGAGCTTATTGGCGTGGAGATGAAAATAATACGCAACTAACGAGGGTTTATGGTATCTCATTTCCGAAGCAAAAGGAATTAACCCAACATTTGCATTTGTTGGAAGAAGCTAAAAAGCGGGATCATAGAAAATTAGGAAAACAACTTGAATTATTTACATTCTCTCAGAAAGTTGGTCAGGGACTTCCTCTTTGGTTACCTAAAGGTGCTGCCTTAAGATCAAGATTAGAAGATTTCTTAAAAAAAGCACAGCAGTTGGCCGGCTACGAAATGGTGGTTACACCGCACATTGGTCAAAAAGAACTATATGTCACTTCTGGTCATTATGCCAAGTACGGCGAGGACAGTTTTCAACCAATCAAAACTCCTAAGGAGGATGAAGAGTTCTTGTTAAAGCCAATGAATTGTCCTCATCATTGTGAAATTTACAACAGCTTTCAATGGTCTTACAAAGATCTTCCAAAGAGGTTTGCTGAATTTGGAACCGTTTACAGATATGAACAAAGTGGTGAACTGCATGGTCTGACAAGAGTTCGAGGGTTCACACAAGATGATGCCCATATTTTTTGTACACCCGACCAGTTAGATCAAGAATTTAAAAACGTCATCGATTTGGTATTGTACGTATTTGGATCTCTTGGCTTTGAAAACTTCACTGCGCAAGTATCATTAAGAGATGCAGAACATCCTGAAAAATATATTGGAAGTAAGGAAAATTGGGAAAAAGCAGAACAAGCAATATTAAATGCCACCATAGATAAAGGATTGGATTACACCATTGAATACGGTGAAGCTGCATTTTATGGGCCAAAATTGGACTTTATGGTCAAAGATGCCTTAGGAAGGCAATGGCAACTTGGGACTATTCAAGTAGACTATAATTTACCAGAACGTTTTGATCTCACCTATAAGGGTAGTGACAACGAATTACACAGGCCTGTTATGATACATCGGGCCCCTTTTGGAAGTCTGGAGCGGTTTGTCGCTATTTTACTTGAACACACTGCGGGAAATTTCCCTCTTTGGCTGATACCAGAACAGGTAATAATACTGTCAATTAGTGAGAAATATGAAAAATACGCTGAAAAAGTTTTAAATGTGATGGAAAATAACGAAATTCGCGCCCTCGTTGATAATAGAAGTGAAACCATGGGTAAGAAAATAAGGGATGCTGAAATACAAAAAATTCCTTATATGATTATCGTTGGTGAAAATGAAGAAAATGCCAATAAAGTGAGTGTTAGACGTCACGGGGGAGAAGATTTTGGAATGATTGACATCGATGAATTTTCGAATATAATCGATACAGAAATTAAAAAGACATTAAAAGAGTTTATAGTTTAATTTAAATAGAATAGTCATAGCAATACGAAGAAGAAGAAATAGGGGTCCAGCCAGAATAATTAAAGAAGACCAACACCGGATCAACAGAAAAATTACTTCACCAGAAGTAAGATTGGTTGGTGATAATGTAGAAGTAGGTGTATATCGTGTATCGCAAGCTCTAGGCATTGCTGATGAACAGGGTTTAGACCTTGTTGAGATTTCACCAAAAGCCATTCCACCAGTATGCAAGGTCATGGATTACAAGAAATTTCTTTACGAACAAAAAAAGCGTGAAAAGGTTCTAAAGTCTAAGGCATCAAAGGTGGTCGTAAAAGAAATACGCTTTGGGCCTCAGACAGATGATCACGATTATCAATTTAAAAAGAAGCATGCAGAAAAATTTTTAAGAGAAGGTGCAAAATTAAAGGCGTTTGTCTTTTTTAAAGGACGATCTATCATTTATCAAGAGCAAGGGCAAATTTTATTGTTGCGTCTGGCTCAAGATTTAGAAGAAATTGGTAAAGTAGAACAAATGCCAAAATTGGAAGGGAAACGAATGATCATGTTCATAGCACCAAAAAAAGTAAAATAAATAAGCGAGAAATAACTAAATAAAGGAGACAATGCCTAAAATGAAAACCAAATCAAGTGCCAAGAAACGCTTTAAAGTGACTGGTACTGGTAAAATTAAAAGAAAGCATGCGTTTAAGAGTCATATCTTAACGAAAAAGTCAAAAAAACGCAAGCTTGCATTGACGCATGATACAGTTGTACATAAGTCAGACGAGAACAATGTTAAGTTGATGTTACGTATTAAATAAACGCACATAATTAACAGGTTAAACAATTATAAACCGTGGAGATAGGCCTAAATAAAGTATTCAAAAAAGGAATCGCCTACTACAAAAAAACTAAAAGAAATGCCAAGATCAGTAAATTCAGTAGCTAAAAGAGCTAGAAGAAAAAAAGTGCTTAAACAAGCAAAAGGTTACTTTGGACGTCGCAAGAATGTTTGGACAGTAGCCAAAAACGCAGTCGATAAAGCGATGCAATATTCTTACAGAGACCGTAGAAACAAAAAACGAACATTCCGTGCGCTATGGATCATGCGTATCAATGCCGGAGCAAGACAACACGGTATGTCGTACTCACAATTTATGGGTAAATTGAAGTCTAACAATATTGAACTTAATAGAAAAGTTTTAGCAGACTTAGCCATGAATGACCCAGAGACGTTTAAAGAAATAGTCAATAAAATAAAATAAGGCTGAATTAGTTAGCCGTAAAATAATTTTTCGCTTAAAATCCGATTCTTACGAATCGGATTTTTTTTACTTATACTTTTTAAAAATGATACATCAAACTCGTAAAACTATAATGTTGTAAACTCTTTATTAATGTTAAAATATTATTCAAATAATTGATTATGAATACTATAAAGTTTTAAAATTTAAGATTTTAATTTAAATTTGATAAAAGAAATGTTTTGACTTAGAACTGTTGTCGAACAATATGAGTCAAAAATAGCTCAAAGAACATATTTAGTTTAACTCACTAATAAACATCAATTTTATGAAAACACTAAATAACATTATTCCAATAATCGCAATATTGTTTAGTAATCTCATTGGTTTCTCTCAAGAACAAGTAACCATTAAAGAAGAAAAAGAAATCACCATTAATTTACCAAAAGATTATTCAAAAACTCTCAATTTATTTATTTTTCCAAAAGAAAATCAAGATACATTAGAACAAACAAATGATATGAAAGAGTGTTATGTTTGGGCTTACCGTCAAACTAATTTTGATCCTTTGAACCCAACTAAAGTAGAAGTTAAGCCAGTTAGTAAAATTCCAAAAGGGACTGCCGTTGTCGGTGCTGCACGTGGAGCTGCAGCAGGAGCAGCTATCGGGTCTGTTACTGGAAATATGGGTGATGGAGCCGCAATTGGTGCAATTAACGGAGTAATTAGGGGACGTAGAGCATCTAGAAATGCTAAAAAACAACATATTAATAACAATATTCAGGCTGCAAGTAATGCTGAAAGAGACTTGAAATTAAATTTTAATAAAGCGTTTTCCGCCTGCATAAAAGCAAAGGGTTACAGTGTGGAATAAATTTTGAGATAACAGAAAAGTAAGTCATGGAATATTGTGACAATACCTAATTATTAGAAGCAATTTAATTTTTTAACTTGCGTAGCAATTTCAAACTATCGATATAAACTTGATATCATGGAGTACTTTATCATTTGTCTCGTTGCATTCCTAACCTCTATTTTAACTTTTTTTTCAGGATTTGGGCTTGGAACGATTTTAATGCCCGTTTTCGCCTTGTTTTTTCCAATTGAATTGGCCATTACCTTGACAGGAGTAGTGCACTTATTTAACAATGTTTTTAAGCTTATTATTGTTGGTCAAAAAGCTGATAAAATTGTATTATTAAAATTTGGAATTCCTGCAGTGATTGCCGCATTTTTTGGAGCTTGGCTACTTTTAAATATTACTGAATTACCATCACTATACAGCTATCAATTAGGTATTAAAGAATTTCAAATAACACCCGTGAAATTAATAATATCCCTGATTTTAATAGGTTTCTCAATTATAGAATTACTTCCCCTTTTTGACAGAATTAAATTTAGTGCAAAACAATTGCCAATCGGTGGTTTATTAAGTGGTTTTTTTGGTGGACTATCTGGACATCAAGGTGCACTAAGAACAGCCTTTCTAATAAAAGCAGGGCTATCAAAAGAGGCGTTTATTGGAACCGCTGTTGTTATTTCATGTTTTGTTGATTTCACGCGTATTTCAATATATGCAACCAACATACTTGGTAAAGGCCTTTTAGAGAATACTGTATTGGTCACTAGCGCCACTTTTTCTGCAATTTTTGGCGCTTTTGCCGGTCATCGTTTACTTAAAAAAGTAACCTTAAAGTTTATTCAAAAGTTTGTAGCAATTTGTCTAATATTGATATCGCTAGCCCTAGGAGTTGGACTTATTTAAGTTTTTTGTTTTTTCTTTTTAGCAGCCGGAAATAACACATTATTTAAAATCAATCTATAACCCGGAGATGTTGGATGTAAATCTAACTCGGTTTTAGGGTCACCAACACGGTGGGTATAATCTTCAGGGTCGTGACCTCCATAAAAAGTAAAAAAACCTTTTCCTTTGATACCATGAATATACTTTGCCTCTCCATTTATTTTATTTTCTCCTAAAATTAACACACTAGATTTAATTTCATCTCTTGTAAAAGCAGTGGTCTGTCCCATAAATCCTTTGATCAAAGCTGTATGATTTTGATTTAACATGGTTGGTATAGGGTCCCATTTTGCAGAAAAATCCATTAGTGAAAAGTAATCTGTTGTCTTTGTTATGCGTCTCTTTTGAGTCATATCAATTGATGAAAATTCATACACATTTGGACTTCGCTCTAAAACGTAATTCTTAAAAGCAAATGTTTTATTAAAATCTATTTTATTTTGATAACTTGCATCACTACCGTCACCATCAAACATTGGTTCACAAATATCAATACCCTCAGCAGACAAGGCAATATCAAAACTGTCGGTAGCGCTACACATTGCAAACATGAAACCACCACCTATAACATAATCCCTGATTTTTAGGGCAACAGCTAATTTAGCTTCTGATACTTTGCTATATCCTAATTCTTTGGCTAACAACTCGGCTTTTTTCTTTTCTTCAATATACCATGCAGCACTTCTAAATGATCTATAAAATTTCCCAAATTGACCAGTGAAATCCTCGTGATGTAGATGCAGCCATTCGTATAATAACAACCCGTCATTCAAAACTTCTTCATCATAGATGGTGTCATATGGAATTTCAGCATACGTTAAAACCATCGTCACGGCATCGTCCCATGGCTGCTTACTATTAGGTGAGTAAACAGCAATTTTAGGTGCCTTTTCTAAAACAACAGCTTCCATGTTTTGACTAGGACTTGAGATTTCTTCAAGAATTTGTTGTGCTTTGTTATCACTTAAAATTTCAAAAGATACTCCTCGAATTTGACACTCCCTTTGCACCTCTTCAAAATCAGGTAACAAAAAAGAACCACCACGATAATTAAGCAACCACTTTACTTTCTGCTGTTTGTTAAGGGTCCAAAACGTAATTCCATATGCCTTTAAATGATTTTTCTGTCCTTCCGCATCCATTGGTATCAAAATGTAAGAAGCAAAAACATTACCAACTGAAAACAAGCAAATAAATAATATGATTATGTTCTTCATAAACGTAATATAATTAAAATTAATTTTCAGTTAAATATTTTAAGTTAATTTTAGTTTACGGTGTCTTTATATCATTGCCTGACAATAAACTTACAATTACCTCTGTTCCCGAAAATTGTTCAAGAATAATTTTAAAAAATACAGTGATAGGTATGGCCATTATTAATCCTGGAATACCCCATAAAAATCCCCAAAACATAAGCATAACTAGAACAGCTATCACATTAATTGAAAAAGATTTACCCATAAATATAGGTTCTAATATCGCACCAAATAGCACTTGTACACCTGAAATAGTTATGATAAAAAAGAGTAATGTTCCGGTAGCACTTAATTCAACAAAGGCGATAATTGATAATAACATGACCGTAATAAAAGACCCTACCATTTGAATAAAATTAATTATAAATGCAAAAAGTCCCCAAAAAATTGGAAAACTAATATCGAAATAAAAGCATGCCAATCCTGTACCAATACCCGTAAGAAAACTGACCAAACATTTAACCTTTATAAAGGTGTTTAAATTATTTTCAATTTTTATGAAAGTTTTGATAGATGCATGCTTCTTTTTAAGTAAAGTTTTATTTAATAACTTGTGAATGTTAATGGATTCTGCTAACCACAGTACAACAAAAAACATCGTCATTAAAATTGTCGTGAGTAATTTTCTGAGATAGGAGACTAAGGAGCCTAAATTGTCTTTTTCAAAAAACTGAGAAATAAGGTTTTGCTCTTTTTGAAAAGTAATACCAAAATTATCTTTGAGATAACGAGCGCCATCATAAAGCTTCATTTCAGCTTTGTCACTAAACTGCGAATCTGATGTTAAAATCTGCTGAATTGATAGTTGTATTAATTCAACGATACCAACTAAACTCCCAACAATTAAAAGCAAGATGACGACAATGCCTAAAAATCTTGGTACTTTATACTTGGTCAACCAGCGCATTAAAGGTAGAAATAATGACGCTATAAACATTGAAAATATCAATGGAATAAAAATGAAAGATAATATTTTTAGTAAATAAAAAATGAGAGAGACAACGATAACTAACAACAAAATGTTGGTGGTTCGAATTCGGTTAAGCATGCGGGATTATTTTATTTTATTTTTAGTTAAAAAGGCACATCATTACCGTCATCGTTGACATCAAAAGCTTGATTTGGGTTTTGCCGGTAATTATCTGGTTTAAATGTATCATCATTTGCAGCAGCATTCATTTTACTGTGAAATTCATTTCCAAATGGTGTATCAAAATCATCCAAATTATCAAACTTCCCTAGATTACCAATAAATTTCAAACGAATATTATCTAGACCACCATTTCTGTGCTTGGCCACTATAAATTCTGCTTGACCATCAGTAGGTGTTCTTTCTTCATCGTCCCATTCGTCAATTTTATAATATTCAGGTCTGTAAATAAAAGACACAATATCAGCATCCTGCTCGATAGCACCTGATTCTCTTAAATCTGATAGCAACGGTCGTTTGCTACCACCCCTAGTTTCAACAGCTCTCGATAGCTGAGAAAGTGCTATTACAGGGATGCTTAATTCTTTAGCTAAAGCCTTTAAATTTCTTGAAATCATTGAAATTTCTTGTTCTCTATTTCCACCCTTTTGCCCACCTCCTGCAGTCATTAATTGCAAATAATCCACCACAATCAATTTAATACCATGCTGAGATGATAATCGACGTGCTTTCGCTCTTAAATCAAAAATGGATAATGATGGTGTATCATCAATAAAAAGTGGTGCTTTTTCTAAACTCTTAACTTTCACGTTTAATTGCTCCCATTCGTGCTTTTCGAGACGTCCAGTTCTTAGTTTTTCAGACGAAAGTCCAGTTTCTGATGATATCAATCTCGTTATTAGTTGTACTGATGCCATCTCAAGAGAGAAAAAAGCAACAGGAATATTTTGATTGACAGCAATATTTCTTGCCATTGACAAAGTCAGCGCAGTTTTACCCATGCCGGGACGCGCAGCAACGATAATCAAATCGCTTTCTTGCCAACCCGAGGTCAGTTTATCTAATTTGTCAAATCCTGAAGGAATTCCACTCAAACCCTCCTTGTTTGAAATTTCTTCAATTTTTTTCTTAGCCTGAATGACTAAATCTTGAGCCGTTTCTGAGGATTTTTTGATATTACCTTGGGTAACCTCATAAAGTTTTGACTCAGCTTTATCAAGCAAATCAAAGACATCTTTCGTTTCATCGTAAGAATCTTCAATAATTTCATTAGAAATTTTGATCAAGCTACGTTGAATAAATTTTTGTAAAATAATTCTTGCGTGAAATTCAATGTGAGCAGATGATGATACTTTCTGAGTTAGAGAAATTAAATAAAAATCTCCACCAACCTGATCTAATTTTTGGTCTTTCCTTAATTGGCTTGACACAGTCAGTAAATCAATTGGCTCACTGTTTTCAAAAAGCTTAAATATAGCATCAAAAATATATTGGTGTGCTTCTTTGTAAAAAGCCTCTGGACTTAAGATATCAATAACTTCATCGACTCCTTTTTTATCAATCATCATAGCACCAAGTACCACCTCTTCCAAATCCAGAGCTTGTGGTGGAATTTTACCTCTTTCTAAACTGATGATGTTTCCTTGATTTAATGTGATAGCTCTTGATGATTTTGGTTGCTTCATATACAGTAGAGGTTATTAATGTTTAGGTTAAATTCGTTTTCTAAACGACTTTAACGAAAGTAAATAATATGAATTGATTTTAGCTCTAAAAAGCTACTGCATTGTCCACTAAAAGTAAACATTTCACTTGTTAATAAGTTCAATATTTTGTTAATAATGGCAAAAAAAATCTGATAGTTAAAGTATCAATTTTTTTTAATAGGAAATGTTGTAATTAATCCTTGTAAACACCCATTTCAGCGTATTTATTCATGCGCTTTGACACCAATTCTTTTGGTGATAAATTCTTAAATTCTGTATATGATTTTACAATGGCATCTCTCACCGTTAGAAAAGTCTTTTCTCTATCTTTATGTGCTCCACCCAAGGGTTCTTTTACAATTTCATCAACTAATTTCATTCTTTTCATGTCTTTAGCTGTTAATTTCAAGGCCTCTGCTGCCTGTTCTTTAAATTCCCAACTTCTCCACAAAATAGAACTACAAGATTCCGGAGAAATAACAGAGTACCAAGTATTTTCAAGCATCAATACTTTGTCTCCAACGCCAATACCAAGAGCACCTCCTGAAGCTCCTTCTCCAATAATCACGGTGATTATTGGAACTTTTAGTCGTGTCATCTCTAATATATTTCTAGCAATTGCTTCACCCTGGCCCCGTTCTTCTGCTTCCAAACCTGGATAAGCTCCTGGAGTATCAATTAAAGTTACGACAGGAATACAAAATTTCTCGGCTGTCTTCATTAATCTCAAGGCTTTTCGATATCCTTCTGGATTTGCCAT
>ENA-OQVM01006758-OQVM01006758.1-marine-metagenome-genome-assembly--contig:-NODE-6758-length-10284-cov-2.864995_pt1 | contig 10284 bp, 9 predicted proteins | sample MGYA00237776_ERZ505498 | MGnify/ENA primary metagenome ERZ505498 (study PRJEB26159, sample SAMN06265151) | marine metagenome | isolation source: Helgoland LTER site | place: Germany:Helgoland, sampling... | reverse complement strand
AACTTTGAAGTCTTCTTTTTCCAGGGCTATACTTAAACTGGTTAGAATATTTCTATCATCATCAATTAAGGCTATGGTTTGTTTGTTCATTACTTATATAAAAATACTAAATTGTTCTAAATTGGGCAATCTTATAAAATTAGTGAAGCATTCCCCAGTTATCCCCTATATTTATATCAACAGTTAGTGGTGTAGAAAAAGAATGATAATCACTTTCTGCTACACTGGTCATTTCATCTTTTATAAGTTTGATCATTATCTTTTCATTGTTTTTTGGAACTTCAAAAATTAATTCATCATGAATCTGTAACAACATTTTAGATTTAATATTTTTTTGATCAGATAATTTCTTGTCTAATCTTATCATGGCTAAACGCATAATTTCTGATGCTGATCCTTGAATAGGTGCATTAATTGCTGCACGTTCTTGAAAATTTCTTACATTAAAATTTTTATCATTAATTCCATTAAAATGAGATCTTCGACCAAAAATGTTATTTACATAACCACTTTTTCTACAAAATTTAATTGTACTTTCCATATAAACTTTGATTTCAGGAAATTTTGCAAAATAAGCATTTAGAAATTCTTCTGCTTCGTAATTTGAAACATTAATCTGTTTTGCTAAACCGTATTGCGAAATTCCATAAATAATTCCAAAATTTATAGCTTTAGCTTTTCTTCTTTGATCTTGATCAATTTTTTTAATATCAATATTAAATATCTGACTAGCTGTTAAAGAATGGATATCTTCGTTATTTTTAAAAGCTTTTTTAAGTTCTTTTACATCTGCTAAATCTGCCAAGATTCTCATTTCTATTTGATTATAATCTGCCGAAATTAATAAATGACCTTTTTGAGCTTTAAACGCTTTTCTAATATCTTTTCCATCCTCTGATTTTATTGGGATATTTTGTAAATTAGGGTCACTTGATGCCAGTCTACCAGTTGTGGTTGCTGCTAATAAAAATGAAGTGTGAACTCTTTTGGTGTTAGGATTAATATGTTCTGGCAATGAATCCGAATAAGTATTTTTTAATTTTGAAACTTGTCTCCAATCCAAAACTATTTTTGGGAATTTATGTCCTTTAAATGCTAGGTCTTCTAAAACACTTGCACTTGTTGCGAAACTACCTTTTTTAGTTTTTTTTAATCCTGCAATTTTAAGATCGTTATAAATTATTTCTCCTAATTGTTTGGGTGAAGCAATATTAAATTCTTTTTTAGAAATTTTAAAAACCTCTTTTTCAAGATTTTTAATTTTTTTTTCAAATTTTGAAGAAAGTGATTTTAAGAATTTGCTATCTACTTCGATGCCTTCCATCTCCATAAAAGCAAGAATTTTAATTAATGGTTTTTCAAAAATTTGATAAATATTGATCAATTTTTCTAATTTCAAATTTTTGATAAACTTTTTATATAATCTAAAAGTAATATCAGCATCTTCTGCGGCATAATCTTTGGCTTTATCAATTTCTACTTCACTAAAATTTATTTCTTTTTTTCCAGTACCGACTATTTCTTTAAAAGAAATTGTTTTATGACCCAGATGAATTTCAGATAATGTATCCATGTTATGTCTATTTTTTCCTGCATCCAAAACATACGACATCAACATAGTATCCTCCATTGAGGAAATTGTTATTCCCTGTCTAAATAAAATTATAAAATCAAATTTTATATTTTGACCAATTTTTTTTACACTTGGATCTTCTAATAAAGGTTTCAATTTTTTTATCACTATATCTTTATTAATATTTTTTGATGATTTATGACCAATTGGGATGTAGCAAGCTTTACCAATTTTTGAACATAGAGAAACACCAATTAAATCTGCCTGATGACAATCTAGTGAACTTGTTTCTGTATCAACAGCAACCTCACCTGTTTCTTCAGCTTCTTTAATCCATTCATCTATTTGATTAGCATTAGTAATTAAATGATAATTCTTATTATTTATTGGTTTTTGTTTTTCTGATATCTTCACTTCATTTGAAGCACTTGTCATTTTGGGTTCGCCATATGCTGAAATAACAGAACTTAATAATCTGTTAAATTCCATCTCTCGTAAAAATTTATATAATTTATCTTTATCTATATCCTTTAGTTTAAACTCACTTAATTCTCTATTTGTTGGAGTGTCTTGTTTCAAGGTAACAAGTTGTTTGCTAATCAGTGCCTTATCTTTATTTTCTATTAATGTTTCTCTTCTTTTATTTTGTTTTATTTCATGAGCAGATTTTAAAAGTTTTTCCAATGTTCCATATCTATTAATTAATTCTGCAGCAGTTTTAACTCCTATACCTGGCACACCAGGAACATTATCGCTACTATCGCCAGCAAGAGATTGTACATCGATCACCTTCGATGCATCAACTCCAAATTTATTCATTATATCATCCTCTGAAATAAATTTATTTTTCATAGGATCAAAAATACGAACACCTTTTTTGTATAACTGCATTAAATCTTTATCAGATGAAACTATGGTAACTTTTGCACCTTTTTTTAGTATTTTGTCTACATAAGTTGCTATCAAATCATCTGCTTCATAATTAGGAAGGTCTACTGAGGGTAAGTTAAAAGCTAGTACAGATTTTCTTATATATTCAAACTGAGGAGCAAGATCATCGGGAGCTTCTGATCTATTAGCTTTATAGTCACTATAAATATCATTCCTAAATGTTTTTCTTGCAGAGTCAAAAATCACCGCAAAGTGTGTGGGTTTTTGTAAATTTTGATCTGATTTAGAATCTTCAAGAAGTTTGAAAAGCATACTGCAAAATCCGCTTACAGCACCTACTGGCAGTCCATCACTTTTTCTAGTTAATGGTGGTAATGCATAATATGCTCGAAATATATAACCAGAACCATCAATTAAGTAAAAATGGTCTGTTTTTTGAATTTTATTCATAAGATTAAGTTAAATATTACAATGGTAATAAAATCTGTATATAAAAAAATATACTTTACCTAAGAACATTTTTTATAGCTAGATTATTATTAAGATTAATAGTATTGTAGATTTATGGAATTAACCAAAAATATTTCTCAAACAACAATAATTAAATCTTTATTTGCTATAATACTTGGCTCAATTGCTTTAACTATATCTGCAAAAATTAAAATACCTTTTTACCCTGTTCCAATGACCATGCAAACGTTTGTTGTGTTGTTTTTGGGAGTAAGCTTAGGATATAAAATAGGATTAGCTAGTGTTAGTTTATATTTACTAGAAGGAATTTTGGGATTACCAGTTTTTTCAAATTCTCCCGAAAAAGGTGTTGGATTTTTGTACTTCACCGGTCCTACTATGGGGTACTTAATTGGTTTCTTAACTGCTAGTTTTTTAGCTTCAAAAATAAATAATAAAGATAGTTTTTTATTAGTTTTAACTAAACTTATAGTTGCAACTTCTACAATTTATATTCTGGGATTATTATGGCTTGGAACACTTATTGGGTGGGATAAACCAATTTTTGCATTAGGGGCTAAACCATTTCTTTTAGCTGAAATTTTCAAAATTATTATTTTAGCAATAATAACAAAACAAATTATTAAACTTAGAAACTTTATCTAGGTGATCTTTTAGATAGAATTCTTTGAAGAGTTCTTCTGTGCATTTTTAATCTTCTTGCAGTTTCAGAAACATTTCTATTACATAGCTCAAAAACTCTATGTATATGTTCCCATTTTACTCTATCTGCAGACATTGGATTTTCTGGTGGAGCAGCTTTTTTATCAGGGTCTGCTAATAAAGCTCTCTCAACATCTTCAGCATCAGCTGGTTTGGCTAAATAGTCTATAGCACCTTCTTTAATTGCAGCAACTGCTGTTGGAATATTTCCATATCCTGTTAGCATGATAATTCTACTATCATTATTTGTTGATTGAATTTGTTTTACAACCTCTAAGCCATTTCCATCTCCAAGTCTAAGATCTACAACAGCAAAACCTAGTTTTCTTGTCTTAACTGAATCAACTCCCTTTTGTACACTCTCAGCTTGAAAAACTTCAAATCCTTTTTTTTCCATTGCTCTCGCTAGTCTTTCTCTAAATGGATTGTCGTCATCAACTATTAGTAGAGATTTATTCTCGAAATCACTGAGGTTTTTAAGGGCGATTTGTTCTTTCATATTATTGATATGGTTATTTATTATCACAATTCAAGACCTATTATTTGCTTTACATTATTAATCTATGGGCTTATTAGGAGGAAATTTTAAAGTTTTTTAGAAGTAAAAAGCTTTTTTTTATTAAATTTTTTTTGGAGGCATTTTAAATGCAAAAATTTAAATCAGTTGAGGACTTAATTAATCAACTGAAACCTGAAAAACCGGTTTATTGTATCAGAAAGAATTCTATTCAATCTGCAGTTAAATATTTCATAAAAAATTTTCCTGGAAAAATTTTATACGCAGTAAAAACTAACCCACATCCTTTGGTAATCGAACAAATTATAGAAAGTGGCGTAGAGCAATTTGATGTTGCATCAATTGAAGAAATTAAAACTATAAAAAGTTTTAGCCAAACTGCTAAATGCTCATATATGCACACTGTAAAGAGTAGAGAAAACATAAAAGAAGCTTACTTTAAATATGGAGTTAAAACTTTTTCACTAGATACTAAAGATGAGTTGATCAAAATTATTGAAACTACCAATAATGCTAAAGACTTAGAATTATTTGTAAGGGTAGCGGTTTCAAATGAACACGCAGAAATAGATTTATCAAAGAAATTTGGTGCATTAAGTTCTGAAGCTGCTGGATTATTAAGACTTGCAAAGCAATACTCCAAAAAAATTGGTTTGAGTTTTCATGTTGGATCTCAATGTATGCATCCAATTTCTTACGCTAAAGGTATTAATGATATTGGAAATATAATTAAAAAAACAAAAATTATCCCAGACTATATTAATGTTGGTGGTGGATTTCCAGCTATATATCCAGATCTAATTCCACAGGCTTTGCATAGCTATTTTAATGAAATTAAAAAAAGTTTAGAAAACTTAAAGCTTGAAAAGTTACCTGAAATAATTTGTGAACCTGGGAGAGCTTTAGTGGCAGAAAGTGGTTCTACAATTGTAAAAGTAAATTTAAGAAAAAAACAAAAACTTTATATAAATGATGGAACTTATGGCACTCTTTTTGATGCAGGTACTCCTAATATTGTTTTTCCATCTAAAATGATTAAAGAAAATAGTAATAAAATAATTTCTAAAAAATTAACAGCTTTTGATTTTTTTGGACCGACTTGCGATAGTATGGATTATATGAAAGGTCCATTTTTACTTCCTAACAATATTAAAGAAAATGATTATATTGAACTTGGTCAACTAGGTGCTTACGGTTTAACATTTAGAACTCAGTTTAATGGGTTTTACTCTGATGAAATCTACGAGGTTGAAGATCAACCAATATTAACGATGTATGGTAAAGACATTAATAAAGCTACTCTGGTTGCTTAATGTCTGATCATAAAAACGTAGGTCATAATAGCAAAAAAGATTTTTTAAAAAATCCAATAGAACATATTGATATTACGTCATTTGACTCTCGAAAAATAATTTCTTCGATGGAAAAAATGTCTTTTGTTTCACGAGAAACAGCTAATGCAGCGAATATATATAACGACATGTTAAAAGATAAAGATTGCACAATATTTTTAACATTAGCAGGGTCTACATCTGCCGCTGGTTGTATGAATATTTATAAAGATCTAGTTAAATATAATATGGTGGATGCGATTGTTGCAACTGGAGCATCTATTGTTGATATGGATTTTTTTGAAGCCCTTGGATTTAAACATTATCAAGGTTCGCAATTTCAAGATGATACGGAATTAAGAAATAATTATATTGATAGAATATACGACACCTATATCGATGAAGAAGAGTTGCAAATGTGTGATAAAATTATATGTGAGATAGCAGATACATTAGAACCACGAAGTTATACTTCTAGAGAGTTTATTTATGAGATGGGAAAATATTTAAAAAAAAATTCAAAGAAGAAAGACTCTTTAATTGAGACTGCATATGAAAATGATGTTCCAATTTTTTGTCCTGCCTTTACAGATTCTAGTGCAGGATTTGGTTTGGTTATTCATCAGGAAAAAAATCCAAAACAACATATGACTATAGATTCTATTAGAGAGTTTAGAGAACTTACAGAAATTAAAATTCAATCTAAAGGTTCAGGGCTTTTTATGATTGGTGGCGGGGTTCCCAAAAATTTTATTCAAGATACCGTTATATGTGCCGAACTTTTAGGAAAAGAAGTTGATATGCATAAATATGCTGTACAAATTACAGTTGCAGATAGTAGAGATGGTGCTTGCAGTAGCTCAACCTTAAAGGAAGCAAGTTCTTGGGGTAAAGTAGATATAACAAAGGAACAAATGGTGTTTGCTGAAGCAACAAGTGTATTGCCACTAATAGCAAGTGATGCTTACCATAAAGGTGAATGGAAAAGCAGAGATAGAAAAAACTTCACAAAAATTTTTAAATAAAATTGAAATATCTTTCAAATAAAAATGGATTTCTTGGAATTGATAATAAGGTCAATTTCAAAGAAAAAGTAATAGTTGTACCATTTGGTCTTGAAAAAACAGTTAGTTATGGAGGTGGAACTAAAAATGGACCCAAAGAAATAATCAAAGCATCACATCAAGTTGAATTGTATGATGAAGAGTTAAATTGTGAACCTTATAAAAAGATAGGAATTAAAACTTTAAAGCCATTTAAAATTGATAAAAATATCAAAAAAGCTTTAAATAAGATGTCTAAAATAAATGAAGAGATTTTAGATAAAAAACTTTTTCCAATGACCTTTGGTGGTGAACATTCCATTACCCCTGGATGTATTGCTCCATTCACTAAAAAATATAAAGACATATGTCTTTTACATTTTGATGCTCATGCAGACTTACGAGAAAGCTATAATGGAGAAAAATTTTCACACGCTTCTGCTATTAGAAGATGTTTAGATTATCCTAATGTTTCTGTAATTTCATTTGGAATAAGAAACATATCTCAAAGCGAAATTCCTTTTTTAAAAAAAAATTCTACTAGAATTAATATATTTTGGGCAAAAAATAAAAGTGAATGGAATTTAAACAAGTTTAAAAAATTGATAAAGAATAAAACAGTTTATCTGACCTTTGATGTTGATGGATTAGACTCAAGTATTATGCCAGCAACTGGGACACCAGAACCTGGTGGATTATTGTGGGATGAAACTCTAAATATTATAAGAATTGCTGCAAAAAATTCTAAAATTGTTGGTGCAGATATTAACGAACTATCACCCATAAAAGGCTTTAACTCATATAATTTTCTTGTTGCAAAGTTAGCTTATAAAATTTTGTCTTATAAATTTTTATACTAAACTTTAACAGCTTTAAGAGTACCAAGTAGTAATCTAAAAGGTATTAACATTATTAAGGCTACAAATATCTTAACTGCTAAATCTCCTAAAGATAATGTAACCCATGGTATCCCTGTTGCATAAAAAGATATTGAAAAGAATAAAAAAGTATCAACTGTAGATCCAATAAATGAAGAAGTTATAGGGGCTATAAACCATTTTTTTTTTCTTAATTGATCAAATATTTGTACATCTAATAATTGAGCTACTAAAAAAGCAGTCCCTGACCCAATGGCAATTCTCACTGAAATTAAATCTGCAAAATTAGTTGAGAATAAAAGAGTAAAACTAACACCTATTGCAAATCCAATATAAACAATTTTTCTTGCTACCAACTTTCCATATGATCTATTTGCTAAATCTGTAATTAAAAATGCCACTGGATAACTAAAAGCACCATAAGTAAGTATCTCTTCGAGACCATAATATTTAATTGGAAACTGAACTAAATAATTTGATGACAAAACAACAACTCCCATTAAAAATGAGAGAAGCAAAAACAATTTATTCATTATGCAGATTTTGCTACTGGCTTTTTCTTAAACGGAGATTTAATTAAAATCCCTTTTTTTAATTTTTTAAGTCTTGGTGACAAGTTTTTGTTTTTAACAACTTTTAAATATTCGTCAAAACTACCTTTTTTATCAACTGATCTTACTCCCGCATTACTTACAGTAAGTTTCAGACTTCTTTTCATCAGTTCACTTGTGAATTTAACTTTTTTAAGATTAGGTAAAAATCTTCTTTTAGTCTTATTGTTAGCATGACTAACATTATGACCTTTCATAGGGATTTTACCGGTTAATTCACATTTTTTTGACATAATAACAGTGCCTATATAAGGCGAGATGATGAATGCGTCAAGTTTAATAGATTTAAGATAGGGTTTTATTTCCTACAATTTCATTAAAATTCTTCACTCCATCTCTTAATAGTAAATCTTTTAGATCCTTTTTTATAATCCCTGCAATATTTGGGCCTTTAAAAACCATTCCAGTATAAAGTTGAATAAAATCTGCACCCGCTAAAAACTTAGCATATGCCGCTTGACCAGAGTCAACACCCCCTACTCCTATTATCTTAATTTTACCTTTTAATAACTTATAGAATTTATTAATTAAAATATTTGATTTTGTCTCTATAGGTTTTCCAGATAACCCTCCTTTTTGATGTCTTTGAATATCACTAAGCAAATTTCTTGAAGACTCAGATGTATTAGAAATAATTATCGCTTTTATCTCGTTTTCTAAAAGGATTTCAGAAATCAAATTAATTTGATTTTCGTCTATATCTGGTGAGATTTTTACTACAATGGGAACATTTGATTTTAAATCATTTTTTTCTTTTAAAATAGATGCAAGCAATTCTTGTAATTTACTTTCTTCGTGAAAACTTCTTAAATTTTCAGTATTTGGAGATGAAATATTTATTGTTATATAATCTGCAACTTCATGGAAGGTTCTTAATCCGATTAAATAATCATTCAGCCTATTATCAGAATCTTTATTTGGTCCTACATTAACCCCAAGTAATCCTAGCTTCTTATTAGATTTAATTCGATCCAAAACAGTTTTAGCTCCATGATTATTAAATCCCAATCTGTTAATTAAAGCTTCGTCTTCAACAAGTCTAAAAACTCTTGGTTTAGGATTTCCATATTGTTTTAAAGGAGTAATGGTTCCAACTTCAACAAATCCAAAACCTAGTCTAAATAAAGCATTATATACTTCTGCATTCTTATCAAAACCAGCTGCCATCCCTATTGGATTATCTATCTCCTTATCAAAAATTTTAGTTTTAAAAATTGGATCATCTTTATTTTTATCAAATATATTTGAAACTAAATTCAATTTTAAAGATTTAATTGCTAAAGTGTGAGCTCTTTCAGGATCTATTTTAAATATTAAAGATCTTAGCTTTGAAAACATTATTTTAATTTATTTATTAACAGCTCTTTAGTTTCGTTGACACCAAAAAAACTTATAAAAAATCCCATACGAGGCCCATTTTCATCTCCAAAAACTACCTCATAAATCAATTTAAACCAATCTCTTAAATTTTCTGTATAACCATTTTCTTTTCCAGTTGAATAAATTAATGTTTGTATGTCTTCTGGTGACATTTCATCAGTACACTTTTCTAAAGTTTTTACTAAAGCTTGTAATGCTAATTTTTCATTATCATTGGGATTCTTATATTTTTTTTGCGCCTTGATTACATCATTAAAATACTTAATTGCATAACCTATCAATCCATCAAAAATTGAAAAATTTTCTTCAGAAATATCTGATTTATATTTTTTAACAAATTTCCATAATAATTCTTTACTGTCGGCATTACTAGTCTCAACCAAATTTAGCAACATTGAAAATGTCATAATCATATCCTCATTAGGAATATTGCCATTATGTACATGCCAAACAGGATTCATTAATAGTTGTAATTCATTCTGTTTTTTTGATTTTTCAATACAATCTAAATAATCATCGACAGCTTTAGGTACTATTTCTTTATAAAGTTTTTTAGCTCTTTTTGGGTTTTGATACATATACAAAGATAAACTTTCTGGAGAAGCATATTTTAACCATTGATCAATGGTGATACCATTCCCTTTTGACTTAGAAATTTTCTCACCTTTTTCGTCTAAAAATAACTCATAAGCAAATCCTGATGGATTTTTTTTTCCTATTAAATTAATTATTTTTGTTGATAAAATTGCACTCTCAATTAAATCCTTACCATACATTTCAAAGTCGACATCAAGAGCATACCATCTCATTGCCCAATCAACTTTCCATTGTAATTTACAATTTCCATCTAAAATACTTGTCTCTAATTTTTTTCCTTTATTATCAAA
>ENA-OQVM01006754-OQVM01006754.1-marine-metagenome-genome-assembly--contig:-NODE-6754-length-10290-cov-5.249584_pt1 | contig 10290 bp, 8 predicted proteins | sample MGYA00237776_ERZ505498 | MGnify/ENA primary metagenome ERZ505498 (study PRJEB26159, sample SAMN06265151) | marine metagenome | isolation source: Helgoland LTER site | place: Germany:Helgoland, sampling... | reverse complement strand
CGATCAGCTTGGGGTTCAGATTGTACCGGACGCTCCGCTGTGCCTGCGGGTGCGGCTGGACGATGATTTGTGCACCATCAGCATCGACACGTCCGGCGACCCGCTGCATAAGCGCGGGCACAAGCTCGCCGTGAATAAAGCCCCTATGCGGGAGACCATGGCTGCTCAGTTCCTGCTGGCCTGTCGGTACCAGCCGGGTGAACCCCTGATCGATCCTATGTGCGGGTCAGGGACTTTTGTGATCGAAGCCGCCGAAATGACGCTGGGTTTACAAGCAGGACGCAGTCGCTCTTTCGCTTTTGAGCATTTGCCCGCGTTTGACGCTGAGCGCTTTTCTCAACTGAAAACAGGTGTTGAGCCGCCAGCGGCAGACTCAACCTTTTTCTGGGGCAGCGACCGAGATGCCGGCGCGGTGGACATGAGCCAAGCCAATGCGGATCGTGCTGGTGTGACGGATTGGGTGCGCTTTAGCCATCACGCCATCAGCGATTTACAACCACCCGCAGCCGACAGCAGGTCCGGTCTAATCATGGTGAACCCGCCCTACGGCGACCGGATCGGCGACAAAAAGGGGCTAGCCGCGCTTTATCGTGCCTTTGGTGATGTGGTGAAGGCGAGGTTTTCAGGGTGGCGCGTGGGGATGATCACGGATGACAACCAGCTGGCAAGGGCCACCGGCCTGCGCTTCAAGAAGCCAACATCACCGATTCCGCATGGCGGTCTGAAAGTAAAACTCTATCAGACGGGCCCTCTGCCAGCGGTGCGCAGGGAAGACTGAACCGTGATGCACTTCCGCACGCAGATTGCAGCCCATCGGTTAAAGCGCAGCGATGGTCTTGCGAAGGTGCCGCGCGCGGACTAAGTGTAGCGCTCAGGCGCGGGCGTAGTTCAACGGTAGAACGACAGCCTTCCAAGCTGTATATGCCGGTTCGATTCCGGTCGCCCGCTCCAAGAACTCCCAGAAATCATAATGAAGACAATGCTAGCAGGGTCTCAGTAGCCGTTATTGTTACAAAACGTGCTACAAAATTGCTCCAAAACACGCTACATACGAGAGCGTGAGCAGGCTGATATCTATCCCTGCCGATCAAGGTTTTGAGCCGTATGAGCAAGCATCTTCATGAGCGTGGCAGCAGTTTTCAGTACCGTCGAGTCTTCCCACAAGACGTGAGAACAACGGCTGGAAGGCGGGAACTCACTCGATCACTCAAGGTCAGAACAAAGAAGGAAGCGGAGATTGAAGCGGCTTTGCTGGATGTTGAATTCAACAAGATCGTTGCCACGGCTCGGGGGACCGGTCAGCCAAATGAAGCCACAGCTATCGTGCTTGCAACCAGACTGCTTCAGTCCAAAGGACTGCTGACTTCTGAGGGCGCATTGAATTTCCCTCAGATCGATCCGAGGAAGCCAGAACACAACACCATCGAGAAGCAGCTTCGGGTCATTAAGGAGTGGGAGGAGAAGTACGAAGCAGCCTACGACCAGCTTGCCCTCTCTGTGGCGTCTATAACGCCTGAAGGCGAAGTGGTTGAGACCTACGACCCGGCGTCCCCTCATTCTCGGGCCTTCGTACAACTCACTGGCCAAGAGGCTCCCAAGCCGGACTACACCCTGCATGATGCTGCTGTGTTGTATATCGAGACGAACAAGCGGAAGGTTGGACGAAAAGCTGATCAACAGGCCAAGTCAGAACAGCAGCAATGGCTCAGGCTGAACGCACTCGCTGATTGGCTTGGTGAGGGCAACAGAGACCTAGGCTACAAAACCCCGTTCAACAGCATCGATCGTTCTGTTGCTCAGAGATTCAAGACCTATCTGGTCGAGACAAAGGATTGGACGGTAGCCACTCGCAACAAGGCGCTGGAGATGCTCCGAGCCGCCTTTAACGTAGCGGGTGACGAGTACGATCTAGCTGGTTGGAACAACCCGTTCAGGAAGATGTCGGATGCGATCACTGACAGCAAGGTCCGGTATCCCTTCAGCCCCAACGACTACCAACTTTGGTGGCGCTCATTGCTGGCTTGGAGAAACGATAACCCCGAGGCTGCATTGATCGGGTTGATAATGATGGAGACTGGTTCTCGTATCTACGAGATCAGCCATCTTGTTGTTGGAGACCTCAGACTCGATGCTGATGTCCCGCATGTCTTGGTCCGGAACAACAGTCTTCGAGACCTCAAGGGTGTCATTGAGCATCCGATCATCCTGTTCAATACGTTGCCAATGCTCCGAGGCTACTTGTCCTCATTAAAATCCAAAGCCCCCGCTGACCCTGTCTTTCCCCGCTACAGCAAGCCTAAGGGCAATACCAACCTTAGCAACACTATGAACAAGCGCCTTCGGTCGGTTGAGGGGATGCAGATCGACCAACTTTCCGCCTACAGCGCTAGACATGCCTTCAAGGACCGTGGAAGGGCAGCAGGAGTCGATCTAGCTGTGCTGGACTACCTCATGGGCCACAAGACGAAGCAGTCTTCTGTCGTCGCTCAGGGCTATGGCACGGGCTACAGCCTGACAGTGCTGAAAGAGGCAGCGGAGAGAATAAATGCTCAGGAGGACTGGGGCTATCTGGATCATTTGGCGTACTGACTTCAGGAGATAATCTCAAACTGTCATGTGATCGCCATATGAGTGTGGCATTAATGATTGCCCCTAGCAATTTGGCAGGATAACCTTTCAACGATTAATTCTTTGGAATTCCAAAATGCTTACATCTCCGAAACTGCAAATCGATATTATCAGAGGCTTGAGGTTTATTCTGCTAGCTGTATTAGCACCAATGTTTCTTATTGGATGTGGGGCGGACTGGTCAGAAAGAACAATTGAAGAAAAGAAGGCAGCGCAGAAAAAAGTAGATCTTTGCCTGCAGGACGGCGGTAATGTCTTTTCCCCTGGACATTGGGAACGCATATCGGAGGGCTCATCAAGTCCTAAGGTTTTGGAGTTTTTGTCAGCGGCGGGCTTTTTAAGTCCTAAGAGTCTGGAGCTTTGGTTCATTAAGTACGAGTCAGATCCTAAAGACTTAGAAAACATGGTCTGCGATAAAAACCGATTAATTGAAAATTGCGTGTATGTGTTGAATGCCAAATATGATGGAAACAGGTGTATTTGGGAAGCGCCAAAATCGAAACGCCAGATTGATATTACTGACCAAGCCATAAAGTTAACACGACAAAATCAGTTAGAAAATCGACAACTTGACAAATCGGTTTACTCTCAACTGGCTCCAGGAAGGTGTGATAAACTGGCTGAGAAGATTCCTGCTTGTTATTTGCAACTTCCCCAAGTTGTTCCGGCTGGTATCTGTAACAATTCAAATTCATTTTGGATGGTCGATAAGTGCTTCGACAGTGAGGGTAAGGACGTTACTGAAGAAGTTAGCAGCACTTATCTGGCTAAAACCCAAGATTTTGAGAATAATAAAATTTATCTTAGGTGTGTGGCCGCAGGTGGTGTTTATGCAGAAGGTCAATGTAGTGTAACAGGCCTGCATCGCACTTACATCGTCGACCACTTTTTGAACCAAGACCCTGAGGAAAAATATAAAAATCAAAAGGAAGAACTTGAAGAATTCCGCCAATTTGCCCACGAATGTCGGATCAGAGGTTATTTGGTATTAGGCATAAGATGCTTTAACAACGACAAGGACGATGTTACCTCGACTATCGATCGGGTACTAAATCCAGTTCCGCCTGAGGCAGCAACAGCAGGTCGTCAAAGCAAGAGCAATAAGGCGAGCAGTGATAGCAGTGATAGCGACCAGCCTAGCACTCCAGCACCTGCCAAAACCTGCTATAACCAGCCAGTCGGTTCTGCATGGTACATCGAAAATTGCTAATACTAAAAGCTTAAGGCCAGAGCCGAATCGGTGTAGCTATATTTATCACTGCGGTCTCTGGCATTAGGTAGGCCTCGGTAAACAGACGTTGTTGGTTCGTGGTGTCTGGGGTTTACCATTGATGGTAGCCCTAGAAGTCCTCAGGAAGCCCGCACACAGCCTCTGGCCTAGTCAGAGTCCCAGCACTATAACGAGCCTATATCCTCTCTGTGAGTCCTGTCACCGTGCATCATTGGCTTTCCAGAATATATACAATTTGTTTTCTCTTAAAGCGAGTGTAGCTTTACACGATATTTGGGCTCGCTTGCTTAAACCTTAGCAGTCATGAATTGGTGATAAAGTCGTCATGTGAATGTGGCACTGAAAAGGTCTGTCCTATCCGTTTGGTAGGATGTCTTCCCGCTTTCAGCACACAGCCCTATGGAGTTCCATGATCGATCGACTGCATCAAGACCTTTTCTCTCTGTCGGTGTTTGACGAAGGCCTTGGTTGAAATGGTGTGACAGGTATTTGCAAAGTGACCGATCTCTTTGGGCTATCTTGACCAAGGCTACCGTACAGAGGGCTTCAGTTAAATCGTAGGGCGGCTCTATCATTCAGATTTCTCTTCTCTCCCTTCTCGTAGAAGGAATTACTACAAAGAATTAGACTGAGAGGGTTACTGTTTCTGTAAATCCTAAAATGTCCAAATCCCCTAGGAGTACTTCTTAGTGGAAGTGTACATTTTAAGGTGTGGTTGTGAGAGAGCTTGAAGATAGAGCCGGGTGTTGATTTTATCTCAACCAAGCCACTTAAACTGAGCCTTCTTGCCTCTTCCCTTACCGCCCGGTTCGTATTCATAACCAAGCATCCTTAGGTCCCAATTACCCTGTAGCCCGTTCTTGATCTGTCGCAGCTTAAACCCCACAGCCCTTTCAACTTCTTCGGCTTCGATGTCTTGGTTGTGGTTGTTGTCTTTGATGTAGGCCAAGACCTTTGCTACCCGCCCAACAGGCTTGGTGACTTCGATGCCATCATACTCAAGTGTCAGGGTGGAACAGTTTCGGTATTGGACAGAAAGCCTGACAAAACGTGCTGATTGATCAGTCAGGATGTAGCCGGTCATTGGTCCAGCCACACCATGTTCATTGATCTTCCTGATGCCACCTCGACCAAGCTGTTGCATCATGTTGTCGATGTAGTTGGCTTCTCTGATCCTTTGGTAGTCCCCCACAAGAACGCCACGGTTAGCATCATCCAAGGCATCTTGAGTGATGGCCTCGTCAGACAGGATATGGAACCTCTGGATTGCAACACTTTGTGGCTGGTGGTTGTCCCATAGGTAGACCACCGCCTCACAGTTCATGAAGTCGTTGGAGCCAACAGAACGAGCATGGTTGGTGATGAACACCTCCTTGCCGTCTTCTGTGTTGATCTGGATCGGGTATTCGATGCTGTCTTTCTTTGGCAGGTTAAGCCTCTCGGAAAGACAATTTACCAGAACAGCCTTTGGCATGGTGATGTAGATGGATTTTTCTGGGATCACACCGAGTAACCAGTCGAAGTAAGCCACCACCTGCTGCTTGCTCTTGCCTGATTTCCAATGGTTGTAGTGGCCCTTAATCTCTGGGGCAGATAGCTGCACCAAGTTCAAGTTTGTGTAGTCCGGTGGCGACCAGTCATTCCGAGAGCCACTGTCCTGAGTGAAGGGTCCGGCAATGTCGTAAACCATGCCACCTGTAGCGCTGAGGATGACCGTCTTGTCCAATCTGGGAATCCCAAACACTGCGGCTGAAAAGGTTGGAACGTAACGATCTTTGGTCCGGTTGCCTTTGGACAGAAACACCATGCCCTGCTGTAGCGCCTCACAGAAGCGTTGGACCCCAAGGAGAGGTTCTAAGTTGGAAATGGACTGATGGTGGTCTTCGGGCTTGAGGGTGTCACTTATGACTGCAGCCCAGTCGTAATTCTGGTTGTTCGGTGCTGCCAGAAACTTCTTGTCTGAGGATTGAAGCTCCCGGTCCATATCCACAGCAAAGTTGTGCAGAGCCGTAAACTCTTTGGGAAAGACATTGTGGGATGTCGCCCAATTCCGAGCGTCAGCGAAGTGTGTAAGGTTCAGTGATGCTTCACCAGTAGCGTAGATAGCCTCATCAACCACGAACAAGTCACGGTCATCCAGTCGCCCCGGGTTGTGTGGGATGAACTGGTGAGTAAGGACAACAACGGGCTTCCGAAGCTCGGCATACTTATCGGTGAAGGCATCGAAGTGGTAGTAGCCGACTTGGTCCTGACCGAGGTACTGCGTCAAAGTGGAGTGGACCTTCCCTACAGCCTCTTTGTAGGGCGTCAGGAAGCATACTCTGAGAGATGGGTTCTCTGACCTGATCGATGATGCCCCAAATGGCTCCTACGGTCTTACCTGAGCCTGTTGGCATAGGGACGTAGAGAGGACCGCTTTGGAAGTCTGAAACCACAGTGCTAATGGCACCAGCGGCAATATGGGCTGAGTGGACTTGCCAGTCAGACAGGTGTCTGGCCTCATCAAATGCTGCTCTTCGTCTGGCTATGGCCTCTGGGAACATGGTTCTGCGCTCAACAATCAAATTGCGGTGACGGTCACTGATCTCTTGTTGGCATCATGACGAACAGGGCAAGCATGTCACAACCAATCGAAACGCAAAGCAGAGTGAATTGAATGTCTGTTCTCTCGGTTGAAAGATAGAAGCTGTGAGTTAGCAAGTTTAAGCAGCATTCACTCCAGCACCATGCAGGGTCACTGACCGGTTCCTGTTGCTGCACTTTGAGCAGGAGAGGGCCTTCATCAATTGGTCTGAGAAGGCTCCCGGTTTAGCTTAAATAATATCTGCTAAAAGCTGTGCGCTCGTTGCTTGCACGCCTGATCCGCCAGTGCCAATCCCTTCAAACACAATGGTGTGGCTGCCACCGATATCTGTCCAAGTAAGGTCACCACTGGCATCTGTGATCTCTGCAGAAGTGGCGGTCACCGTCGCTGGAACGTCAATCGTATCATGGTTGAAATTGAAGTTTTGAATCGTAACGCTTCCGCCACTATCCCCAATTGTACCTAGGAACGTTACTATGTCAGCCGCAGTGTCGTCACCGAGGTCCAGCGTTGCAGTGCCATTGTTATAAGCCAGCTTATCTCCGAATGTCAGGCTATCGTCACCTGAGCCACCAGTGTAGGCAATCGAGCCGGAGTAGCTAGCAGCGTCGTCGTCGGCAACAAGCGTGTTGTTGCCACCTGCAGACATATCAAACGTTGCAGTGCCGTCGTCATAGGCCAAATCCTCGCCGAATGTCAGGCTGTCGTTACCCGAGCCACCAGTGTAGGCAATCGAACCGCTGAAGCCAGCAGCGTTGTTTCCGGCCACGAAGGAGTTGTCGCCACCGGCCGACATGTTGAACGTTGCAGTGCCATCGTCTTCGGCCAAAAAAGTGCCGAAGGTCAGGCTATCGTCACCTGAGCCACCAGTGTAGGCAATCGAGCCGCTATCGATAGCAGCATGGTTTCCGGCCACGAAGGAGTTGTCGCCACCGGCCGACATGTTGAACGTTGCAGTGCCATCGGAATAGGCCAAATAAGTGCCGAAGGTCAGGCTATCGTCACCTGAGCCACCAGTGTAGGCAATCGAGCCGCTATAGCTAGCAGCGTCGTTTCCGGCCACGAAGAAGTTGTCGCCACCGGCCGACATGTTGAACGTTGCTGAGTTCCCAGCCCCTTTACCTGCATCGACAAGTGCATCTGGCGTAGTAGTGCTAGCAGAGCTGTAACCTATGAAGCTGTCACCAGCGGACCCTGTAAATGCTCTCGCAGTTGCGGGCGTTAGTGCTTGAAACATTGTGTTGGACAGATACTCAGATGGTGCAGCAGGCGCCAAAGGTTCTTCCTCTTCAGCCGCTGCTTCAGGCTCGGTTCCAATAATCCCAGACGCCAAGCTGAGGCCAGCCAAGGACAGCCCACCTGCTGCGACGCTAACAATGTTAGTCTCAGATTGTGTTTCAGCCTCTGAGCCGTTCTGAGCCAGTTCAAAGCGCTGAATGTCCACTTGCTCAAACAAACGAGGCGCAGCTTCTTCACCGGTCCACAAGGGTTGTGCATCAGAGGCTTCTACGATGCTGCCATCTGGAGAGCGCACGGGCTGGAACTCCATGAACAACTCCGTCCGCAGGGTGCCCATGACGGGAAGTTGTGTCATGGCGTTCTGTGCCAACTCATCAACGATCAGCAGCAGGCCACCGTCGAGGATCACGTACTGATCTTCGGACAGTGTCATCTGCTCGCCTGTGGTTAGGGAGAAGACGACGACCCCATCCTCTTGCAGAGAATAGTGGTCGGGCAGCAGAACGGTTTGTAGTCTTGCTTCATCACTAGAAGCCAGAGCCAGGCCAGACCAGCCTAAGGCACCCGCTGATAAGCCGACCACAGCGGCTGAGCCATTAAGACGGCTGCGCTTACTGGTGTCCGTCTTGCGGTATTCGCTGGCAAAAATGGACAAATTCATGGGGCGACCTAAAGTATTGAAGCGTCAATTGACCCCACCGTGGCAGCGGCTCACCGACAAATTACGCCCCATAATTACTCAACCCAAAGCAACTGAAAACCTCTCAATACGAAGTTGATACGAAATTATTGCGACTCGCATGGTGTATCGATTCACGAATCCATCTTCAGGAGACGTGACGCAAAATTCGGGCTGTTGATAATCTATTTTGACCGTACAAGGAGACGGACCGCACAACTTGGTCAGGGCTTTGACGATGATGCAATGGGTGGTTTGATAACCTTCACTCGACTACTTCAGGTGGCCCTAGAAGCCCTCAGGAAGCCCGTACACAGCCTTTGACTCAATCAGAGTCTCAACCACTACAATAGCCCTACAGACTCTCTGCGAGTCCTGTGACGTTACAGCGTCGGTTTGCCACAATACATGCAATATGTTTTCACTTAAAACGAGTGTCGCTTTACACTGTATCAGGACTCGCTTGATTAAACATTAGCTGTCATGAATTTGTAATAAGATTGCCATGTTTGGTCTTGCTTAACCCTCTGTGATTGCGCTTATTTTCCTACGGTAGGGACACTTTCCCATGGGACAGTATGCTACGACTGCACCCCTAATTAGGGTTCCCGGGGGCTTAATGCATACAGTTTGAGACGAACAAGAAGCATGCCAATTACATATTCTATAGGTTGAATCGATACAAGCCTATTAGAGTGAGTAATGAATACACCTTATCATTTGGGTATGCCCAAACGGTAGATTAAGGATGATAGAGTTTCGGGGCCAAAAGCTAGTCATTAACGTTGTTATTGACTTATGATAATGCCTCTGGCACGATGTCTAAGACTTAAATGATAGAGTTCAGACCGATGCTCATTGGATACGCCCGCACAAGTACCGTTGACCAAAATTACAGCCTCGAAGACCAGCTTGAGAAGTTGGCAGAGGCTGGCTGTGAACCAGACAACATCCACTCCGAACAAGTGTCAGCGGTGGACACCAGCAGACCTAAGTTCGAAGAAGCAATCCGACACCTACGCAAAGGCGACGTGCTGGTTGTCTGCAAGCTTGACCGTTTGGCGAGAAGCGTTCTGGACCTCAACCGGACCATGCAGGACCTTGAGGCCAAAGGCGCTGGCGTAAAGATACTGGACATGAACCTCGACACCACAACAGCCACAGGACGCATGATGATGAACGTCATCGGTTCTGTAGCCCAGTTTGAACGTGAACTGATGCTGGAACGCCAACGCATTGGCATCCAGAAAGCCAAGGAAGACGGCAAGTACAAGGGACGCCCACCGAAGCTGGACGTACACAGCGAAATTAAACGCATGCACTCAGAAGGCATGAAGCCAAGCAAGATTGCTGAAGCACTTGGTATCGGTGTTGCTACGGTCTACCGCAACAGAACCTAACCTTGGGACCCCCAGATTTATTTCAATCTGGATGGGTTCTGGTGAGTATCCAGCCTTCGCCGTGACATAAGGTGGGGGCTTCACTGGCAAGCGACCTCAAAGGTCAGCCAGATTTCTGGAAAACCAAAATCAGCGCTTTGGCTTGAATAAGGTTCTTCCTGCCATGTCATCCTCGTACTTCGCCCGCACGATATGTCCTGGCACTTCGTTGTCTTCCACTGTTGGCAAGGATGGTTCTTCGCCTTTGGCTGATGCAACAATGGCCCCGTGCAGTTCCTTGGTCGCTGCCACTTGTCGGCAAGGCCCCTCTGACCTTGAGGGATTTGCTACAAAATTTGTTACAAAACGGAGACCAACAGGATATATAGCAAATCCCACACAAGCAATAATAATGCAATAAAAACAACACTATAATGTATTATGATCAATTGGGTTCTATATATTATGGAGCAGGTCGCCCGCTCCAATGTTCCTCATAGAATGGCCTAAACCCAACGATAGCCGATCCCGGTCGCCAGTGCCGCCCTGA
>ENA-OQVM01006753-OQVM01006753.1-marine-metagenome-genome-assembly--contig:-NODE-6753-length-10291-cov-5.688271_pt1 | contig 10291 bp, 13 predicted proteins | sample MGYA00237776_ERZ505498 | MGnify/ENA primary metagenome ERZ505498 (study PRJEB26159, sample SAMN06265151) | marine metagenome | isolation source: Helgoland LTER site | place: Germany:Helgoland, sampling... | reverse complement strand
ATATTATACTCGTAATCGCCTCTACGACGATATATGAGCTTATCTGGAACTAATGCTAATCCTACAATAATTCTTTTTTCTTTGTCTATAGTTTTAAACTCAACTTTATGTTGGTCTTTACTAAGTGCTACAAAGTTTTCCTCTATAGCTGGAAACTCTACTAAAGATATAGCGTTTATGCCTTCTTCCCCTAGTTGTTCGTCTATAATTAATTCTATTGTATCCATAATATTTATTTAATAAGTTAACTATTTTTATTATTATCGTTTTATTTTATCCAAAACTAGCACTAGATAATATATCTTGGTCTAATTGCTGTTGGTTTGTTATATCTCTAGCTACAACGTATGCTTGTAAAGGTTGGTCAAACTGACTTTGTAATGTTTGTGCTAGTTGGTTTTCTTGAGACGCGCCTGCTAAATTAAAGTTAAAACTTCTATCTGCACCGCCAGAACCACCTCCACCTAAAGCACCAGCAGTTGATGTAGCTCCTGCACTAGACTGAAACTTTTGTCTTGCTAATGTAGCTACGTTTGCTAAACCTACAGCTAATGTAGCAGCCATAGATATACCTTTAGTTACTGGGTTAAGGTCTAATGGGTTAGCTTGAACTTGCGCTACAGCTAAATAAGTAGACAGCAATGCTTGAGAAATGTTTATTGCTTTCTGAGTCTTAAACCTCTTCTTTTCTATCTTCTCCTGCTTCTTTCTTAATGCTTCGTCATTTCTAGCTATCTCTAATTGTATTCTTTTTCTTTCTGATTTAGACAAGTTCTCGTTATTTAACCTTTCTCTAAGCTCGTTATTTATAGCGTTAGTTTTATTCTGCTCTCTAGTTATATCTCTTTGGTATTCTCCATCTAAGAAACCACCTATAGCTTGACTAGAGGTTATCAAAGCTTCTAATTTTACCTGCATTAGTAGTCTTTGTCTTTCCTTTATCTCTTCTGGACTTGCACCACCTCTGTCTCCGAAAGAGAGGTCTGCCGCTCCTGCTGCACTAGCCTCGTTAGCTATCTTTATTACCTCAGCGTAATATTCTTTCCAAAGAATGACTAATTGAGAATTGGCATCGTTTGTTTCAAGAAGTCTTTTCATATGAAAATCCCTCTGTATAATTAACCTAGAAGCCTTATCTTTAGTTGAAAGTAGTGCTATCTTTTCGTTTACGGATTGTATTTGTCTTACGTAAGATAAAGCATCTTTCCTTAATTGCTTTGTATCAAAAACCTTAACTCTATCTCTTTTAGCTTTCTTTAATTTAGAACTACCTGATTTTGATGGGTCTAGTGCTAATCCTTGACTTATTCTTTCTATCCTTTCTAGTATAGGGTCTGATTCTTTTTTCACACCTTTAGCTAAGTCTTTAAATTCAGCTATTAACTCAGCGTTAGTCTTTTTTCTTAATGTTAGACTCTTCTGACCCATAGAGTAAGATTTGTTGACTAACTTTTCCAACTCAATGCCTTCTTCTTCTAAAAGCCCTTTAATTAACTTTAATTTCTCTTCTTGGCTTTCTGTAGCGTTAACTGCATCTATCCTCATTTGTTTAGATAGCAACTCTGAATTTTCTTCAACCAGCTTATCCATTTCTATCCTAGCTGCTTGAGCTAGTGTGTATTGTTTTATTTTAAATCTAACTTCATCTAGGTTCTTTCCGTACTCTAGGTCAGCCTCAGTAAGTGTAGGAACTCCTTTTATTAACTCTTGAACAACTACAGCTCTTCTTTCTTCAGATATACTAACATCTTCTAATTCGTTTACGTATCCTCTCATAACTAAGCCATTAGCGTAAACTTTCTTAGTCAAGTCTCCAACACCATTCTCAGCTTTCTTGTTAGCTCCAAAAAAGAAGTCTAACGCAGATACAGCAGCAGTTATAGCGAATACAATTCCTAGAGGACCCATAAGTTGCTTACCCATAAGTTTTAACGCAGCGGAGAACCCTCCAGCTTTAGTCGAAGCAGTACCTAGCTGAGAGACTAACTGAGTAATGTTATTCGCCATACCTCTAATACCATAAGGTGCATCTGATATAACCCTAGAAAGTTCCATTGTTGCAGAAGTGGCAGAGCCAGTAGCATCCGTTTTTTGGAGTTGTGCTTTGGTTAGTTTTTTAACAGAACCTTCCATTTGTTTATTTAACGTAATTCTCTGCTTTCTTACGCTTATAAGTTTAGACTCTAAAGCTACTTGCTCTCTTACGGTATTTTTATACTTCTTAGTTCTCCTGTCTAAGTTATTAACAGACTCTTTAACCTCTTTAAGTTTCTTTAAAGCTCTATTTTCTTCTATTTTTAACTTCAGCAATATTTCGTCTTTATTATCAGCCATTATTTCGCTAGTTTTTTACGTTTATTATTCATTCTTAGTTCAGCAAAGGTTGTAGGTAATTCGTACAACCCTTTTGCTATTTGTATGTCCCTGTCTTCTATTAGCCATTCATCTGATGCTAATAATTCTAATGCTTGTTTTATTATCATAATGTCTTGAATACTATAGTGTTACTTATTTCTGAATAGTTAGGTACTGCGTCTTTTGCTACAACATAAACCTCGTACTTGGTAGCACTCGATAATCCATATATATCAGCAGAAGTGCTGGTAACCGTTTGGTCTAAAACTCCATCGACATAAACATCATAACCTGCTACACTTACATTATCAGTACTAGCAGACCAAGCAATACTTACATCTACATCCGACATACTAACCAATCGCAAGTTACTTGGAGCTGTTGGAGGTTGAGTATCTGTAGCCAAGGTTGTTACGCTTAAAGCGTTTGATAACGAAGATTCTGCTGAAACTGAATTGTAAGCAGAAACCTGTATGCTGTAAGTAGTACTAGCATCTAGTCCTGTAAGAGTATAAGACGTCTGCAATAATATAGTATCTACAAGGCTTCCGTCTACATATATCTTGTAACCTTTTATTAATTGGTCAGAAGGATTTGCATTCCAGTTAAAAACAATAGAGTTTCTATTTCTAAACACCAAGCCAAGACCCATAGGAGGTGTTAATCCTGCTCCAGCAGATTCACCCACGAGTTCAGTAAAGAATTTAAGTACTAACTCTAACTTAGTTAGCCCAGTAGTAAGATTTGTTCTTATGTTATTTATTAAAAACTCTTCTCCTTTTATAGTTAATGTGTCATTGATATTATACTTTAGTAAAAACGCTAAGTCAGCCTTCATCTCTAAGTCAAATACTCTAGTACCTTTATTGAATATACTTGCAATATAGTCTTGGTAATGCTTTCTAAATAAACCTCTACTTACTTGAGTTAAGCTAAACTCATCATATTCCGTATTGAAATTTATGCTCTTACTACCTTCTACTACCGTCCAATCTCCAATAGAATTATTAAAGTATTCACTAGCGTTTGAATTACTAGCTCTATTATATTCCGTTATAACTACTTTGTCTTTAAACCCTATAGGTGTTCTTGTGTTGTCAATACTTTGTGGAATATTGTAAAATAATATAGGTTTTGTAAGTATCTCGTTCTGGTCTTTATCTACCAACCATCCATTACCAAATTCTGTTCTTGATAATACGTCATTTTCATCAAATAGCCTTTCGTAGTATATTTTCTCAAAAGGTAATTTAATCTTATAGTCTTTACCGTCAAACACTAAACTAGAGTCAGTACCGTCTGCTGTAGCTTGGTATTCTAGGTTTCCGAAATCTGTATTAGATATTTCATTGTTGTTTAATAAGCCGAAAGTCTTAGGTTCAGAAAACTTAAACTCTATGTTTTTAAACAAATCCATCCTGTTAACACTAACCTCTTCTGTATCTACTTTAGTCGTAATATCTATAGTGTCTCCATCATCATAGAATTGATTTAATGTTTTCACAACTATAACACCTTCATTATTAGGTTTTGCAGTAAGATTAAACATTTTAAATATACCCACCAAGAAGTCTAGCACCTTCATTTTTGGCATATTCTTGGTTATCTCTATAGTTTGAACTAATGTTTGTGTTCCAGACACAGCGGTAGAGTAAGTAGAGCTATCTTCTACAGGAACACCTCCTGTATCTATAAAGTTCTGCACGTTACAAGTGTGCTCTGTTGTTTCCCCTATAAAAGGTATTTTGTATCTAACTCTTTTAAGCTCTAAATCTATCTCAAAATTAGCTAACTCATTTTCTCTTGAGCTAATCCTAACATTAACATCAGTCCATTCTTTTAAGTTTTCGGTACATAACACAGATGTTACCTCGGCATCTCCTTCAAGATTTTCGAACCTGTCTATAACAATATTACCGTCAAGTATTTCAATAGTATAGTTAGGGTTTGTTCCTCCTCCAGCTTTTGTAACACTAGATACATCAACTATAATGTGATATTGAAACACTCTTTTTTCCGTGGGAGAAGCGTTTTCCCAATAAGTTGTCATAGGTCTAGCCTCTGTCTCTCCAGTATTTATTGCAAAATCAGAATCCTCATCACTTGTTCCAACTCTATAAGTAATAGACGCCCAATCCATAGAGTTAGACGCAGGAGCTAAAGCACCTTTATTATTGTGCAGTAACATATAAAGATTATCAAACTCTTGAGTTCCAAAGAAATCATCAGAGAAGTTTATACTACTATACTTTTCTTGTATAGCTGTTATTATATGCTTAACTTTTATAGCTGGTTTTAATGATAGCCAGTTTATTCCGTAATCCCCTAGACTATCCTCATCATATAGATTTACGCTATATCCTTGATTGTATTCTATAGGGTCTGTAGCTGCACTAGAATCGTAATACCACTTATCTGTAGCAGATATAGAAGGGTAAACAATATCTCTATTCTCTCCGTTACTCATAGTATTTCCAGACAACTGTAGACCTTCAACAAATCCATCGTAAACATTATCTATACTGTATTCGTGATTGTATTTATCTAAACTAGATAATTCCGAAAGCTCAGTACTCCCTAATACATTACTAAGATTAGTTAAGCTACCAAAGAAAGTTACACTATAGGATTTTGCCTTACCTTTAGATACTAAAGACTTGCTTAATCTAATATATCCTGTCTTCCAAAATATACCGTTTATATATATTTCTGCTCTTTGCTTTATCCTAGCATCAAAACCATTTTCTATGCTAGTGTTATAGTAGTGTTTAAATATTCTGTTATTGTTACTAGAAGCTGGCAAGTTAAATGTTTGAGAATAGTCTGTAAAAACCTTACCTATATCCCTAAAGTCTTGTATAGTAGATGTTAGTTCTATAGATTCGAAATCAAAGAAATCTACTCTTTCAAAAGTGGGTTCTCCTAATGGATTACCGCTTATGTCTACGTATAATTGTGGTTGTAACTTCATTAAACTATATCATCTATTATATTATTACTTACTTCCACCTCTATCGTATAATTTATTAGCTTATCGTTAGTTGATGTCTTTAGTTTAAGCTCAGAATCCTTAATTTTAACAGCACTTAGCACGTTATTGTTGTAGTCGTACAGCTCCACTCTTTCAGATAAAATAAGTTGCTTAAAAGACTCGTTAAGAGCTTCATTTACAAATCCAGAGTTTAGAGTTAAAGACTCAGTTCCGTTTTTATTATACTCTTGAATACTTCTTGACAGGTTGCCAGCACTTCTTGCAGATAGCTGATTTGCTCTAAATTCTTCTGATTTTACAGATAAAGACCTTATAGACTTTTTAAAAAACCACAAATCCTCATTAACACCAAACCTATTCCTGAACGTTATTCTGTATGGAGGGTATTTACACTCTTCTATTGTTTCAACTCTTATAGCTTTCGCCTTCCCGTTTGATGATATTATTATTTTATCTATATTGTTTAATTTGTTTTGTCTAAAAAACCTTAGTAAACAACTACCTTCCTCGTAAACACCCCCATCCTCACTCACTCTATCTAAAAAAGAATCATAACTAGAATCCTGTATTACTGTTTTGAATGTTGTTGAATCCTCAGAATCAAAAGAGTAGGTAACGGATTGAATCTCACTACCATTTGAAAATGTTGTGACTACAACATCCTCTGTTACTTGAGACGCTGTAACATCTAGGCTTGGGTTTATTAAAGGTATTCTTACATTAGAATCATCTAACTTGTATATTATGTCAGAGCTTCCTGCATAGTAGCAGTTATCTTCTAAATAAGAAGTGTAGTCTTTATTCATAGGGTCTGTACTATATAGGTAACCATCTACAGCTAAATAGTAATTGATAATATCTGGCACTGTACTTCCACCAGTCCTTGCCTCTATAGTCGTTCTTACAATAACATTACCTGAGCTACCTCCTGTATATCTACCAAGACTACCACTATAACTATACGAGTCCGATAACTCACTTCTTATAAGACTAGATATATCTACAAAATAAGAGTTTCTATAGTTTATGTTATATGTCTGGTTTACTGAAAATACACCCTCTTTAAAGAACCCTATCTCAACCCTCATATTAACATTAGGGTCAAAATCTTCCCTACTTATATTGAATGGACTTCTTGCTAATATTAACGCCATATTATTTACTTGTGTTAAATTTATTTATTGTTTTTCTTAACTCTTCTTGTATATCTTTACTGTAAGCAGAACCTATTTCTACTCCTATTTTCTTACTTATAGATTTATATACGGTATCGAATAAACCACTACCCTTTTGGTTAAATCTTTTAATTGTTCCTTTCTTTTTTATTCCTTTAGATATAGCTGATGCCATTCTAAACATAGATGAATCAGTTACCTTTATAAACCTTGTAGCTCCTGAAGGTAGCTTCTTGTAAGGTCTTAGACGTTTTAACTTCGCCCATTCTAATATTTTACCTATATTGGGATTTCTCCTTGTTTGGTTGGGTTTAGCACCATTATCTACATCCTTAGCATACGGTACACTTGATGTTATTTCAAAACCATCTTTAGTAATCTTACTTTCAAAAGACTTAGAGAACCTACCTGTTGCGTGAGTCTTATCTATCTTAGATTGTGCTGATAGCTTCTTTTTATACTCTACAACTAACTCTTCTAATGCTTTTTTTAGATTATCTTTCTTCATTAACAGATACTTATTCCGTTAGGTACTTCTATTTGTATAGTAGTAGACCATCCTGCCAATACATTGCCATAACTTTCTTTAAATGGTTCGGCTGAAGGTGTGCTTTTTACTTGATAGTTAGATTTAAATAAATCTCCACGCATTAACTTAGTTATAAGTGAGTTTATTACTTGAAATTGAGTATTCATAACATCGTGTAAGTTATCATTACCGTAAAACTGGTCAAAATCATTAGGAGATTGGTTATAGTCTACTACGTCAGCACACAATAACTTGATACTAAATGTTATAGTTCTTTCTCCGTAAGATGCGTTATCTATTAGTAGATGCGACAATGGAAACATTGTCGTTTTATCTAAATCTAAGTCAGTTATGTCTCCGTAGGAGACTGTATTTACAGATGGATAGCTTCTTAACTCATCTCGTAATACATCTAATATGTTATAAACGTGTTTCATTATCTTGCGCTTTGTTTTATTAACTTATTTTCTAATTCATTCTTCTCTTTAACGAACTCTAGGAACATTAAACATTGATGAAGTGGGAGTTTTGTAACTTCGTCAATTCTTCTGACATCTCCTTCTGCAAGAGCATATATCGCTTGATATCCTCCCCATTTTTTTCCAAATGACTGTAAGAGTCCTTGACCTCTTTCTGCTCCTGCTGATACTGTTTGAGTATAAAGTCCATTGTATAACTCCCTGATTTTTTCACTAAACGATAAAAAAAAACCCTAGCACCTAAGGCTATATCTACTGGCATCTCTTTCATTAAGTCTGCGTAGAACTCAGTACCTTGATAAGGATGAATTCTGTATTTACCTCCTATTTGATACACTAATGGTCTGTATAACACAGCCATAGCCCTGTGGATTGTTTTATTATCCCAAATATAGTTCTCTAAGTCCTCCCATTCTCCATAAGTCATTTTATCTAAATTTGGTACAAAGCCAAATTCTACCTCTACACCATCAGAGCCTTTCATTTTAAACGTACTAACTAAGTCAACCTCAGTATTCAAAACTTCGTATAAATGAGCTAAAACAGTGTCAAATGATGCTATAGGTATTAATGCCAAGTCTTTCAAGCTAACACCACATAATATTTCAATCATTTTCTTGTCTAAAAACTCAGAAGTCTCATTATCTTTGTTTTTCTCGTAAACTTCCATAAACTTAACCCATTGATGTAGTTTTACACCTCTTAAACTCTTTGGAATATTCAAATTAAAACCGTTATCCATATATTATATTTGTATAATAAGATAACTATTTTTAAATTTAGTGTGTTAAAACTTGTGTATGTCATTTTAATTTTGTATGTTTGCCATATATTAATAATATAAAACTATAAATTATGAAGAAATTATTATCACTTATTATTATAATATCGCTATTTAGCTGTAGCGAAAACTACATTGAACCAATAGATGAGACTTGTAGCGTTGTGACAAAATTAAGAGGTCTAACTAGAGTTGGAGTTGCTTGTTACGCTGTGCAGGCTCACAGCATAGGAAATGAAAAAGATTTGTTTACCTATAAGCTATGTACAAACACACCTCCAGAGATAGGTGAGGTTTTGTGTTTTGAAGACTACGAACTAATAGATTTTAATTGGTAACGTTTGTTATAATTTGTTTGATTTAAAATAATAAAATATGAACGACAAAGATAAAATACATAATATGGCTTCTTGTATGTTGTCAATATTAGATAGTTTAAAACTATACGATAATGACAGTTTATTACTTGATGATGAAACCTTATCAGAGGTTATGTTTAGAAAAATGAAGGCTTACAATATAGATTTGAATAAAGAATTGGGGTTTACTCACTTGAAACCGATAACTAAAAATAACGGTTTGTATAAGGTTAAGCGATAGCGACCCGCAGAGTTAACTTCATACATTGTTATATTTTAGTGCGGGTTATTAACTATAAATTATTTAAAAATGAAAATTACAGTAAACGAAGAAAACACAATGCAACTTGAAGAAGTATTTAACTCTATTGTGTTGAAAACAAGCGATAATGAAGAAATGGCTATTTGTATGCGAGATAGTGGTTTTGAGTTCAAATACCAAGGTAAATGGTACTTTGCTAAAGAAGGTTATGTTGAGCCATTTAATCTAAGTGTAAGAGGTAATCCGCTTGTTGACCAAACACACCAAGAAGAAGGAACTGTTTGTGCTAATGTACCAAAAGACTAGCATTAAATATAACGTATATGGTTATGGTGCGTTGCGAAATTAAACACGAACTTAAATAAATAAAACAATGAAAGAATTACACGAATTAATTAAATACTTAAAAGATAATGGTTATGAACATCTTAAAATTAACCCTGACTTACTTATTGGTATAATCGAATACTTTGCAAGTAAGCAAGAACCTAAGCAATGCACTATAACCGATGTTGGTAGTAGTTTAAAGGTTTTATGCAAAGACCTTAATCTTGACCCTGAAAGTGTTTTATTAGAATACTGTAATATTGAAAATGGATTTGAAGTCTTTTACGATGAAGGAATTGAAGAAACTTATTTAGTAACGAAAGGCTTTATACAGCTTTAAATTACTACCAACTTGAAAGTGTATGATTAGTAGCGGAAATTGATAACTAAAATAAATAAAAATGTACAAAAGCAAATACAGTAATTTAATAAATCACTTAACTAATGATTTAGATATAATTTTATTAGATAGTGAAATACAAAATATCGAAAACTTAATAGATAAAGACTTAAAAGCTATTAATTATACACGTTGTTGTGAAAGCGATAGCGAACTGTTATGCGAATGTGTAATGCCTGACCCAATAAACCCTTGGGATAGTGTAGACAAAGACACTTGTAGAAAATGTGAAAACAAAATCGCATAATTGTTTACAACGGACAAGGCTATGCACTGATTTTTAACGTTTTTAAAACACGAACAAAATGGATATTGAACAAAAAATAAAAACTAAACTGCTAATAAGAGGATTTAGCAAAGACACACTATTAAACAACAGAGGTTTGATAGGAGCGACAACTGACGAAACTATACTTGAAGTAGTTAAAAATTTGGGTATAGCCAATGTTAGCAACCAAAGGGAACTGTTACTTGCTTTTACAGAATATATGGCAAGGATCATGCACGTTATTAATCTAAGATGTACCTAAGTTATTCTCCTTCAGAAGTAACATGCATTGAGATGTCAAATTAAGATGGTTATTTGAGTCCCAAGGTTTGTACCTGATTTGAATAAGTTGTGAACCAAGTAA
>ENA-OQVM01006751-OQVM01006751.1-marine-metagenome-genome-assembly--contig:-NODE-6751-length-10294-cov-4.454634_pt1 | contig 10294 bp, 10 predicted proteins | sample MGYA00237776_ERZ505498 | MGnify/ENA primary metagenome ERZ505498 (study PRJEB26159, sample SAMN06265151) | marine metagenome | isolation source: Helgoland LTER site | place: Germany:Helgoland, sampling... | reverse complement strand
AAGAAATTAAGAAAAGCTGTTGACTTGTACCGAGAGGACCAGATATAAATCTAGAAGCAACAAACAAGGACACCCAAGAATGGACGCAGACAGTAGAGATAGAGACGGGGACAAGAGTAAGGCACTGGTATACAAGGTGGTCACCGCCACAACGCTGGTGATTCCCTTTGACCCAGAAGACCCGGACAAGGTGGACGCCAGTAACGGCATGGTACAAACACCTGACGGGATGGTAATCCCTCTGAAAGATTGCCTAGAATCTCTGATAGACACCGCCATATCCTTTGGCATAGAGTACGATGAACTAACAGGCATGGGTACGCAGGTGCAAGCAGGCACCACAGAGTCCCATGTCGTAGACATACAGGTGCTAGAAAAAAATGATCCAGAGGATATTTCTTATTATCCTTACATGAACGGTCCTTTTGTCTTTAAACATGCCATTACACGCTTTTCTCAAGCAATTGAGGAAGGCCTACAGGCCAACAATTTAGAAAAAGACGATATAGACATGTTAATTCCCCACCAAGCAAATTTGCGAATTGCACAATTTATTCAGAAAAAATTTAGACTCTCCGATGACCAAGTTTATAATAATATTATGAAATATGGAAACACAACAGCAGCTTCTGTCATCATCGCTTTAACTGAAGCTTGGGAAAAAGGCCATATTAAAGACAATGATTTGGTTGTTTTGGCTGCTTTTGGAAGTGGATTTACATGGGGTTCTGTGATCATTCGTTGGTAAGTTTATTTACGTGTTGTTCAAACAAAAATGATCACAGCAAGCTCTGAATGCTGTTATGCTTTGATTTTTTTAACAAAATCTAAAAACACTTTTTTGTGAAGCGCTATGTTCATGTTCGGGGAAAGTGATGCCCGTATAATATAGTCTTTATCACCCTCTTTGGTTGTTCCTTGGGTTGAAGTAGCAGGAATCGTCCAATAACACCCTTGAAGTTGACCATAGCTTACACAGAATTTACTTTCACTAGGTATTTCGGTAATCATCAAGTTGATCAATTCAAGATTTAAGGCTCTTTTGTGGGCTTCTTTTTCTTCATCGCTGTCTCCTTTAGAAGGAAGATCTAATGAAAACACAGAAGGGGTGAACCCCTGTGAAGCTAAAGCTTCTGAAACAAAATTGATTTTTGCTTCTGGGAGGGCAGTTTGAATAAAGTTTACAAAGTCACGGGTATTTTTATACGCTTCATGAATCCGTTGGTTCATTGAAGGCAAATGTTTGGCTAATAATTCATACTGAAGGGGAGTCGCTTCGTTGTCACAAGCTTCTAGATGTAAGGCAATCTTTTTCATCAAAGCCTCCGTTTTAAGATTTCCCACACAATAACCAGCAGTACATTGACCAGCACTTGGGAACTTAGATCCACTAGCATATGAAATTGCTCTCACTGTTGAAAGGATTTTATGGGTTCCCAAAAAATGCACGTTCGGACAAAATGTTTGATCCAAAATAAAAACAGGATCGACTGCTAATTTACCAGTTGCTGTGGTTCTTTTTTTGCTTAAAACAGTTTTTAATTCATGGAGATCTGGAACTTCGACCCGAGGATTTGTTGGGATTTCTGCGATGATATAAGGAATGGCATCTTCGTCAGCGATTTTGTCTAAAACTACATTCAAACTCTGAACCATGTCAAACTCTCCGTCTACTGGTAAATCGACTACTTTAACTCGATCAATACAGGTAGCAACCCGTCTTGCTTGATCATTTGTTCCGCCGTAACAATTCGGAGGAACAATAAATGCAATCGTTTTTCCTACATGACTCTCTTTGGCAGCATCAACCAACCCCATCATAATGGCATATTGAACCGAGAGCCCACTGGAGCCTACTATGGGCTCTAAGGTTGTTCCAGTTATGTTTCTAATCGATGTTAAGACACTTTTTTTAGTTGTTTCTAGATTATGTTGTATTGTTTCTATTGTTGCATCTTCTGATAGGTTTTTAAGAGCAGTATAAGAATTTTCTGGAGTCATAGCGATGGTTTCTCTTCTTCTGACGTGCTGAATTTCTGAAATATAACCTTCGTTCTTCTCTCCATTAACTAGTAATATACTTCCAAGCCCTTCATGAACATTCAGATAGAAATCAATGTTAGGACTGAGTGCTGACTTAGGAATGGTATCCTGTTGAGAAATCAAGAGTGTACTGCCCTCAAATTCTGGAATTTCAGCTCCTTTTTGAATAGCTTGTAATTCAAATTCATAGTCATAGACATTTTGTAGTAACTCTGATTCAAAAATAGCTGGGAGGTGATCGTTATAAATAATTTGTGTTTTTTTATGGTCTAATAAATTTTTTCTTAAAATAGCCAACACAGGAATAATTTGTGAAGAAAAACTAATGACACATGCTGGTTTTAAATCGTGTAATTTAGCAATACTCCACTCGAGTATGGAAGACAAGGGGTGTCCTAGTCGAATGTAATCGTATGCTGTCGGTAATTTTTGAAGCGCTGACAGATCAGAATTGCCCTCATTGAAGAGGTTTTCAAATTGTTCTAAGAATTCAAATTTGGCGTATTTTTCATTATAGATATCCAGTCGGTGCGTGGTTAAGTTCAACCAATCTTTCGGTACATTACCCAACACTTCTTTTAAATAGTTTTGCATTTTATACTCTTCCATGATATCCCTCTTTAAATAGGGATGCAATATACATTAATTAGATATTTTTAACGAGTAGTCGTTCGTTTTTGTCATCCGTTTTTGTCATCCGTTTTTTGTCATCATTTGGGCGATGTTATAGGTCAGATATACTCCTGGTATATTTTAGTTTTTAGGTTGTTGTCAAGCTCTTTCTATGGGCTATTTCTTGAGCATTTTTACTCCATAGCGTATACTTTTTCAATAGCCCATTTGTCAGCATATCCTTGAGTCCATTTAAGAGTCGCTAATTCTTTGTCAGTTGATAGGCAGGTATCAAGCTGAGATTTGATTTGTTTTTCATTCATATTCTGACCAATAAATACAATTTCATTTTTTCTATCACCAAAGGTTTTGTGCCAATCTTTCTCAATTTCATTTTGGTTCTCTATGAATGTTGCATTTTGAATTCTATTTTCAAACTTCATACTGCTCCACCAAACTCCGGCGCTGTCTGCCTTTAAAGAGCCTCCAGCTTGACCCCAAACAAGTGCCTGCTCTGGGCGAGATGCTAACCAGAATAATCCTTTACTTCGTATAATATTTGTTGGGAACCCCTTTTGAATATATTCTGAGAATCTTATAGGGTCAAAAGGTTTTTTACTTCTATAAACAAAAGAGCCAATTCCGTATTCTTCTGTTTCTGGTGTATGTTCCTCTTTATTTAATTCTTCTATCCACCCGGCACTTTGTTCAGCTTCTTCAAAGTTAAAAAGTCCCGTGTTTAATAATTCTTTAGGATTAATTTTACTAAAACTTGTTTCAACGATCCTTGCATTTGGGTTAAGTTTTTGAATGATCTCTCTTAATACTCCTAGGTTATCTGGTATTACTAGATCTGTTTTATTTAAGAGAATAACGTTAGCAAATTCTATTTGGTCGGTTAGCAGGTTGACGATCGTTCTATAATCACCTTCGATATTAGTGAGTTCTCTGTCTAGTAATGTTTCAGGACTTCCAAAGTCTTTAAAAAAATTAAAAGCATCTACTACGGTTACCATAGTATCAACATAGCTGAATTTGGAAAGGTCAATACCATTTTCTTCATCCACAAAAGAGAATGTTTGGGCTACAGGAATCGGTTCACTGATACCTGTACTCTCTATAAGTAAGTAATCAAAACGATTTTCTTTTGCCAAGCGCTCGACTTCAATCATTAGATCTTCTCTTAGAGTACAACAAATACATCCATTACTCATTTCAACAAGTTTTTCTTCTGTACGAGAAAGGGTGTTTTCACTTTTGACCAAGTTCGCATCGACATTGATTTCACTCATGTCATTTACAATTACGGCTACTTTTAACCCCTCTTTATTATGTAAAATATGATTGAGAAGTGTTGTTTTTCCTGCTCCAAGGAAGCCACTTAAAACTGTAACGGGTAATTTATTGTCCATATGTACAAAGTTTATTGAATTGTATTTGAGAACAAAATTAGTTACAAAAATCCATTATAGCAACTCAGTTGCATTAATAAGTAAAAATAAAGGTAATTTTAGAACGATTCTAGATTATTAACGATACGATGTTAGTGAAAGGTTGGTTGCGTATTTTAAAATACTAGGTTCGTACTAAAATACAAAAAGAAAGTGTAAAAGGATTTTCGGAAGTAGGTGGGAACAAGCAATAAATTATATATGGTGTTTACTATAGTTTTTTAGGGTGTTTATACTCAATTAAATGACTTCTTGTAATTGATAAATTTAATGAATTAGGTAATTTTTTTTCTAAACGGAAAGCAAATCTTCTAAATTTTCTACTATATTTTTTGGGAAGAATTCTATGAAACCTTTCAATAGAACCAATAGGGATTATTTTAATCTCTTTAAAGTATTTATCACCAATTTTTTCATAATGCTTAGAAGAATTATCTCTTTCTGGGTGAGGGTCATTTATTTTCCATTTTTTAAATTTACTTCGTTGGATTTTTGAAGGTCTGCCAGACACAGGTGTTAACCATCGTAAATTGTCTAGAAATTTATTATTTACTGCAGGTTCAAAATACCTCACAATACCATTTGGTTTTAATATGGAAACAATTTTCTCGGTAAATTCAATTTCTTGTTCATTAGTCAAATGATGTACGAAAGATTTCCCAACTACAATGTCATAAAAATTATTAATGATTTCTGACTTTAAAAAGTCACCTTCGATAAATTTTATTTTAGATTTAAATGTATAATTTGCATTGAGTTTTTTGATTATTTCTCCTGATTTTTGAGAAATATCGTTTGCATATACTTCAGCACCAAAAGCTGCCATTATTGCTGCATTAGTGCAATCTCCACAACCTAATTCTAAATTTTTTTTATCTTTTAATTGACTTTGAAAATTGTCTTGGTATAAGCCAACCCAACTTGTGTCAGTTTGTGTTGCGTCAGCCATAAATTCCTCTAAGTTTTCAATTTTATTAAGAATAGATTGAATATTAATTTCACCATACACTTTATCATAATGCTTTTCATTTTTCAATGTATTTTTTTCAGAATCATTCATTTTTATAAAATATTGGATAAAGTATTTTACCAACATTATGAATATTAATTCCTAAATGCAATTAAAAGGTATGTATTTAGATGAAATGGGGTGTTTATAAGGTAATAAAGTTTAGTGGCTCTTATTTATTCTCTGTATGAAGTTTAAAATGATTCCCCTTTTTAAGTTTATTTTTTGCGGGCTTCATTAATGTGCACAAACCTTTTGGTTTAATATGAATGCCCTATGTTTTTTATATATTGATGTAAAACGTTTACATACAATGACTACGAATAAAAACTTTGATACTAGTCATACAATTATAGCATTGGAACTACTAACTGTTTTTTTTAAATGAAAAGTTGAAACTAGCAAAGGCGAAATGGAGTTGAATAAAATTATACCGATTAGTTCCGTCTGCTCCACCTTCAGTTATTTTTACCTTCTAGTATTCTCCTACGATGAGATTCACCAAAATTAATTATTTTCATCCTTTTTTCTTATAAACCCTTACCCAGTCGATATACATGAGCTGAGGGAACGTAGTAGTGGAGTCTGGACGACCGGCGTGTTTGCCACCTACAGCAATGTTTAGGAGGATAAAAAATTCTTTACGAAACTCAGATAGTTCATCAGTTGAAATTGGCATTGAGGCGTATTGTTGTCCATCAACAAACCACGCAATCTGAGTTTCATCCCATTCCAATTCGAATGTATGGAATGCGTCGGCAAACTTACCTTGTTCCAGTTTGAAAGAAGCTGCTCCCATCATTTTATGTGATCCAGATGCGTCAGCATAGTGAGCATTTGCCTCGACAACCCCATCATCTTTAGAGCCATACAATTCAAGAATATCGATTTCACCAGATTGTGGCCAGGGTGTGTCACCACCGTTTTCGTCTATATTTGATCCAAGCATCCAAAACGCAGGCCAAATACCTTCACCATGCGGAAGCTTCATTCGGGCCACTATCTTTCCGTACTTCAAGACGCGCTTATTCGCAGTATGCAATCTCGCCGAAGTGTATTGGTCCATTCCATGAACATCGCTTTCGTGAATAGCTTTTATAACAAGACAATTGTTTTCGATGTAGGCATTGTCATTGCTGTCCTCATAGCGTTGCCATTCATCGTTAAAGCGTCCGGCTTCCTCTACCTGAAAATTCCATATGTTTTTATCGATGGTGTTGGCCTCGAATTCATCTGACCATGCTAACTTCCAGTCCATTCCAGGTTCGTAGATATCTTCATTTAAGTTCTGCATAGCGTTTTTGCTTTTTTTCTGATCATCGGTACTAATTTTTCCCTCTTTATTCTTACAAGAATGTAATACAATTGACATTATTGCCATAATTACTAATCCAAATAATATTTTTTTCATTTTAATCAATTTATTTGTTTAAGATATTTCAATTCAGATCTATACTTTTAATAATAGACTAACTATTTAATTGAGCCCAACGGTTTTGTATATGGCTTGTAGCGTCTTTAAGCACTAAAAATAGCAAATAAATCACAGATAGAAAGTTCGGGAGGATTTTCGGAAGTAAGCAAGGACTAGCAATTAATTATATGCGGTGTTTTAGTACGTTTCTATTTTTCAATCAGTTTTATAAAATCGATTATTTAATTTTTATAAACTACTTTTTTTAAAATCAAAAGTCTCAATGGGAATAATATAATTATTGTTGTGCCAGTAGCTAAAAGATATTGTAATCCAATTTTTGTTCCTATTGTGAATAAGAAAATTGCCAACAAGTAAAAAATGACTAAATAGATTATGAAACGAATTAGTTTTTTATGACTATGTTTTGTTTTAAATAAATATTTAAGTTGAATCGTATACAAAAACACATAGTTAAACGCGTAAATAAGCATAAAGGAAATCATTTCATTAATGTTTAGAATATCTACAAAAAGATAAAGTCCAAAAAAAATTATTGAATAACCTATAACGCTAATTATAACATATTTAGAAAGGAATATTTTATTTCCTTTATTGAAGAACTTGTTTGTTTTCATTTCTTCGAAAAAACGTATAATTTATTTATGTTGAACATAAATGAAGAAATATGTTTTAACTTAAAATTGCTTTCACTTGCTAGTGCAATTATCTGATTTGATTTTAAACCGTAAACTTCACCTTCTTTCATGCCTCTTTCTGATTGATCAATATCCCATGGTTTCCTTAAAAAATGCCATACAGTAGATATAATTGGAGGAATCATAGTTATAACTAAATGACCATTTTCTGATAGTAGTCTATGGCATTCATCAAGAACTTTTCCTCTATTAGGTATATGATTTAAAGCTGCAATAATTGTAATGGTATCTACAGACTTTTCTTCTAAAGGTATCTTTGAGGTATCATTAACTACAAGATCAACATTACCCCATTCATATACGTCTACACCAATACCTTTGCCATACACTTCTTTTAATTTATTATTACCACATCCAAGATCTAATAATTTTCCTTTAATATGGGGGAGTACTTTTTTAATCCTTTCTTTTTCTAGTTTTATACCGATATAATCGTTCATATCTTTTGCTATTATAATAGGTTATTAATTTCATAATTTTCTTCTTTAATCAAATACAATATTTTTTCTTGATTATTTCTAATTCGGTTTAGCATATCTGCTAAAAATGCAAAAACAAATAAAATTAAAGACATCCCTAGGAGAGACAAAGCAATGATTCCAATACTCTTATATGGAGTAATAACATCATTTACATACCAGTGAACAGCAACTAAACCTCCTAAAATCATAGAAATTAATAGCACAATAAAAGCTATCCAGGAGAAAAATTTAAAGGGTCTATAATCTTTCAAACACTTAAAAATTATAATTGACGTTTTAAATGCATATTTAAAAAGGTTGTTTGCTATTCGAGATACTCTTTCTTCAAAATAGGTAACATGAACGGGTATTTGTTTTACTCTATAACCTTTATCTAGTAAGTCTAATATGGTCTCATGTGTATAAGTAAAATCGCCTTGTAAATTCAAACTCAATAGGCAATCTTTAGAATACGACCTAAATCCACAGGAAGCGTCTTTAATTTTTGTATTACCAACAAAACTTACAATTTTACTAATTTGCCTATTCCCCCAAAATTTTAATTTTGGCATTTTGAGAGGTTTTGCACCATCAAATCTATTTCCGATACTAAAATCAGCTTTATTGGAAATTATTGGTTTAACCATGTCTTCTATTTGATTAACATCAAATTGACCATCAGCATCTATACTAACTAGTATGTCTGTATTTTTTTTTAAAGCGTAATTTACAGCTGTTTGAAATGCATTACCTACTCCCTTGTTATCGTAATGGTTAATTACAGTTGCCCCAGCTTTTATCGCCTCCTTTTCGGTGTCGTCTGTGCTCCCATCATTTATAACAAGTAGTTCTGACAATATGGAATTGCAAATCGATTTAGGAACTGAATTTAAAACTTTATAAATATTTCCCTCTTCGTTCAGAGCTGGCATGTAAACTATTATTTTTATTTCTGATGTTTTAATCATCGTTGTTCTAAAGGTGCTTATTTAAAATCAGATAATCAATTCTCAATTCATTTGCAATATAAATGAGACATAGCACTTGTGATGCATAAATGAACCATTTATCTTTCACTTTAAGCTTAGTGCCTAATAAATAATATCCAAGAAAAAATCCAGGTAAGAGAATTAACCAATATCTATTAAAACCAGTTCCTGCAAAAATTAAACCTGTCATTATCAAAACTATTGAGATTAAAAGAACTTTTATTCCTTCAGAATGTACTTTCTTAACGTAGCCAAAAATAAATGCTAGAATCAGTCCAATGCTAAGTAAATAACTCCTAAAACCAGTTATTGGTATAAAAAGTGATATAAAAGCAGGAATTCCATTTATTTTACCTACCTCGTGGTGTTGGATTAAACCAAGCCCTGCTTTGATATTATATAAAAATTGATTATCTGCTTTAAACCTATCAAAATAACTTATTTCAGATAGATTTTGCATTTCAATATTATAAACATATTTGAACCATAATAGTAAGGGTAATGCTAGCATAAAGCTATATACGATAAGTTTATATATAGATTTTCTATCTCTTTGTTTATAATGTTCATAAAATTTATATATGATTAATATTCCAAGAATGAGATATAGGTATCTAGTTATTGATAACAATAAAAAGAGCACAAGTGTTTTTAGAAAAGTATTCGTATTGAGTTCTGAATTGAAGTAATACATAAAACCCCAAAAACAGAAAAAAAGAATTGATTCAGGATATAAACTAGGAAAAAATGCAATTCCAATAGAGTTAGTGGCTGTTAGTGCCAATATTGCTAAAATTACTCTTTGGTTCAATTTTTCTTTTTTGAGAAACAAATAAGCAAATCGAAATCCCAAAAACATTAACCCAATATTTAATAATTTGTGTAAAACAAAGCCTAAGTGAGGAAATGAATTGACTTTTAAAAATGACATAATAAAAGGAATAATTGGAATAACTGTAGAGGGATGATTTACTTGATAATATTTTCCAGTCAGTATATTGTCAGAAATCATAGCATATGTCAACTCGTCACCCTGCAGTGGCAATATAAGAGTGCGAAGTGATGAAATTAAACTAAGAAAGAAGATTATTGCAAATATTCTTTCTTGTTTAATGAGATTTAAAATTTTCATTTGTTCCTTTTTTTAATATTTTACAACTGTTTATATCTAAAAAATAACTTGTGTTAACGGTTCTTTATTTCGGGATAATACAATTTTTTGTTTGTCTTTATTTTTTTATTGAACTTTTGCAATGCCACATATAAAGGGTTTTGTATCTCCATTAAATCTTTTTTCTGAACATGAGTATAAATCATGGTAGTTTCTGGTTTTGAATGCCCCAACAAAGTTTGTATATATCTTAAAATCTAATCCTTATTCTAAAATTTTTTTATCTTTTAATTGACTTTGAAAATTATCTTGGTATAAGCCAACCCAACTTGTGTCAGTTTGTGTTGCGTCAGCCATAAATTCTTCTAAATTTTCAATTTTATTAAGAATAGATTGAATATTAATTTTACCATACACTTTATCATAATGCTTTTCATTTTTCAATGTATTTTTTTCAGAATCATTCATTTTTATAAAATATTGGA